>JAABUH010001203.1_pt1 | contig 30718 bp, 45 predicted proteins | sample 5559121 | NCBI WGS metagenome assembly JAABUH01 (sample SAMN10711871, study PRJNA513364) | rock metagenome | isolation source: Antarctica rocks | place: Antarctica: Victoria Land, Battleship Promontory nord | collected 2015-12-28
AGGCCACACCACTGCCACTCAAGGCAGCCCAGACTGTCCTGGAGGAAGAGGCACAAGGAGGCAAACTTGCCCCAGTGAAGCAGCTGGTCATCACCTCCACAACAGCTGAAGAGGTAGGGCTGAGCTGGCGTGTCCATGCTGCAGGCAGCTGATTGTCCTCAGCAGCTGATGTTTTGGTGGCGCCAAATTCCGCAAAATGCATCAGCATCAGACATGACACAAAATAGCAGCCCGCAACAGGAGACTGCAATTTGTGTGCCATGAATTTAGCAAGATCGAGTCTGAAGCATCTCGCCCCAAAGCTAGAGAAATGCAAGTGAAAGGGTCTGTTAGATATCAGTGTCAATTCGGGATGATGGCATCAAAAATCAGCCGGCAAAGCACCTATTGATTGCAAACTGTACATCCTGCAGAAATGCATACATTTCGTTTGATGTGTCCACGCTTGGCAATCAGTGGCTACTTTATGCTTTCACCCACACCTTCTTTAGGTTTTGTGGATCAAGAGTGGACCTGGCTGCATTGTTGCACATGCCCTTATGGGCTTCTTCTCCCTAATGAAGGGAAGTTTTGCCCTTGTCCATGCTAGAATTCTCTGCATTTACGCTGAGCGACTGGGCTTATCTACTGTTACAGACTGAAACAAATTGTTCACAACTCCAAAAGGCTTCCATACATTGCTCCCCTCAGTGCTGTTACTGCAAAAACACTCACCTTTGATGTGTGCTGACAAGTATGCAAGCGCGCATGTGCCGCATAATTGCTGTGAGACTCCACGTTATGACACAATGGGACCCAGGGCCAAACTGCCTCAATGCTCATGTGACTTCTGCATTTACAATGAAACACATTGCAACAAAGTGAACGGGCATGAACCATTGTGACTTGAGTTGCTGTATCAAATCCAGAGGCATTCTATTGTCCTACGCGTAATGATGGCAGACAGTGTGAGCTGCCGTCATGGCAGTTTCCATCTGTGTATTCTGGGGTATGATTTGCTGTATTGCAAAGCGTAGTGTATGAGCTACAGCTGAAGTTTCACCAAGTTGAATGAGCTAGCTGCTAAGCGCATATAACATACACTCTATATGTACATTCCAGCTGGTCTGGCAGACCCTTCCCCCTTCTTGATCTCTTCTTGAGCCTCAGCTTTGAGATCCTCCATCTTGATCATTGCTGCACCATCCTGCACATTCAGATCTTGGAATGAGACATGCATCTGCCAGTAAGCGCTTAGAGCATGACATGCCCTTTGCATTGTCTAGCGGATGACTAGCACTTCTCAAGGGCCACCACACCACAATATAAGAATATAAGAGATGCATATGCCATTGCCGGTCTGGTCCATATCATCCTGTAGACCGTCAGAGTGGCGCCATGAATCTTGCATGCAATGGCATGTCAAGCAAGACTCGCAGGCAGTTGCAAAGGTACAACTGTGACAGCCTGCCAATGATCTTTGCTAGCGGTTCACACGGCCACCACACAACAATGCATGTATGTAGGAGATGCATATGCTATTGCCAGGCTGGTCCACAACGTCTTGTAGAATGCCAGAGTAACTCCATGGAGCTGAGCATGCTACAGTATGTCAAGCAAAATGTTGCAGGCACTTATGTATGTACAGCTGCGGTGAAGGACAACAGCCCACCTCAATCCTGAGAGCGGCTTGTGTGGCAGCGCGCACAACAGCCTGCTTGATGGACCCCCCAGCCAGTTGGTAGCCCTTGCCCAGTGACTCCCAGTCAACATCACTGGCCACTGGCGCTTGCTCTGGCACTGATGCCCTCCACAGCTTCGCCCTGCGAACAAGCCAGACAGATCATGAGACTTCATTGCTGCGACGAGGGCTCTATGCACTCTTTCTCAGCCTGGATCAGCATACTGCACCAAGCCATATGGATGATGCAGGCTGTTTTTAATCAACTGATTGATTGATGAATCGATTGACTGACTGGTTGATTGAAAGACAGCGCAGGTAGGAAAGCTGCAAGTTGCTGCCAACAAAGCGTGGTGGCTGTTTTGTGCCTGTGCTTGGTATGGGCACTTTGACATGTGGTTGACTGCTAGGTCACACATTTTGGGGACACACTGTTTACCTGAGAGGTGCATCTGGCATGGGGAAAGTCATGCTGAAGCGGATGCGGCGCTGGAAGGCTGAGTCGATGGCTTCTGGCTTGTTGGTGATCAGCACTACAATGCCGATGTGAGTCTCCAGATGATGCAACAGCACGCCTGCAAAGCCATACCATGTTACAGGAATAATCTTTATCCTGTGACTGCCTCAGTGCTGACACCTCCAGGGACACATACGTTGAAGTTGATCGCTGCTTACTTTGTTGACATGCTGAGTCTGGGTGGAACCAATGTTGGTGCACAGAAGAATACCAAACACTCTTTGTTTCGAAGGGACACACGCTCAGTTGGCTGCATGCAGTATACAGCAATGGTGCTGTTTCTGCATTTATGTCATGTCACATTTCCTGGGCAGCCCGGTACAATACTTGGCTTCTCATTAAATTGACGCCGAAAGGTGTAGTCTTTTCTTCCTTTTCTTTTCTTTTCATGTCACATTTGATGCTGTGAGGGGTACTCACCAACATCCATGGCAGCATATCTGTCTGTGGAGCTGCCCATGTCACTGGAGCGGGTGCCAAAGAGGCCCTCTGCTTCGTCAAAGCACAGAACAGCGTCAGTGGCTCTGGCTTCTTGAAACAGGGCATCGATGTTCTTTGGGGTGTCGCCTACCCACTTGGACACCAGCCCAGCACAGTTAACAATCTGCGCATCAACAGGGTGTATCCTCAACACCCCTGTAGTGCCAGGAAGTGGCGGTAGCAACAACAAAATGGCATGACAGAACAAGTCCAAAAGCAGTATAATTTGTAGTAGGAGGATAGCATACGCTATCAGCTTTTGCAAACGGCGTGTCTAGTTGTGAAGTGTGTCACAAGCCATCACTCATAGAAGTCTGAAGCCAGTCAGCAAGCCACAGCGAGGAGGCCTGCTGCATCTGTCTGTGACCCAGCGTGGATCCTCTATCATGGTGTCAAAAACTGTGCAAGAGGCCACTGACACTGTGTTCGGGGACAGACCTTGAGAGGTTTGCCAGTCTCAAAGCCCACAGCCTCAGCTGCTAGAGTCTTGCCTGTGCCGGGCTCGCCGGTGAAGAGACAGACAGTGCCGGCCAGGTCGCCGTTCTTGCCAAAGCCCCACTGCCCCATCAACACTGCTCTTGCCTACACAGCAGGCAGGAGCGTGAAAGGAGACAGGCAAGAATGCATGTCCAAGCCAAGGTTTGCGTCAATGCACCCCATTGCAGCCTCTGATCAGCCTGTGATGGTCGTTAGATACTGCTCATGCCTGCAGAGCAGCAGCAGGCAGGAGCACAAGAGCGGCAAGCATTCATATCCAGGCCAAGGTGTGCATCAGTGCACCTTGTTGCGGTGTCTGATGACTACTCCAGGCTGACTCTTGCCGACAAAGCAGCAGCAGGCAGGAGCATGAAACAAGCATGCACAGTCAGGCCAGGGTGTGCATCACAGCACTGTTTTGTAGTCCTGGTGACTCTGTATGTTCATCTTCATCTTCATCTGGTGGTTTGCATTGTCAGATTGGTGTTCTGTTCTTGTTGAGGTGTTATAAAACAAAACATGCTGTAAGGTGAACCAGGCATGAGCTTAACTGATGCCTGGCTTGCAGCAGCGCCACATGCATGACCTGTCTACTCAGGACATCAGTGTGCCTGCCAATGCTTGCTGCAAGGCATCTCAATCAGAACAGACGCTCACAAGTAGGAATGGATTACATTTGCCGTCCATGCAAGCAGCGTCGTTGCTAAAGTACAGGCTAAAGTGACCTACCATGGCCATTGTTGGAGATTCCACCCGAAACAGTAAACAAAGGGCATCACTGAGAAATGCTATAGCAATGACCACCCACCTTTTCATGATGGACGATCTTGTCCAGGTTAGCCTTGAGCTCTTTGGGCAGCAGAACAGCTTCCAGGCCTCTGGTGGGGATGCGCCGCCGGTCGAAGTCCTTCATCCTCAAAGCGCCTCTGAGCTGTAGCTGAGCACCATGAAGCAGATCAGCCTGGGACACCACTGGAGCCTCCCCATCTCTGGCTGTTGCCCTGTAGGGCACAGGTCCACCTTGGGCTTGATGGCTGGCCATGCCAAGGGTGAGCTTCTCAAAGAGCAGGCAGTTTACGGCTGGAACATGCACAGGATGGGAAACAAAGGCAAAAATCGTTCATTCTGTGGGGTGAGACGCTGCAGATGTTTATACTCTGCAGACAGTGGTGACAACAAGAGAGCTTTGAGCAGCGTGACAACATAGGGAAAACCTGTTGAAATAGTCCTGGTTGCAACTATGCCACTAAAGAAGGCCGCAAAACTCGCGTCAGAAAAAACATGACACAGATGCACACGCAGAAAATCAGTAGCTGATGTCCATGCACAGACTTCAGGCAGATGATCATGCCTTCAGACAAAGAAACTGGTCAGATGCTGGTTTACCTGGACAGAGCAGCTTGTATAGCGTTTCTGATGTAGCCCCCACTGAGCTCATACTTGAGCGCCAGCAGGTTGATGTCAACATCATCTGTGCGCTGGATCTTGTCTGGTAGCTGGCGCCGCCAGATCTGTTGCCTTTGGGTGTGGTCAGGCCGTCTGAACTCAAAGGTCATGGTGATGCGTCTGTGCATGGCCTCATCCAGGTCATGGGGCCTGCACTATGTTTGCATACATTTATCGATTGTACTGCAAACAACTGGAAACCTGGGTTATGAACAAACAGTGGCGTTTATCAGGGAGAGAACACACTAGTCATCTGTGCGCTCTTGAAACTGAAAGTGAAAACATTTGAAAATGAAAGTCAAAACATTGCTTGTGTGTGCAGAGAGTAGAAACTGGCTATGAAGTTACAGTATTGTGTCAGGGTGCCATGAACACTTCTCAACGTGTGTTTGTGTGCCAAGACTAGTCACATCCACTAGAAATTGACGCAACAGTATCTGAATCACTCAAGACTGCAGCTGTTGTGCACCAGTGGTCATGCCACTCCCTTGTCTGAGCAGAGTACCAAAAGACAGCACCAGGGAAACTTGAGACAAGCACAAGCAGGGTCCAAAGGCAGGGCAGGAGTCAAGAACAGTGTGGGCCTCTAATGGCAAGAGTGAGTTAAAGTTTGGTGTGTGTATGTACTGACGATTGTGTATGTACTGATGATTGGAGACGGCTGCAAGTGGTAGAAGGGCACAGAATGCCCCAGTCTGCAACAGTACTATGATAGCAGTTTTGATGTGGGGATGCAGCAGTAGTGGGGGCACAGAGAAGACCTCCGAGCACGACAGGGCCACCGAGAAGGCATGAAGCCTGACCCTGCCCAACAAAGGCTGCATCCCTTTTAATGCAAAATGTGGAATGGATCACTCATGTCGATGAGGTAGTAGAAAGTGTGTGCATGACAACAGTCTCACTACATTGGGCAATGCAACCTCTGTGCAGACCAAATGTGTATGGGAGGAGGAGGATTTACATCTTCAGCCTACCAAGTAGGTTGTACAGATGTGCCAGGGTTGTCAGTAACCTGGTCAAAAAACATCATTAATGAGTGTTTATCGATTGTAAAAAAGTCTTTATGATGTCTAACCAGTTTAAAACAAAGTTGTCAACAATCATACAATCCTTCTGGGCAAAGAAGGATCACATTAAAGAGGTTCTGGGGTTGAAAAGGGTGTGATACTTGTCTGTGAATGGCTGAAAAAATAGACATTCAAAGACATGATTATTCATCCCCAGCGCTGGATAGAGGACAACGTGGGCAATATGGGATACCAAGAAAGGTCTGCTACGATGTATCTCCGGACACGAAGCATGGTCCCAGATCAAACTAAATGATGTGGGGTGCTGTGGGAAGATGAGTGCCTACAATCAAATGGTATACAGGTGGTGGCCTCTCATGAGTTGCATCTAGAATGAGACTTGGTGGTGATGCCGTGATATCAAAACTTTACATTGTGTTGTGTGCCGAGGGAGCGCATGCGCTCGCCTCAGCCTACCAGAAATTATTCCGTAGACATACCCACTTGGAGTAGTCTTACTCAGCGCCGCAAGCAGAGTGCAAGGCGAGCAGCGAGAATAGCTGGTTGGCATTCCTGATCACCAACCCAGCCCGAACAGGTAAGTATGACCAAACAACCTAAACTCTTAGTTCATATACCAAAATACAGAGACCAACTTCACTAAAGGTATGGGATGGCTCTTTACCCTAGGCAAATATCCTGGTCCATCAGGGTAGCTTATCATGAGTATCAGCAAATGCAGAGCCAGATATCACTTCTTGCTGCTGTGCAAGAAGCGTGTTCTCTGCCAATCTGTCTGGACGGATTGGCATAGAACACAATCCTTGCACATCAGCAGAAACTGATGTCTGGATCTGCATTTGCTGATGGCCATGCAGAGTCTCCCAAACTGATGGTTCACTGAATAAGCAAAATGCATGTATTAAAAATGGAAAGATACGTGGAAAGGGACAGATTGAAAGCCATTGCTCCCTGCAGCAGTTTGGGTTTGTCAACATGCGCCGTCATGAGGGAACAACCATCACCATCAAGCGTGAAAAAGGCAGTTCTGTTATAGCACCTGTTGGTAGCCATGATGATGATGCCCTCATGCTTCTCCACTTCTGTGAGGAGCATGTTGACGTGGTTGCTGCCATGCTTCTCCCTGTCCTCAAAGATGGCCTCGCACTCATCAAAGAACAGCAAAGCATCATGGATCTTTGCCTCCCTGCATGCCCATGCAACATGCTGTTTGCAAAATTGTACCAGAGGGTCCTACGTCACTGCATGATGTCCTACACAGAGACAGCCACAAAAACCAGCACCAACCGTCTGTAAGAGTGGGAGGTTGGTGCATGCGAAAGTTTCTTAGAGACAGTTACGCATGCACAGTCCACGATGTCTGCACTGAGCACTATGGCATGCGGGCATGGTCTTCTCTCCAAGTTTCTACAGTACAACTCCCACATGCTGCTGCAAGAGCAGACAGGCAGGGCCTACACGGAAGCCAGTTCAATCTCAAGCCATGCTTGCAACACATGCTTGCAGAGCCACCGTGTCATTTAGCACACGCACATCATACATTCATTCATTCAACACATGTCTTCCATGCGAATCTAGTACATACCGTCTTGAGAATGTCCATGTATGAGGTTCTGGTTTAGTGGCCAGCATACCAACAACAGCATGACTTGATGTGGTCCAAGCCAGACAGAACAAGCATGTCACATTACAGAGAGGCAGATGGCCACCTGAAGATGAAGCGGATTGCTTGGCCTGCTTCATTACTGCCCAGAGAGGGGAAATTGATGAGCAGCACCTTCCTATGGACATGTTTGGCGACAGCATTGGCCATCATGGTCTTGCCCACTCCGCTGGCCCCATGAAACAGCAACACCAAACCCCCAGAGCCCCCAACTGCAAAGCAAAGAATCAAGTGAGATTTAGGTAGCTTCCAACTGTTCATTTGTTTGATCATTCGTTCGTCTGCCTGTTCATTCAACCAAACCATGGCCTTCCCCTAAGGTCAGGAGAACGCATTCCTGAGTAGCTCCCTGTGTGAGGTCCTATTTTGGCAGTCAGCGTACCGACAATGTAGGTCCTGTTTCGGCAGTCAGCATACCGACAATGTTGCCAGATAAGGTGTGTGCAACCAGCTGGAGGACAGGTCTTTGCTTTGTGCTGCATTGCCAGACACTGTCCTGTCAGCCTCCAAGGGCCAAATGAGATAGCAGGGAGCAAGCCTGTACTAGCCACTAGTGCAGAGCATTCCAGTCAGCTGGGTTTGCTAGCCTTGTTGTGCTGTTCTGTGGTGTGCTTAATACAAATGTCAGCTGTTGGTTCTTCCAAACAATTGCACGACTCATCCTGCCGATTCCACTGGCACCAACGTTTAGCAATGTACAGCCACTGGCGAGGTCAATTGTATAAACTCGGACAAGCTACGCACACAAGCAATGCCAACTTCAGGCTTTGCAGTGAGTCATTTCAGCGTTGGCTGCCTGCACTGTTAGTGTTGCAATTGTCCTTGCCACGTACAAACCTTACAGTGGCATACCAGCACCAAGCCTGCACAAGCCTCAATTGCAGGATGTGAGGAGATGACTGACCTGACTTGTCAAGGCCCAGAGATTTGCGGACCTTTTTGTAGGCAGCAAAGTTCTCCACAGTCTCGACAATCAGCTTCTTCTGGTCTTGGGGCAGGATCACATCTTCCAGCTGCACTGCACTGGGGAAATACAGATGGCTGCCATCAACCATGTCTGAGAACTCAGTGTCCAGGCCACAGAGGAAGTCCAGCATGCGTCTGTCAATGTCGACCCCCTGTACAAGCAGTTGGCGCACGTATGTAACAACGCTGCAATGGGCTGCAGTAGATTCACAGTCTGCTCTCCATAACATCTCAGATGAGCGTGAGTATGCAGCTCTGTCAGCCATCAAGTCTACAGTTGGAGATCAGTGTCAAATGCTGTCAGATTTTTGTCAAATGAATGTCAATTCCTGTCAGATTAGTGTCAAATCCACCAGTGTTCGTCTCCATGTAAAGGCACTGTGTTGGGGCTGCAGCACAAACCCCAGGCTGCCGTCAATGATGTCTAAGTGAGCTGCATATTCACGATGGCCTTAGCCAGCCATCAAGCTCGCAGCAGGTGATCATCGTCAAGTGCCACAAGTGATGTCCAGGCCCATGTTCAGCAAAAGCATCACTGTGAGTCTGGTGCAAAAGCATGTTTGATGGAGAATGCAGTGAGGTGCAGCAGAGTTGCAGGCAGCCATGCCTGGCAGTTTGCGCTCTGATGCCTGACGGCTCTCTTTGCAGTCAGGAGCAGACCTGGTCCATGATGTCTCTGGAGAAGTCTGTGTTGCTGAGGGTGATGATGCCATCCTTGATCAAACGCCCACTCTTGTAGAAGTACTTGCGTGAGCTGATCTGCTCCTGCAAACTTGTGGGTAGGAATGCCAGCAACAAGGACCCAACCTGCAAGCATGGCATGAGTATGAGGCCTTTGCCTGTTCTTGACGGGGCAGTGCAACTACATTGTTGCAGGCACCCTCAGCACAACCTGGATTAAGCGTACAGCTTGTCCAGAGCTCCACTATGCATACAGCTCAGATCGGTCCCCATGGGTCAAATGCATACACATGCACTACGCATCTCTGAGGCTGTCAGGCTCTAGCTTGTTCAGCTGGCAGTCAGAACAATGCGCCCGAAGAAACAATGCATGAATTGGTCTCATTCCTGCTTGCATAATACATTTGGTATGTGTTCTGCCCGGAACACTTTCTGAATTAGGCCATCCTGTGATATGTGAGGCGCTGATGAGAATCGTGCTGAAAAGAAAAGAAGAGTCTACGCCCTTCAGCGACCACAACGTGAGCCTCCTGAGGTAGCAGCCGGGAGCTAAGACCATAAGCCACCAAAGGGACGAAAGATGAGTCTTACAGTGAGGGGTGACATGGCAGTCATCTCATCCATGCCTGTGCCAGGCTTGTTGGCCAGGAAGGTGCGCTGCACTGATGGCGACACATGGCAGCCCACCAGCACCTCCAGCACTAGCTTCTCAAAGGGCGCCAGCTGTCTTGCTTCTGCCAAGCGCTGCAGCCTGGGTTTCCAGGGCTCACCACCTGTGCACCACACGGCTACAGTGAACAAGCAGCAACATGGATGCACGCATCACAGGCGACAGAAGAAGTAAGCTTGTGGGCAAGCAAGCCAATGAATGAGCTTGAGACGGTGTGAGCAAGTGAGTGAGTGGGTGAGTGAGTGAGTGGGTGAGTGAGTGGGTGGGTGAGTGAGTAGGTGAGTGAGTGGATGAGCGAGCAAGCAAGCAAAATGGCTAGGGAGTGAATGCAAGAGCCGACAACCGCCAGGCTGCACATGGTGTGCCTTGCAACTTTAGCAGCCAGATCAATGTTTCTGCACTGATATGACTGCAGCTCACAGCTTACCTCGCCCAGCAGCCTGAGTCAGCTTCAATCTGCGCTCAACCCTACTCTTCTCCAGCCTTTCCTTCCCCTCCAGCTCTCTCAGCTGCTGCTGGGCTCGGCTTTTGGGGTCCCCTCGCTTCCTCTGGTGGTAATACAGGCCCTCATCCTCGAAGCCTTCCTGATCTGCATCTTCCAGGGCCAGTATGCGCCTGAATTTGCCAATTCTGCAGGAGACATACAATGTTTTGGCAGTGTGCTTTATGACATACACAAGGCAGGTATGTGTTGCCGCCAGCAGATACACAGAGGTACTTGCTTGCAAGAAAGCTTGTCTCATATCAAGAGTGTGGCACGAGATCAACACCTCCTGCAAGAGGCTTTCTGAAGACAACCACATGCATGCATGGCACTGGTTCTGCAGGGGCTGTATTTACAGTCATTCTGAAACACCCTTGCACATGTATCATTTGTCATTGCAGCATCTCCATCCGCCTGCTGCAGCTATGCCTTTGCTCGCAAAGCTGCATGGAGTCGGTCACTGATAAGCTAGCACAATGTGCACCAGGAGGACAATGTCTACCTCAGTGTGATGATCATCAGCTTGAAACTGTCTTCAAGGTACTCCAGGTCATTCCGGTATTCTCGCATGGACCCTTCAGCTTCCTTTGGCGTATCCCCAGTTGTTGACGCCGCAGCTGCATTGGACTGGCGTCGCTCAGCATCTCTTTCCTCCTGTTCAGTCTCCATGCTGACTGTTCCGTCTGTGGATTCCCTTCTAACTGAGGCTTCGCCACTTGGCGCTGCAGTATCAGGTGAGCTGCTAGCGTCTGTGGCAGCTAGGACAGCACTAGCTGCTGCTATGGCTTCATCTGCTGTTGCAAGCTTATCACGCTTTGATGCAGGGCCCTCAACTGACTCACCTGTGAGCACATTGTCTCATGACTCAGCAGGTGAGACAGTAAGCAGGTGAGACAGTGAGCAGGTGAGACAGTAAGGCTTGACTGTGCTTGGTGTATAAGCTAAAGCTGTATGCACTGGACATTCCATGTGCTGTTGCACAGCATGCAGAGTCCTGGTCAGTGGACAGCTTGTCCATCTTGTCACATGAAATGTCAAGGCTGGGTGTGATGCACTACGCAGGCGTAGTACATTCTGTCTATGAAATTGGACCTTTTTGTAGCGTGGAACAGCATTGAATGACTTGTTGTTTTCAAACCTTTCATAACTCTCAGTCACTGTCCATTGACTCCCTTGATGAGTCCCAAAAGTAGAAAATGATTGATTGATTGGCATGGGCGCAGGGGCAAGCTTACCAGCAGCACGCCGCTTTCTGCCTTGAACATCGCGCTGCACTTCCTGCTTGATCAGGTCAAAGACGTCCTCATCTGCGCCCAGGCCTGCACCATCATCATGGCAGATGTGAGATTTTTTTTTGACAGATTGGATAAGTACAGGACGAGCTGCTAATGATGCAATGGATGGACAAAATACCTATAGCTAACATTACCTTTCGGTATACTTTACTTCGCTTCACTTGATTGTTTTTCCAATTCTTACATGCATGAGAAAGGACGAGATGCTCTTGGCTATGAATATCGTGTTGTTCCGTTGCAACATCAGGCAGGTGCTGTACATACCAAACTGCCCATGATGGCATGAGTGGAGTACTACTCCTCAATCTATAGCAGACAATGCAAAGGTATGTGCTTGCTGTCTTGCCACCACGACCTAGGCAAGCTGCACAGCTGTGGCATCTGAGGCAGTATGTTGCACCACTGTGCCACAATCTGGCTTGGGCTGTCAAGCCACACAACACCCTGATGAACATACCAGAGCCCAAAGTCAACAATTCCCTCAAATATGGAGACTTGTTTTGATGGCCACTGACTCACAAGAGCGCACCTGATGCGTCTGAAAGGGCAGGTGGTTGAGCCTGTGCTGTGGTGGCAGCCTTGACCTCGCTGAAGTGGTCATGACTGAAGGATGGTTCCTCTTTCAGCACATCCATCAACTGGGTGTTGTCCACCTGGTAACGCATGGCGTATAGCGTATGGCGTATGCTTCAATACTAACTGCTGGACATGATTTGAGCAGCAGATTGTGTAGAGCAAATGTCAAGCATTGCTGACAGACTCCTGGTGATCATGACGACATGCCAGCAAACTGTACTGTCCTGCAGCCATAGTCATGCATGCAAAGCTGGAAGGTATGGACATGAGCTGCAGCACTTAGGCAAGTCTCAGCAGTGAAACGCTGTCTGTACCAAGGTTACATATGACAGAGTTTTCCTGAGCACGCTCATGACGGTGATTCAATACAGGTATCAAGACTTGTGTTCTGACCTTCAGTAGCTCCTCCTCTGAAAGAGGCTCTCCGATGAGCCTTGATGACTTCAGAGCTGAAATGCAGGCTGCTGTCATTGAGAGCCTTAGAGGGTATGCTGAAGGCCATGTCGTCAAACGCTTGACCTCCGCCCAGCAGAGCTTTGCTGCAGTCAGGGATGAGGCCCTCCTTGATGTGCTGACGCTTGGGGCTCAGGAACTGTAAAATCTCTAGTGTGTCCTGCAGATCATGAAAGGTTTGTCAGTCACCATCTGTTGTTTCCATTCAATACTTCACAGTCTGGGGCCAGTCAGTGGCGTGTGTGTACATAGCCACATTGGCTGTGACGCATGCTATAGATAACATGGGATTTCTTGACAGCATGTGCAAGCTCAAGAATGCTGAAGAACATAGGAGGGTTGAGCTTTCACTGACTTACGGAAGTTGTCAGGCTGTTGTGATATGAGTAAGCGCTGCCTGCATGATACGTTGAAGCTGTATTGAGTGCCCACGCGGCATCCCTGTGCTCATCAGGTCTGCAAAACTTTTTGGGGCTGATGTGAATGCATGTAATGTTGACTGCATGATGTGCTGAAGCTGTGTTGAGTGCCAAGGCAGCACCCCTGTGCTCACCAGGTCTGCAAAGTGTTGTTGGGCTGTGGTGAAGGTTGTAAACGTTGACTGCATGATATGGTGAAGTTGTTTGGGCGGCAAGGCAGCATCCCTATGCTCACCAGGCCTGCAAAAGCTGCAAAGGATGGAGGGGACCTGCCAAACTTGGGGAACAGGTTGGAGAAGTCCTCCTGGCTGACTTGCTTCACCAGCACATACAGCATGGCCAGCCTCTCCTTGTCTGTCAGGTTTAGCCTGTCCATCAAGCGCTCAAACCTTGGCGCTGTGCCTTTGCTGTTCTGCCCGGCAGCTTTGCGCTGCTGTTGGTGGGTCTGCAGCAGTTCATTGCCCAAAAAGTGTGAGTGTTCAGCGAGAACACAGGTCAGTGTGAGAGTGCGCACGCATGCTGTTGTCTTGTTGTGTAGGTGCAACCAAGCAGGAACTTTGCTGTTGTGATTGCTGCAGATGAATCAAGATTGCGTCTGCCGAGTGTGCTGCAGCAGACACTGCCTGCTTCTCAAGCAAGAAGCACAGTGTGGCGTATTGCCCATGACTGCAACAGTGACTATGCAAACATGCTGTTGTGCTGCAATTGTTGCTTGTGACAAACTCCTGCTGCAAAATGTGTATGAGTGCTGGCAAGCACTCATCTCAGGAAGCCAATGTTTGGGTAGAGTGAGCACACAGGGCATGCTTTGCCATTCCTGCCAATGCAGCCGTACTTAGAGTCCTAAGCAAGCTACAAAAAGAATTGAGATGGACTTGTACAGCAGATCATGTACCTCAATAGCATCAAGAGCCAGCTGCAGCGCTGCCTGGGTGGGTTTGAGGTACCGGCTTGAGAAAGCCCAGCATTCACCTTCATATGTGGATACATCATCTGCACTGTTTTGTGCTGCAGATTTGGCTTTGCTCCCTTTCTTGCTGACATTGACAGGCTCAGCAGCACCATCTGCACAAAATGGATGTTGTACTTTACTTTCCTTGACGACATGAGATGCACAAAATGTTTGTTGACAGCAGCAGCATGCCCCTTTCAGCTAGCAGATACCTGTGTTACCGATTTGCATGGCCCTCAATCACGCACATGCATCAGCAGGCATTGGTGGATTGAGATGCCAGCAAGACAATGTTATGCTTACTTTGCAGTCGTGCTGTGAGGACTGCACTTGAGTCCTGGAGCTCATAGGCACAGGTCTCAAGGCTGGACGCGCAGCTGATAAGCAGCAGTCTCAACAAGTAGACTGCCTCTAATTCTCTGAAGAATGTTTTGTCATCAGGCTGCATCCCAGATGACATCAGAGGTATGACTTTTGAAGACATTTGCATGCTAGACTGTTCTACAGAGAGAAGTCAATACAATAAAAACCAAATGCATGTGTGCATTTTAAACGAAGGCTGCCAGTTCAGACCTGCTTAATGGAAGCATTCTCTGACGCTATGCCTAGCAGCACTCTCTTGACAATCGGCTTCAAAGCGAACGTGAAGGGCTCGTTGGCGAAAAGCTCAAGCGCTTCCTGTGCGTTCGCAGCGGCAGCTGCAATCCACACAATATTCATGAACAACGTGAGCAGCTGAGCAAAGCAGAGCAGGGCAGGGCCAGCAGACGCTTGGGATGTATACAATGACAACCTTAGCAGATCACTGACTTCAGCAACGATTTGCTGCCGCGTTATTGTCACTTGATGCACACAGATCTTGCAAAATCGCGCAGCAATCCCTAAACACACATGCATGGAGACAGCTAGGAGCAGTATTGAGCCGTACCTGTTCCATTGCTGTGAGAAGCTGCACCATCCTGACCTGCTGTATTACTCTCCGCCTTGCTTTTGTTTGTCATGCTGATCTCCAGCGCTGCAGGATGTGTAGTGTGCTAATGAGCGTGCCTGAGGCAGCGCCTCGATTGCTTCAGTTGCTGCTGCGATCGCGGGGCTTGACCTTGACAGGGCGGCAGGACGTGCAGGCGGCCCTTGGACCCCAGACTGGGACGATATTTCCCAAACGCAAGCGTGACCTACCTGTTAATTCTTCTTGCTTGACGTCTTGCAGTGAGTTCGTCAGCCATTCAAAGTGTGTTGGAACGACGGACTTCAAAACATTGTACAACGCATCGCCGGCCCTGCTCAGCTACAAACGGTTGAGCAGGTCATTAGGTCTTGCTGATCAGTGTCGCCTTTCATTGCAACCCCAGGGCTTCGGTGCACTGTCGACGTTGAACGTCTTGAGATTCTGAGCCTGGCTTTTCAACAAGGTCTGACCCTGAGACGACGTCGCCGAGACCTTCGGGCGCATGCTATGCATGCTGCGCTCTGTGAGATGTTGTGAAGCTGGTTACAAGCAACAGCAAGATGCAGATGCTCATGATTAGTACGCTGGATCATGAGGCAGTTGTCACTCTGCAACGTAGCCTACAGTCAATCACCAGCCTGCTGGCGCTGCAAACCAGGCACCTGCCAGCAGTTCAGCTTGGCCTATGTGGGGTGGTGCAGCATAAAAAGAATGTCAAGCTTCAGGTAGAATGTTTGCCTTACTGAAATGGACCGTCGTGGCAGTGGAGAAAACTGTGGCCTTGCTGCAGATGATTATGCGCCCCCAGCCTTTTGATCTCCGTCAATGGCATGTTTCCCTTCAAAAGCTGCCCACTCTGCTGGCTGGCACCTCAGCAGGCAGCACTAGATCTGGTGAGTCAGTTGCTCACAGGCTGTTCTTTTCTATTCCTGTGTAAATCTGAAGTGGAAATGCTTTGCAAATTGCTCATGTGGTTCCTTCTGTGGTGCAGCCCTGGCTGCACAGACATTGGTGAATTTCTTGGCCACAGACAAGGCTCTGTTAAGCTGCAGCAAGTCAGTGATCATTATTGGACAGGCTTTTGAGCATGTGACTGCTTTTGCAGATGTTCTCAAGGTGAGTGACGACTTGTGGATGCTGAAAATGACATCCATGCAAAGTCCCAGGGTTGACTATATGTTCCTGTGTAGCTTGTTTAATCTAACATGCTTGAGGGTGATTTTGACCTTCAATTCTGTTGGTTTGCAGTCTGCGGCAGAGAACTGCATACAGGTTGACTTTGTGGCCATACCTGACAGTGGAAACAGCCATTCAATGACTGAAATGGAGCTGGCAGACTTTGCAACAGGGCTGGCAGACTTTGAAAATGCCTCCGCGTCATATTGTCCCTGCGGTGAGCATGTGTGCTCTCTTGCAGCGATGCACGTTGCCGTTTAGCATTCATTTCAGGCTAGCTGGCATCCTGATTGCACTTGTGTGTCCACACCAAAGCAAGCAACTGTTTGCTATGATGCCTGACTGATTGCTTTCTAACATCCTGGACTGGTTCACTGTGCAGCTTTGAGACAGCACACCATGCTTTGTTCACGCAGCATTATGACGTACAGGATCATACCTACCCATCTGCCTTTCAATTGCGTTCAGCAGCTTACCCACATTTTGCATGACATGTTACGTTGGCTGTCAGCATCTGCTCTGTTATCCTGCTCAGGCTTGACCTCTGCACTTTCGCTGCAGATCCCTTTGCCATTCACCAGCTGTGCCTGCGCTGGCTTCACTCTGCACTGCATCCACAGCCCTCCACCATAACTCTTCAGCTGCCACAACCCCCCTCTGCACCTCAAGCATCTGCCACCAACACCCCCTTGGGGCCCTCCAGCAACCCCACTGTGGATGTCAATGCCGAAAGCCCTGCCAGCATTGATCCTTCTTCCAATCTCACACCCCACGCTGGATCCTCAACAGGCCCTTCGCCCGATCAGACGCCCTCTCAGTCTGTGTCCGCTTCTTGTGGCTCATTGCCTGTCAGCCTGGTATGCAGAGTTGTGTCTGAGGTGGCAGAGCTGTCAGCTTCCTTGCGTCACCCTCTGCTGTGCCCTTGCCATGGGGAGCCAGTCCATCAATCCGCATCACACAACCAGCAGCAGCTGTTCGGGTGCCGTGTCTCAGGCACATGCTTCCGGCAACTAGAGCTGAAGCAGAGTGCAGGCATGGTGCAGGTCTGATTGCTATACAAGCTGCCAGTCTATAACGTTGTGTTTTCATTGCACTGAGTGTTCTTGGTGTCACCTGTGTAATGTAGAAATAGAACATCTGAAGAAATTGAATCACTTCTGACATCAAGATTGTACTGTTCGGTTCACAGAACAAGTTACCAACAATCAGCAGATGTCCGACTGATAGCTGCCAACCTGAGGTGCACTGCATGGCACTGCAGCATCTGCCACACAGGAAGCATCTAGATGATCGGCGAGCTGAAGTCCAAGCTTACGCTGTTGCTCATGACTTACAGTTATGCAAAATTGCAGGTGGGTTGCTCAACCAGTCTCAACATGCCTTCAGTTCAGGCAGCAGACCTACAGCCAGCCAACAAAACAGGCCGTGGAGATGAGACATCACTGCATGTTGTCAAGCGCATCAGGGTAAGCTCCCCTTCACTTGCTGGTATGGCTCACAGCAACACAAAACATTTGATGACTGGTTGAGTGTTGTGGAAGAGTATGACCTGCTGACTTATGCATGTGAACACAAGTGGGCTTGCATTGCATGCATCATACATGACAGGAGTGATGTCATACTTTGTTTATCTTGCACAGGTGTCATGCTTGTCCAGACTTCCTGATGCAGCATGGCCCAGTTGAGGCAATGTCTTTTCCACACCAAGCACAAAGTTGGATATGCAGGCTGTGATTCTCCTTAAAGGCTGGACATGTTGTCACTCTGCAGGTGAATGAGTTGAGTGAGTCTCTGCTGTTTGGCTGGCCCAACATCCTCATCCCTCACCCTGACAGCTTTGATAGCATTCAAGACATGGAGGCAAATGAGCAGTGCTTCATAGGACTATGCCAGGTAGGTTTTCTGCAACCATGCTATAGGCACTGCTGACGTGTCCCTTCGTGTTTACACACATCCTGTTCTGTTGGGAGCGGGCGCCATCTGGCATCAGAAATATCTAGCTTCACAGTGCTGTTCAGCGCTGTTGCAGTTCATGGCTGTTCTTCTTGTTCTGTCGAGTGGTGTTTCCGTGGCACAGTGTGAATTGTACAAATTTGGATCAACAAGTGTCCAGCAAGTCTGTAATTTCCAGAAGCTGGTTCCCATCACTGCATCACAGACCACCACTCCCTATCAAGCTGTGTCTCCAATTTGACTGTGGCCACTTCACACCTCCAACACCACCAACCTCCCTACTGCCTTACATTGCTGGGATGCCTGATGTTGCACAGCCCTAGAAACCCATGTGGACAATGTTCCACTTGCGTGTGAGCTGCAACTGAGTACAGATGCAGCATGCAATTGCACTGTTGACTCCACTGATGCTTGTGCAAGGAAGCTTGCTGCAGTCTGTTGTTGGGAACACCATCACAAGTTGGCAGCATGCTTGATCAGAGCCCCTAGCAACTGTGAGATTGTCTTACATCACTTAGGTGCTAAATGAGCAGCAGGAGGTGTTGCTAATCAAAGGATGCGTGGACTTAGATACCATGAAGGCAACAAGCTGGCCCCTGCACTATGTGGCTAGGCCTGCCTGCAATGGCTGCTCCATGCTCATACGCAGGCACGTCTTCTGTTTGGCCTGTCTTTTGTGTAGCTACACATGCATCCTGCTCACAACATCTGCCTCTCAAGTCATGCAAGCAGACTGGTGTGCAAGGGAGTCGTGGCTGCCTAGTTCACTCACTCGCTCACTCGCTCTCTCACTCACTCACTCACTCACTCACTCACTCACTCACTCACTCACTCACTCACTCACTCACTCACTCACTCACTCACTCACTCACTCACTCACTCACTCACTCACGCAGCCATCCATCCATCCATTTGTCCATTCACTACGTGTCTTTTCCAAGGGTCAGTTATGTACAGTCCTGAGTAGATCCCTGTATGATATATGCTTACTGGTATGCAAAATGCATTGTGCGCAGATTACAAGACCAGAATGATGCAAAGAGAGGAGATGCCATCCAGCATGCTGCCCTGTTGATATGCTGCAGGCTGAACGTGGCGTGCAGCATGCCTTCAACAGCATGTCAGCTGACTCAGCAGATACAGTGCAAACAGTCCATATGGCATATGTTGTGCAGGATTGCTGCTGGCGAGGAGCTGCTGCCTGTGAGCCATCTGCTGGCACGGCAGGCACCAGAAGTGCCTTCACATGTCAAGGCAGGCCTGCAACATACCCTCCAGGGCGTGCCAGTCTCTGAGTACTCGCCTTTGGACCACCATAGTGGTGCTATGGACAGACTTGCAGTACGCCCCTGCTCTGTCAAGACCACATTTGCATGTACATTGCATGATTCATGCGTATGGATGTGAGGGAGGCAATGTCTCTGACACAAGAGGTTGGGACATGGTTGCACAGAGTTCATGAGCTGATTCACTGCCACTGTCATATTTTGCACTCTCACATGACGGTGTGTGCATGCAGCGCGTCACTGAAAATGTTCTGCTCACATGATGCTCTGTGACTGCCAGCATGCCACTGTCTGTGTACTGCAACACATATCTGCATCAAATACTTTCTGCACCTGTACTGACTCAGCTCCACATGCTGATCACAGGGATTAGTGTCCCAGAGCCTGCCACAGAGCAGCACCCCTCCACACAGCCGTACAGCTCATGTGTCATCACGCTCTGCGTCACCAGCATCAGGCAGGGCGGCTGCACCTGCTGCCCCTGTCAAACCCAGAGAGGCTCATCCAGCACAGTCACAGCTTCCTGGATCAGGTAAACCAGCTGCAGCTGCCGCTGCTGCTGGCAAGTCTACAGCTTACCCAGCACAGCCCAGGGCTTTGAACGCAGACAAGCAGCTTGCTTGTGCTGCTCATGGGCATACCACGGCAGCAGGGCATCAGCATCATCAAGCAGCACACCATGGGTCTGCAGCACCAGGCAGGCAAGCACTGGTTTCAGCTGCTGGTCTGAGGCCCAGAGAGCATAGACAGCAAGCTCCTGGCCAAGCAGAACAGGTGTGCACGTGAATGTCATGAAAGTCAGCACAAAAATTTGCAGCTGTAATGCCCCAAGTCATGCTCCTGGTCATGCAGTGTGCAGACTCGAGTGAGTGTCTTGGCTTCTAAGTGATCATTACATTAGCAGTGTCCTGACTAGCACGAACAACAGCATGTGGAACCATGCTATGCTGCAGGGTATAGCAAAAGCATATGTGCGCCTGCCCCCCGCGCCATTTTTCAGCTTTCAAACCAAGCCAACTGCTGAGTCTGCTCCACAGGATATGCATCAGGGCAGACAGAAGTCTCAGGCCAATGTGGCCAAGCTGAGTGACAGCTCCCAGCCAGCAAAGACTGCGCACAAGGCAGCGCCATTACAAACACAAGCTGGTTGGCAGAGCTGTAAGCTAGCACTGCAAGCAAATGACAGCGGGCAACGAATGACAGACAAGCAGGCACCATCTGCACCTGTGTCGCAGACAGGTCCTAGGCTGAATTTTCAGCGTATAAGAACGCTAAAGTGAGAAAGCTCACAGTACAGTCCTGACAGGAGCTACAAGTGCTATACATAGCTGATACAGAATCGCAGGCTGAAAAGGTAGACTGCTACTGCATAAGCCTGCCAGCTGGCATATATAGCTATTTGTTGTGACGAAAAGTCAAATGTAGAGGAAAGCAGAGGTCGAAGTCACATCGCTGATTTGTACAAGCTGTAATGACATGAAATGGCTCATAACATCAGTGCAAAGTTTTATCAATATTGGCAGAAATACAATGCAGGAAGAAGCAATAGGTAGATGGGCAGAAGGTCTGAAAGGCAAGACACAGGGTTCAGGGAACAATGGGCTGAGGCCACCACCATATGTATATGTCTTTCACAGTTGCAGATAGCCAGGACCATGTCCTGAGTGCGCAAATTGTTGCGCTGATGCGCATGCGCGTCGTCCTAGACTGCAAATCTCCAATATATTCAACTGTGCCTTGAGCATCCTTGCTGTATGCCATGCCATGCAAAGCATGTACAGCATTCACGCGCAATCTGTCACTCAGAGGAGCACCCAACATGGAAGCGGTGCTCCTGACAGTTGCCGAGACCTTCAAGATCTCGACTAAAGACCTAGGCAGGGCTTCTAGGAGCTTCCCCAAATCCCCAAGATTGTCCACACCAGCATTGCTGCGGAGCCTTTTTCTCTCCTCTGGAGAAACCTGTTTCAGCCCCCCTGGTCTCAAGATTGCTGGCAGCAACTCACCACCTCTTTTGCCAGCAATTGCCGTCCCCAAAGCGACGGCCGTCCGGTGGTCTTGCACTACAAAGGAACACCAGAGCTGGCAGTACTGCTGGCGAAGCTTGTCTGGAATGGTCAAGTAGAGGCCATGGTCCAGGAGAACTAACTGGGGCTGTTTCCACTTTGTGAAGTGCCGCCACCAGAACCCTGCCAGTGCCCACACTACTTGCTTGTCAGCGCCACAACAGCTGCTACCACGAGGCAAAATTTCATCACACATGCCATGAAATAGACCTGTGACTCATAAACATACATACTGTATGGTTGGTCAGTGCTTGCACAGAGAGTAACTTTGCGATGCATGCTTCAAGGCAAAGGTCACAGATGACATGTTTTCCTGCTACATTTGCGACGCAGTCGGTCACTTTCATTCACATCACAGGCCAATCAGCTATAGGCAGAACACCACATACAAATGTTGCAACGCCACATTATTTCATTTGCTTATAGATTTACTTGTTTATGAGGCCTACCTTGATCAGGAGCTGGGCGAACCAGAATGTTACCAGGATGGGGATCAGCGTGAACAAAACCATGGACATATGTCATCTCAGCAAACACATCCAGCAGAAGAACAGCTACATCCTTGGGCCTGATGGAGGCCTGCTGCATGCTTTGTTGGTCATTTGCCCGGCAGCCTTCCACCCACTCCATCGTGATCACACGCTTTGTGGACAACTGCACACAAGCATGAACATATGAGGTGGACACTCTAGCTGCAGGCCGGGAGGATTGGGGAAGAGGACATTCAGTGGTGACTTTGACCTCATCACATGGTAAAGGGTCTAATGGGTTGTTTTCAGCTCAAACGCAAGATCTTGGCTTTCTTTTTGAGCATGGCATGCTCTTGTTCATTCATTCATCCATCCAGGCACGCATTTTGACAAGCATCCAGTCTTTTGACATGCACTGAGTGTCCGCAGGTTTATCGCTCATTTTAGACATCCCAGAGTCAATAAAGCCACATGTGGGACAAATGCATTTTCTTCCTGTCTGCAAAGCTGTTGCAAGCTGTACACAGCCTGCAGCACAGAAAGTTAGCACAAGACCCGTACCTCAGGAATTACAGCAGGAGCTGTGATATTTCTGCGACTCTGGAAGAAGTGCATCAGCTTTGCAGCGTTTTCAGCCTCAAGCCGGAAATCTAGCTCTAGGGCCAGATTCCGCCTCAGATCGTCCAAGACCCATCCCAACTCAAAGGATTTGGGGAATAGCCAGGCAGCCACTGTTGACAGCGCTGACAGCGTAGCCATGTCAGCTGCCACAGCAGCTTCCAGGCCCAGATACTGCACCTTGACTGCTACTTGCCGGCCATCATGCAGACGGGCCTTGTGTACCTGCAATCATTCATTCATTCACTCATTGAATCACGATAGATTGCCTAAGAAGCTTTTGTTTGGTGAAGTCAAGGGGCTTCGCCCACCTGGCCGCCCTAGGTCTAGTTTCAATGATGTTGCATTACGTGATTGTCAAAACTGTCGTATTAGTAGGCCTTACAGGGATGCACAAGACAGGCTGCTCTGGAGAGACAAGACTTGTCCTGCACGTACCTAGCTCATCATGAGCTGGAAAGCGTTTTTATTATTATTATTATTATTGAATCATTCATCGATTGATCGATTCATTTAGTCATTCATTCATTCACTCATGCCGTTATTCATTCATCCGTTCACTCCGTCAGTCAGTCACTCACTCACTCCGTCAGGCAGTCAGTCATTCGTTCATTCATTCCTTCCTTCCTGCAACATGTGTGTCTTCCCCTGGGGTCAGGTACATATAGTCCTGAATTGCTCCCTGTATGAGGTCCTGCAGCACAAGTGACAGATACAGCCATGGCATGAGGTCTTCTGTCCCTGCCAGTAAGTCTAAAGGGGTCTATTGTACATCAGCCTTGCAGGTGCGGGGGCCATGGGGAAGGAAGGGGTGGGGAGGGGAGGGGGGTGTGAAGGCCGCTTGAGCTATTTCAAACCATGAGTGTGGTGTCTGACCATGATCTGTGAAGTCTTTGCAGTCTCTGTATATGAGTTGCATCACATGCCACTGGTATGCAGAGATGTTGCAACGACTGAACAACGCACATGCAGACACGTGCAGTGTTAAAGTTTGAAATGTAAGTTCCATATTCCAGAACGCAAGTTCGATCTTCCAGTGACTGACTAACTGACGTAGTGGAGGCTGATAGCTCACTCATTGTGCTCTTGTGCGTCCTGTGCTTGTCTATCGTGCAGGCAGTGCAGGGCTGCATGTGACAGTATGATGTGCACATAGGCAGACACCCATGTAGGCATGCGTGGGGCAGTACCTGTGCCAGTGAGGCTGCTGCCCTAGCCTCTGGCTCAAACTCAGCAAAGAGCTGTGAGGCGGGTGCACCAAGCTCGCGCTGCAGCACCTCAGCTACGTCTTCCACAGGGCCTGGCTCCACCTGATCCTGCAGCACTTCCAGAGTCCTGCACCCAAACATGAACATTCGTTCAGCGATTCCCGGAAGCTTAGCTTGGCTCTATGACGCCTTCAGAGAGCCCTGCCAACAACAGCAGACCACTCAGTAAGTCCGTTCCTCTTGCTCAGCCTGATCCAGGAGACTCATTTGATGAGCAACTAATGGAACCACTCATTGTTGCTTTGGTGATGCAGGAGTCTGAAAGTGCACACAGCTTTGCGCAGATGTTTGCAACACCCTGTGTGTTTGTGGCAGCTTGCATAAGCATAAGGCTCTGCTCATGCATGAAGATAAGGTTCTGGCCAGGAGCCTTGTCCTGGCTCATGTTTGTGCTGACTGTATGTTGCACAAACATCCTTCAGACCCTTACTTTCTGTACTCTTTGGGTACGGCCTGAATGGTGGAGAAGGTCTGTGCAGCCTTGATGTATACACCACCATTGTTCTGGCAGACATGCAGGAGCTTTGTTGCCAGCTGCTGGTGGGTCTGTGCAATGAAGTCCTTGTGTTCCGGGCTTGTGGTGTCCGGGTACTGGGCCATGACCTGTTTGTAGGCCAGGCTGGCTTGGGCCCCCCACCAGGCAGCCTGAAGGGTGCGGGGTATGGAATGCAGGGTGGCAAAGACTGCCACATCATCATCTGCAGCATGAACAACGACGTGAGTCACTTCACAGATGGTCATGAAGATGTTGTTTTGCAAAAGCCATGTGCAGACCATTTACTGGTCTGAGATAGTTGGACTGTAAAACAGGTGTACAGACTGCACACCTGCTCTAGAGACAAAGTATATGGCAGCTGCTCCAGCACTGCCAGCTGTCACTGCAAAAGGCAAAACGCTGGCTCTGCTTTTTGCTGTTGGCTGTGCGTTGACTGCTGCCTGGGAAGAGTAGTTGCGGCTGAAGAGGTATGCTTGCAACAGGGTGCCCTTGCTCTGTTTTGTATTTCCAGCATGCCCAGGTGTGTGCTTTGCTGAGCATGTGGCCAAAGACTGTACAGTAGAGAAGCTTTTGGCTGCTATGTGGAAGTAACTTGAGGTACTCTTAGCCCACGCCAAACAGCGTGCGGACATCAGCTTTAGCTGGCAAACTATTGGTACGAACTTCCTTTGTCACGGCTAAGTCTCGATGCTATCTTTGACATCAATCGCGCTCTCAAGCTTTGTCGCTGCAAGAGTTCGCCGGGTCATCCCCTGTATCTCAGCTAGACGCTGCAGTCAGCACAGGTCAGTGAGATCAAACGCTTTCAACTGCCAGAAAAGGCAGCTGCGTCTCCTACTTGTAGTGGGAAACCCCACCTTCCAACACTCCAATCTGAACGCGGCTGGAGATAGCCCAGAGATGGCAGCTTGTCGATAGAGGGCAGACGGCCTTGCAAGCAGCTGAGTCAGAAAGTCTCTTTGCTGTTGCTTCTCAAATGTTTCCGTTTGAGCGTACAGCTCGGGGGAAGAATGCTCTAGCCGCATCCACGTATCAGCTCCAGCCATGCTCCATGAATAGCCGCGATTCCGTTTGAGAATTTTCACCATTGATAGCGAGTCTGTCCTGCAATTGTGTCAACAACACGAATTCTAAAGCAGCATGCATTTTGCTGTCAAGCTGACTTTCATGTCTCTGCTGCTGCCATTGGCTTCGTGAATGTTGCCAGGTGAGATGACACAAAGAAATCTCATCGTCACTCGTAACTCCTTGCTGGACTTTCTCTTTATATCAGTGCATATAGACTTCATCTACAAATTTGCAAACTTGGACCATATCTGCCAGTGTTGGCTTATTAACCCTTAACAACTTTTGCGGCACATTAATAAGTTAATAAGTGGTTCAGGGTACCCTTAACAACCCCTTAACAACTTCAGAGACATGCTATTTGACGTTTTCTGAAGCTGCTGAATCGATAAAAAGTCTTAACAAGGTGCGAATCTAACGTCTTCATGATTATTTTGAGCATCCAAATGTACAGGGACACAAGTAAATTCATGCCATACCCAAGCATATGTGAATGACATGTAAAGTTCGACAACACTAGATAACACAATGTCGAGAACTATGGTTCCAAAAATTGAACTTCAGGGATGCTGCAGCACTGATTCACAACATAAAATGTAGAAGCAGACATTGATGAGGCTAATGTGACCAAACAAAATCAGGCGCTAGGTTGATCATCATCAGTCAGATCAACTGCAACCGACAAACCGCTGCCTTCTGGCGGTGCGAACTCGACCATACTTTGCTCAAGGCTTCATATATGATAAACAAGCAACATGCCGTTGCCGGCAATGTGTTTAACGCTTATTAAGACTTGTTTAGGCCGAAATCGCCGGCGGGTTATTAACCTTAACTTGAAAATTTAATTAACCCTTAATTAACCCCTGGACTTATTAAGGGTGCCAACACTGATTTCTGCAACAGCATCGAATGAGTTCTCTCATTCAGATCCTTCAGAACTCTCTCAGATGTTGTCTGTCGGCCTTCCATTGAATCCCCAGGACACAAACGTGAGTGGTGGTAGTGGTAATCCCGGCCGTAATAATGCTTGTGGTAGGTCGTTCACATCACTGTTGTGCATGTATTTAGCTGATGTTCATAGGACGTGTATTGGCGTGACATGTCTTTTAGATCACACCACTTGAAGGGTCAATCATCAAGTGAACGTTGTCTGATCAGCGCTGATCAGACTATAGCTAAGCATGACGCATCGTGCAATGCCTGAAGCTTGGCCACAAGCGTTGCATGCTGTACAATGCTAGTGACTGCAAAAAAGACGGTGACAGATGTGATGGCCAGTACACAATAGGTTGCAGTCTATATCGATGCGTGCAAAGGGTTGAAAGCTGCTGACCATCCGATTTCTGATCAGCGCTGTTGTACGGCGTAACACTATGCATAACACTATGCATAACACCTTGTACTACGTCATTATTCATCTAAGGAAACTTTACAGGAAGACTAAGCACGAGGCGAATAACATCAGCTACCTGTGCCTTCTCAGGAAGCAGAGGTACTAATGACCTGTCTTACCCAATTCGATCCCCAAAATCGAGTCAGTAGCAAGTGACCTGCAAGTGGCAGCAGAACTGCAGCCGTGTGTACATTCCAAGCCCTGCACCACCCGGTGAGGTGTAGCTAGCGTCGCGCTGGACGTCCGCTTGGCCATGGACGGAATGTTGCCAGTCTGGGACTTTTCTGTGCCAGAGCTGGAACAACTGCAAGCTGAACAAGCTGAGCTCATATGGTCTCCTCTGCCGGACGTTACGGACATTCAGGCTACGATCGGCTTGTCCAGCCTGCCGTCACGATCAGCACTGCCTATGCCTGATGGTGGTGGCCTCTCAACCAGATCTTCTGGTCAGCGTGAGGATGCCTCCTGGGAACCTGGCAGCTCAGCTCAACAAGCGAAAGTCATCAACAGGAGAGAAGCTTCACTCAATACGGCTAGGCAGGACAGTTTTCCCACACCTAGTCCCGCTGATAACTATGCTCAGGATGACATCGAAGAGCCCAGCCAGCGTCAGAGAACCGGCAGCTCAGATAATTCTGAGCGAAGTAAAGCTGTCAATCGCGAGTCACAACGGCGGTTCAGGCTGCGACAGAAGGTGACACGGATGTAACCTTCTGTTACTGTGTTAGAGTCTGTTTGCCGTTCAATTCATTGCAATGTCTGCCCGTAAATTTGTCTAGCCATATTAGTTCTGGTGCAGGCACGTTCACAGGCTGTGGAGGCGCAGCTTGCAAGTACAACAACAGAGTTGAGAGAGCTTAAGTCACGGCAGCACCAGCTAGAAGTTAGAAACATGCTGCTGGAGAAAGTGTCACAACTCAACAAGAGTACTGACCCTCAGTCAAGCAGTGAGGTCAGCAGATGCTTACCACATGTGCTGCTGTCATTTTGTTTGCCCTGTCTCAAACCATTGGAATTCTATGTTGCAGGATAACTCATCTCATGACGCTTTTGACACTGCTTTGAAGTTTGAGGAGAATGATGTGGACAATGTGGCCCTGCTGACTGTATCAGTACAGGGCAAGCAGTACAGCATTACCCCTCATGAAGTCAGCCAGATGCCTTTGCAGTCCTTCTCTGCTCTATGGACAGTAAGCTCCCTGCATGCCCTTCCAGACCCACAATTGCTTGCATGTCAATGAACTGGTTGCAATGGTATGACCAGGCTGTAAGGCTGCTCAATGCTCATACTGCCATCAAGCACCCCAAGGGCTTCATATTGCATATTGCATTACAATTCAATCATCATACACTGATGTTCGAGAGCTGCACAATTCACACGTTCCAGAAGTCCACAGGATGATGTGTCCACTGAGTTGCAAAGTCCTGTCTGTGATTGCCGGTACTGCCTTGGCACTCTCAGGTGCGCTGCTCATGGTATTCCTCATTGGAAGCATCGCCTCCCTGACGACTGCACCTGGAAAAAACAACAGGGTCAACATTATTGTGTGCAAGCCTTGCTGGTGACTATCTCTGGTGTGCAGCTTTCCCAAAAGCAGACGTTGACAGCTGATCATGCGAGCAGTGCTGATGACTTTGTCTGGTTTGTAAATCTATATCAGCAGACGTTGATCGCTCAGTGAAGGTTTCTGGCCTGCAGGTGTACGTCTGCGAGCTGGGCAGGTGCCTTCTGAAGCTGAAAGATTCATCAGACCCAGTGCTGGAGATGCGCATGAAGGAGCTGACTGTAGAGGCAATCTCCCTTGTGGGCCATCGCCTGCTGCGCAACCCTGCTAGCCACAAGGATCTTGCCACTGGTCAAATGAATCAGGACCAGGCCAGACAGCATAAGCTGGATGCCAAATTTTACAAGAACCTGCTGGTACGTACCTTGCGCAGAAGCTGGGGCAGCACATGTGTAGGCTGATGTCATGGTTGCTGTCACATTCACCGGTGTGTGGCTTCCTCAGGCGCTGGTTTGTCCCAAAGATGTTCCATCCTTGTACATGAAGGACACATGCGTAGTGGCTTGTTTGTGATGATGTACATGTTCAGCAACCACCCTTGATGGCACAATCCAAGTCACATCCTGTCCAGGACAAAGCACACACGCCAAAAGCTGCCCATTCAATCAGCACACGGCCATCATGCTGTTAGCTGACTCTCATAAACGCAATGACAGCTTCAGTCGCTGCAGCTTGACAGCAACAGCAGACCTGTGCCTTCAGGCATGAACAAACACTGAAATCAGGCATGCCAAACAGTGAGATCAGATGCATGCCTCTAATGTGCTACCAGTCAGCACAAGAGCCAAGTGCCTGCAAGCATTCACTGCCAGTGCACTTGTTGCAGGGCCTGCTAGCTTTGACAGAGGACCAGCTTCGTGATCTGATGCTCATGCGCCAGCTGTACCTCACCAAACGAGGCCTGCTTGCAATGGAGCGCAAGGCCCTGGTCAATCAGATGGCTTCCAATGAGGGGTCTATGCCCCACCCCAGTGATAACATCACCAAAATGGCAGACCTGGCCACCTGTCTGAAGGAGAATGCAGCTGAGGACCACCATGTACACAGAAAGGTTGCACGAGCAGTGTATCGCGGGGTGAGATACCTGTCTGCTCTGTCTTTGTAGCAGCAGTCTCTCAACCTATGGCAGTGCTCACATCTGCATGCTTGCAGTGACAATGTGTGTCTATTATTGCTGTGTATCTCTGAATGTTCACTTTCAGATGTCTGCAGCTGGAAGCTGCTCATTAGACCTGCGCAAAGCATGCACAACATGCAAGCAAGCTGATGCTCAGGTTGTTGTGCTTCAGGTACTGACTACCAAGCAGCTGGCTGAAATGATGGTGCATTGCTACCCCTACATGCCCAGCATGGAGCCATTCATACACAACTTGGCAGCTGAAACTGGCTATCCTATCAAAGAAGATGTTGTTGCAGCTGCACAGACAAACCACATGACTACGGAATGGCGACAATTCAGTGAGTATGCCAAGTATGCTGCCACAGAGATCTTCCATGAGCATGTTCCATTCCTGAAACGCAGACCTGGTGCTCTGAACAGGAATGCGTCCCTGTCATCTGAAGTCATGCCAGCTGACAGGTCACAATACGTCATGTTGTGAGCATGTTTGAGGGTATATAGGATGTCATTGGTCATACATGTTCAAAGAATTACCCATGTATGTTACATGTAGATTATCAGCTTTTCAGATGTTGTGACATGGCTTGTCATTATTCATGAGACGATGTAGTTATCAGAAAGTGTGCAGGTGTGTGGAGAGCACAGCTGGTTGTTTGATGTTGTGCAGTATAGTAGGTGCATGATTAGGCATAACACTATATGAGTTTCCTGTTTTGATTGGTGTGGGCTGCTGTGAAGGCAAGCCCATTTCTTGAGTTGCATTGCAGCTGCAGATTTTGATCATTACGGTACATGTGGGTTGAAGATGCACACACGTCTGTATGTCTGATGTGATCTCTGACAGAGCAATGGTGTGCCAAGTTGTGTATGGCAAACTTTTGCCTAGCCATGCTTTGCCCTTGAAGGTTGACTGGCAGTTGATCAAGGCAGCATATATGTTCACTTGTAGTCTTGGCTGTCTCAGCAAGGCATTGCTGACGTATATTTGAGTGTTGTGTAGTGTTATCTGCTGGTTTTGCATCAAGCATGTGTAATTAGCTGATATAAATTGTGTACCAAAACGTTGCTTTGTGTGTTTCGAAGCATGTCAAGGCTTGCTTAGCTCTGATCTTGTTGCATATAGCAACAAGTATGAGCCAGCGTATACGTAGTGTTGTTCTGCAGTAAAAAACATATGAAACAGCTTATGTTAAGATGATGAAGTTGTCTTTAGTACATACCGTTTCCGAATCTTTTTGGACTCTGACCCCATCCGCAGGCCCCATCCGCACGGCGATTTGACCGTGGGTCAGATATCGGTTTGACCTAAGGTCAAACCGAGTCTGACCACCTTGGGTCAAATGTGTTCATTACGGATGCGGGTTTGACGGAGGTCTTTCGAAATCTGCAGACCACAGCTGAGCGGCACAGCGGAGCGCGATGCCAAGCAACGATACTTGCGACGAGCGACGCTTCAGCTTACTACCACAGCTCTCGATGGCCTTCCACTTCTGACGGAGCAGATTTGACCTCCGTTAGAAAGTGAA
>JAABUH010001204.1_pt1 | contig 30717 bp, 29 predicted proteins | sample 5559121 | NCBI WGS metagenome assembly JAABUH01 (sample SAMN10711871, study PRJNA513364) | rock metagenome | isolation source: Antarctica rocks | place: Antarctica: Victoria Land, Battleship Promontory nord | collected 2015-12-28
TCCACCCCCTTCTCTTCCACCACCGCGCCTACACTCACCTGAAATACCAACCCCGGTCTCGGTTCGGAAATTATGACCATCGAGGTGCTTGACTACGTGTTAACGGTTTATTTGGGGGGGGGGGGGAGGGATGGAGGGAGGGGAAAAGCGAAAGTGTTGAGAACGGGTTGTGAGGGAGGAATGAAGATAGGGGATGACTTTGAGAAGGTGGACGGTCTACCCGCAAACAAGACAGGAAAGGTCGAGTACACGAACGCTGAAAATTCGAACTAAGCGCTGAGATGGCGGATAGGGCATGTAAGGGAGTAGTAGTTTGGGTAGGTAGGTAGAAGAACGAAAGAGAGTTCGGACCAGCCAGATTTTTGAAACCGCGAAATTCTATTAGGAAAGACGCTTCGACCAAGTCCGGAGCAGCCAGCAAAAGCGAGCTCAGGAAACAGAAGAGGGGGTGAAGGGGGGGGGGTTTTCTTTTTAAATGGCTTAGAGTGGAGTAAAACTGAAAGTTGGGGAACGCGCGGGGATGAGAAGGGTTTGCCCTATATGGCATTATGGCATGACATGCACGCAGGTATGTATGTATGGCTGGTTGCGGGAGTGAGCGAGCTGGGGGGGGGGTGGCTCGTGCCGTGTACGACCGACTGACTGGGATAAAAAGGAAATGGGGCTGTGGTGGTGGTGGTGGTGGGAGGGGAAGGAGCGGGAGTTGTTGATGGGAAAAGGGGACGTTGGAGCTGGCGCGAGGAGACATGGAGATTCGTTTTTATAAGGGATGGAGAAGTCGGGGTGGGGTGGGGTGGGGTGGGGTGATTCGTTCATACGATGGGAGCGGGAAGAGTGAGAGAAAAGGGGTGTGTGGGAAGTTATCGGCGGGGAGATGGGGGGATCATAGGGGGGTTGCTGGTAGGGTCACTTTTGGGGGTATGGGGGGACGAGGGCGGTTTCGGTGGAAGATTGAAGGTTGCGAGCCTGAGTACGGAAGGCAAGATCAACGAAAGGTGATTTAAAGATCGAATGTTGATGTCAGATTTCTGGAATCGTTATCTACAAGTTCCGAGCTGCATTTGCAGGGAAGACGATGAGTCCTGGTCGTCCACTGTATGTTTAGGAGAAGTAGGAGTAACATTCTTGCTCAGATATGGTTTCATACCCTGTTGATTGAGCTTGAAGCTCGGAGCGAAGATTTAGATACCTGTCTATCACGCTCTCGAAGTCTCTTGGTGACAATGGATTGCAAGAGGTGAATCTATCTGCCAGCGAGTGCTCATAGTATCCGCGAACGAGAAGCGTGAAAGCGGCTGTGGAGTCTCGCGGATTTGGTCTCGTCTTTACAAAGACGACCTGCCAGCGGCCTTTACGCCGAGTGCCAAATGGATGCCGAAGTAGGCACCCAAGACATGCCTTGGAACGGTTGGAGAACGACTCCTCTCGAACCAACGGCAGGTTGAATGGAGTGCTACGGTGTTGCACTCATAGCTTGTGCACAGCCCAGCCTTTGGGATCGATATCCTTTAGCATACCACCCAAATGGCCTTGGACCTCCCGACCGTCTTTCCAACCCTTGGGACCAGCGTAATGTTTGACAAAACCGTCTGGTCCCGAAACTAGAACCAATCTACTACCTGGTGGATAACTGTTTGTCCATCGCTTTTTTTGATAATCAAAACGCATTTTCTCCAACGCATTCGCATAGTCTAACCAGGGGTCATCAAGGAAAAGTCTGAGATAGTCTTTGGTGATGAAATTATTGTCTTCATCTACAAAGTATTGGATGCTGATATTTCCGGGGGATTTCGCTCTCAACTTATCAAGCTGTGTGACCAAGGCTGTTTGCGGTGACATGTATGCAACAAGATCTTTCATGGGCCGTGGTTCTGCCCTCTGTTCCATGTCCGGTGCTTCCATTGGGGTTTCAACTTCAAGAATATCACTTATTCCGCCTAAACAGTCTTCTCGCCTTCTATTGGCCCACAATATACGCATTTTTGGGTTCCGCCGTGGGGACTCTCCACTGCGCTCAAATAATGCATGTGCGATCTGTAAAGCAGGCGCTATACCAGTACCTCCCGCGATGAATAATACTTCTTGAACTTCTTCCGGAAGCTCATATTCTATATGTGGGCCACGAAGTTCTATTGTTGCACCCAGTGGAAGCTTATGAAGATACCCAGAGACTTCTCCTTTAGGGTCCTTGCGGATGAGGAATCTTATAGCACCATCTGTTGTGCTCTCATTTACATCAATGGGTGGCAAAGGTGTATACGATCTTGCGATTTGGAGCTGTGGTTGTTTCACTTGAATACTCCACACACCCTTTTCCCAGGCATCAGCGTAGATACGTGAATTCTTTGCCGTAAGGTTAGGCTGAAGAGTGAAAATGCTGCTTGTGGAAGAAACGCATTCTTTCCCGACAAGGATGAAGGGTGTGAAGTCTGTTGGGTTTAGGACCTGATCATATTTCCACTTGTTGTAGGCAGTATATTCGTAATATGCTAAAACACCACAGGCGACGGTTACGACAAAGAATGTCCACCTACGCCGTGATGGGACCTTGGTTGGATACGCAGACGATGCAAGTTCGCGAGCACCAAACTTAGCAGTTGCTGAGAAGAACTTTGGATCACTCAGAGGTTTCAAACAACTTCGCCGAAGTCGAAACAAAGAGCGCATCGATATCGCATAGATTTATGTGTTGTGGGTTTCCCGTCGAATGAAGGAAAAGAAGAGACTATCATCCCTTTGTAGTTCTTGAGAGTCGCGATCATTATCCTCATCCCTTAACCCCTGCTTAGTCTCAGATAGCCGAAACCGGCAAGCGCTTTCTCTTCTCAAGCTCCTTGACCAAAGCAATCAACTTTTTCCTTTCTCAATTCAAGTCTTCCACAAGTCTCTTGTTTACCCGCTACTTCATGCTACTCTGAAAACATGATTCTGCGGAGACGAGCATCATAGCCACTCCCATCCTCCATTCTGACATGTCCCGTTCTGGCGATGCTAACCTCAATCTACCATCTACACATCCCCAACGAGACTCTCTAGAACTCGCTTCTCTAGCCTCCTCTACCCCAACTTCATCCCGCAGTTTTCAATCCTCCTCTCCTGGCATCTCCTCCTCTCGAAAAATCTCCCTCGAGAACGATGACACACACTCCGCGTCTAATCCGGAGAGTATCCCCCGCCCAATACCCCACAACCGCTCCTACTCAGTCTCGTCTACTTTCGATTTCGCCTCCAACTTATTTCCACTCTCGTCAACAGCGACCGGCTACACCGCTCTCGGTGCCTCTGTATCTGGGACATTAGATCTCAATGGCGGATCCCTTGAAAAACGAAAATCTCTTACCTACCTAAACGGTCTGTCCCTGATCGTTGGGCTGATTATTGGCTCCGGGATCTTTTCCTCTCCCAGCCAGGTGAACACTAATGTTGGATCTCCAGGCGCATCCTTAATCGTCTGGGCTGTTGCTGGGGTTCTTGCATGGACAGGTGCTACAAGCTATGCGGAATTGGGAGGAGCGATCCCTCTCAATGGCGGAGCGCAGGTATATCTGTCAAAGATATTCGGGGAACTGGCGGGCTTTCTCTTCACCTGGTGTGCGGTCTTCGTGCTGAAGCCTGGTTCGGCTGCCATCATCTCGATCATCTTTGGCGAATACATCGTACGAGCTTTGGTAGGAGCAGAAGCGGAAAACGCGAGCGCATGGATCAATAAAGGAGTCGCACTCGGAGGACTGGCAGTAGTAACATTACTCAACTGCATATCAACAAAACTTGGGACGCGGATGGGCGATGTCTTCATGTTCTTCAAATTCGTCGCCCTCTTCGGCATAACCGTAACCGGCATCGTTGTTGCTGCCACCGGCTTCACCTGGCGCGGCGGCTTGCCCGACACAGACTGGAAAACTAGCCCCTGGTTTTCTGGCACCTCCACAAACCCTTCCAATTGGGCCGTGGCCCTCTACGCCGGACTTTGGGCCTTTGACGGCTGGGACAACACCAACTACGTTGTTGGCGAATTTCTTTCCCCACACCGCGACCTCCCTCGCGTCATCCACACCGCCATGCCCCTCGTCATTCTTTCCTACCTCCTCGCCAACGTCGCATACATCTTCGTCCTCCCCGCCTCCACAATCTCCACCTCTACAACCGTAGCCGTCCAATTCGGCTCCGTGGTCTTCGGCCCCATCGGTTCGCTTGTCCTAGCCCTCACCGTCAGCGCAAGCTGCTTCGGCGCTCTTAACGCCACCACCTTCACCAGCGGCCGTCTCGTCTACGCCGCAGGGAAAGAAGGCTTCCTCCCCGAAATCTTCGGCCGCATCGGCATGCCGGGGACCGCCGAGTCAAGTCTCAACCGCCTCCAGCGCCGTTCCTGGGCCAGCAAAACCCTCACCCGCCTCATCGGCGACGAAGAGGGCGGTCTAGGCTTCACGCCCATCAATGCCATGGTTTTCAACGCGCTCCTCTGCGCCGCCTACGTCGTCGTCGGTGAATTCGGGACATTGGTGACTTTCTACGGCGTCGCAGGCTACACCTTTTATTTCCTCACCGTGCTCGGCCTCATTGTCCTCAGAGTCCGTGAACCGTATCTGGACAGACCGTATAGGACGTGGCTGTCGACACCGATTATTTTTTGCTGCGTCAGTCTGTTCTTGGTCAGTCGGGCGGTTTTTGCGAAGCCGTTACAGACGTTGGTTGTCGTAGCGTTTATAGGGGTAGGCATTCCAGTCTACTACCTTCGGGTTAAGGGAAGGGGTGGGAGGAGGAAGGTTGAGGACGAGGATGGGGGGTGGAAGTTTTGGAGGAGGTGGAGGGGGTGACTGGGGCGAAGGGCAGACGGGGTGAGTAGAATGTAGGTTGATACCCAATACAAATTAATGTTTTCGCTCCTGATGAAGCTATCTTTCAGTGATGAGGTATGCTTCGGCTTAGCGCAAGCGAGGTGTGAACGGATCCACATCAACTACTTCCGTATACCTCGCACGACCGTAAATGAAGACATGGAAAACAACGACGGCATCCCCGAACCAAAAAACATATCACGATCTCGCCAAGACTTTATTGTCAAATCGAGACCTTCTCTAGAAGCCAATCCCTAAGCCTGAACCTCACCCTCCTTTCAATAAGGAAATTCCAAACCTCCCTCCTCTTTTCCACATCTCTCTTTCCACCAAACTTCCTACCCCCCTTATCTCCCACCTCATCTCACCACCTCATCCCCCCAATCCCGCCCAAGCTCTTCCGACTACTTCCCCAACCCAATCAATCAACCTCCCTCCCTCCCCCCCTCCCTCCCTACATACCAGCCAGCCCGACCCCAACCCCGAACCAAAATCAACCCCCCCCTCTCCCCCTCCTCCCTCACTTATGCCCCAAACGCCCCAAAACCTCCAAAGCGAAATCTCTCTTCACAGCCCACCCTTGCATTTCCTCCACGAACGACTCTCAACATCTTCACCCCAACTGCCGTATTTAAATCCTGTGCGACAGACCTCTCATCACATCCCCCCTGCCCCACATCCCCCTTACCCCCCCCCCAACCCCCCAAACGCATCTCCACCCCCCTTCCCGCCCCGCCAACATCCCCCACATATCCCACCCGCCTCCCCCAACAAAACCCCTCCCCCCATATCTACACAGTCCATCAATCTCTCCCGTAAGAATCAAGTCCGGTAACGTATCCCTCCGGGGGCATAGTATATTGCACCCGCAAGGTCGGTGTGTGGGAGGATGGGAAGGAGGAGGAGGGAGGAGATGGGTGATTTGTGTTTTGTGATTTTGAGAGATGAGGAGCGGAGTTGGATCGGAAAGGGGGGGATCGAGGGTCGGGGGTTTGGTGAGGGAGGGAGGTGGGTGTATTTGTAGTGTCGTCGATGCTTCCTGATCGTGTGGGTGTATTGTGTAGGATGGTCGATGCTTCCTGATCGTTCTATCGATGGACTTGCTGGAAGAATTGATGGGTGGTCAGAGGGTTGGAGGGGATGTGTCGATTACGGGCTGTTAAACACATCACTCAGACTCTAATATCAAATTCACGGGGCATGCATGTCTACGGTCGAACATGAGCTTCTGCACACCAAACATTTCGTTGATTGCGAGAGTCTTTTCAAGTGAAAAAGAAAACGAGTGTTCGACTAGTCAGGCTAGACATATTAAGATGACCCTGCGCCCACCTCCCCTATTCTCCCTCGGCACTTGACGAAGCTGCGGCCCGTACACCTGGTCCACCTCACATTCCAATCACGTTGACGTGTTTCATGAGCGCCCCGAGCCGCGGACTCATTGGGAAAGGATTGGGATTCGGGTATCGGATATGGAAGGTGAAATACGTATCGCCGTAGAACGCTTTCGAGGCCTCTTCGTGGATCTTTCGACAAGTCTTTAGGATCGCCAAGTAATTTTTGGGTGGACCTATTGCCAGGCCGCAGGAGATATTCACCGTGTTGGGTCCGTCGAAAACATAGTCGATGATGTGAGCGCGAACTTTGGAGGGAAGCGTGAGGAGGCTTGCTTTGTTGGGAGGGTGATCGTTCGTTGAGCTGGGGGCCGGAATCAATGGTAAGGCTTGGGGAAGTCGACTGGCCAAGGCGAACATGCGCGGCCGAAATTGGAAGCAAACGTGGTTGTTGAGGACGTATAATACTATGGGCCCAAGAGCAGTCGCTAGTCTTGATGTGAGAACGCGGCACCACCATGCGTCTGTATCAGTCCAAATTTGGTCAACGCTGATCCTTAGATCTAGTGTGTCGAAGCCCGTCAAATTCTCCACCTCTATGAAATCCCACAGGTGGCACCATTTCTCATAGCTCTTTACGCTGATCAGGCATTGGTCTCGCAATATCTCAGAGCCACCAAAAGCCTGCAGCAACGCCTTGGCAATAGTTACTGTGTGGTATCGCTCGTCCAAAACTAGCTCGATCTTGTTCATCATGCTGCAGATTCGAGGACTGATTGACGCGGGTGGTAGATTCCATCGGCGCATAGGGAAATCCATGGTGCAGCCTGTCTGATAGAGGAAAGTGTTCTCCCCGTAATAGATTGATGAAGCTTCCGCGTAGATGAGGTGACAAGTTCGGAGGATCTCGGTATGGTGGGAGGTTTTGTGTCCATGGCCATCGGTGCACATGTTGACCTCAGACGTTCGGAGGAGGAGATAACGGTAAACCTCATTTCTTGCCTCGGGAATAAGCTTAAGAAAGCCATTCGTAGTAGATAAAGACTCCATACTGAGATTGGTGGAGCCAACGAAAGATGCGTTTTAAAGCGTGGAGGAAACGATGCGAAGTATGGTAGAAAAGAGAAGCGGTTGCTTGAGATATAGTACCTTTTTACGCGTATGGTCACCGTCGATAATTCCGGTGATCACCGTCCGTAAATATTAAGGCTGTGACATGCAACTTCGAAGTGAATGCTAGTGACTGACGGTGTATTGGGCAGGGCCGTCTGACCTTTTGAGGATCAGAGCTGTCCAGCCGTCTGATCGAACAGGTGTCCGGCCGTCTGATATCACCTTGTGCACAATGTATTACTGGACATCGTGAACAGGTAAGGTCTCTTATGGTGAGACTGTAAGCTAGGACTGAATCGAAACGGCCATTCACAACACAGCCTCTTGGTCATTCATATCATCATCCTCCGCTTCCTCCTGCTTAAATTCTTTCTCATCTGCTTCTTCTTTCGCCCGCACCTCGTCTTCCGTACCGAGCCCAAAGTTCAGGTGCTTCCAGTCCTCAATCTCTTCAATGATACACCTCAGCCTATCCCTTACGCTCTCCACCGCGTAGCTTCCCAGTAACAGCCTCAGCGGCGGAAAGCTGCAATGCGCCAGCTGCCACACAAGCTCCGCAGACTTTACCGCGCTCGTCGGCTGCCTCTCCCCAAGCCATTGTACCATCCTTTTCGCGTGCCCGGCCGGCGCTGTAGGTCCGGCATACGGCTCACTTGCTGGCTTGATAGAAAAGTGTCCGAATCTTGGCAGAGGATGGGCCTTGCCATCAGGCTGATCATCTCGCCTGACATGCCCGGGCTGTACGAGTGTGGCTTTGATGTTGAACGCGTCGATCTCGTAGAGCATGCTCTCGATCAATCCCTCTACAGCGTATTTCGTCGCGCAATAAGGCCCTAATCCTGGAACGCCCAATGCCCCACTCGTACTACTGAATATCAGATACCTTCCGCCCTCGCCTCCCTCTCTCTCCCTAAAGTACGGCAGGCTGATCTGTAAGATATTCAGCGTCCCCCAAAAATTTGTCTCAAACTGATTCCGAATCTCATAGTCGTCTTGATCCTCGCAAGCCCCAATGACGCCATAGCCGGAGCAATTGGCGATGATGTCGACACGGCCCCAGTGATCGATGGATTTCTTGAGCACAGCTTCTACGGTCTCACGTACACGTACGTCACAGAGAAGGCCGAGGCAACGATCTTGTGTATGCCAATTCTGCATGCATGGCATAGAATCCACAAAGGTGCGGCCGACGGCTGTAACGAGGTCGTTGTTGGTTAGGGCGGCTTTGATAACCGAGCGACCCATGTGGCCTGTCGCGCCGAACACCTATATGGTCAGATTTCAGTATCTGCTGGGGCATGGTCGGTCGTATTTGGCTTACTTACAACCCATACTAGCTGCTTGGGTGGGTTCTGAGGTCCTGGGGGATCGCAGCTTGCGGGTAGTTGGAGCTTGTTGCTCCGCGACGCCGAGGGCGATATGGCAATTTCTTGGGGTTTGGTGTCCATGGTTGGCTGACAGGAGCGCCCTGCACAAGGGCACTGTCCTGTGTCACATATTCAATCACCTTTATGGACAGGTTGAAGGCGAGGGCTAGTGGCCCAGACGGGTGGAGTAACGTATATCCGCAGGCTACTGGACCCGGTATCAGATTTTGTGCAACAATCACGTTTAAAGAGAAGTACAGTTGAGTTTCAAAGGAAGGGGAAGCCGAAGCTCAACTATTTGATCCTAGTATATACCTGCTCTCTATCCATCTATACCGCTTGTGGTATCACATACCCTAATCCCTTTCCGACTTTGTAACAGAAACCATATTCCATCCAGTTTTCCCAAGCCCAAGTTTGTTTTGCAAGAAGCTACGAACCGAACACTGGCCAAGCCACATCATTAACCCGTAAAAAATGTATCGTGGTATCTAAGAAGATGAAAAAGCCGCTGCGTCATGAAAATGTAGAATTACAATGAAAGTGGAGTCGAAACTTGCAGGGTACTAGCTTTCATGAATCACTTATCCACCGCGACTCCAAAAAATAAACCGAAATGGCAAGACTTTTAACATTTGAATTCAGTACAGGCCCTAGATGTAAGGACGCATGGAAAAAGTAGATGCATGGTGTTGATTATATTGGCGCAATCCCTGGAATCATGTAGAAGTAGGGGTCAGGACCTCCACGGTGTTGCTGGCGCTTGACTTGCGGGAGTCAGCATGACCACCAACGGAGCTTGCGTTGGTACTTGGAAGAGAGCTACTCTGAGGAGACTGTGCATCACCTGTAAGGAGTGGTGGTGTGGGAGCAGCGGATGTGTCGATGGGCGCAGGTAGTGAAGCGTTGGGCTGGAGTTGTGGATGAGTAAGGGGGTTGGTGTAAACGACTTTCTCTATGGCGGCAATTTGTTTACCGTAAGAAAACCTCTTGAGGAACGCCAGCTGAGGTTTGATCAACTCAACAAGCTCGTCGTATTCGGCACCTTTGAGCTGAGTAAGTAGTTTCTCTAGTAGGAAGTTAGCATGTGAATTGTGTAGGAGAGCAAGTGAGTTTACGTATGACATAGTTCCCGTACTGATCCCTTATCAATGTTGAGATTGGACTTTCACCTTTGTCGTTCAGCACAGTCAAAGTGGTGACAATTTTCTTCCTCTGCTCGGTAGAGCCAAATTGGATACTCTTCTCCACCACGTTACTAGCAAATTTGTGTTTTGAAAAGTTCACAAGCTGTGCAGTGACGAGGGCGATAATCTTTGCTCGATCTTCTGGCTGACCATGCTCAATTACATGCTGGGTAACGTAGTTGCCATATTGATCGACGATAAGGCTCGGTGCACAAGCATGCAACTCTTGAAGAACAGTTGTTCTGGTAGGTTCTTCGCAATGTTCTAGCATGCGTTGGATAACCCGACATCCGTAGGGATGTGTTGCAAGCCCTTGTACTGCTCCTGTGAATGCATTGATGATGAATTGTATGTGTTCGGCTGGCACCCTCTCGATGGCCTTCTGAACTACATGGTTTCCATTCTGATCCTTCACGCATTTGAGGACATGATTTTCGAGTTCTTTAACCAGTTGCGCTTGTTGGTCGGTCAAGATGTGTTCAAGGGCCTAAGATATCAGACGGGTGTTAGGCGATGAGAGAGAAGGAACCTACCTTCTGAACAACCCGACATCCATACATCTGCAACGATAGCGTCAAGATGTGATTCTTCATCTGGTTCGCCAACATCTTCTTCTGCGACTGGTTACCATGTTCGAAAAACTTCTGAATCACGTAATTGCCGAACACATCCGTCATCAGCTGTATGGAATTCGGATGTATTTCCCGGAAGACCTGCTCCTTTTCATCGCTATTAGCGGTCTCAAGTTTTTGCTGAATGAATCTGGAGCCGTGTTGATCGCCACTGAATTCAACAATATGGTGATAGATGTCCTGAATTTTTTAGTGGATGCCTGTGTACCTGTGGGCTTTAAGGCTTACCTTGAGCTCATATCTCTTATTTGTTTTACTATTATTCCTGAATTCCTCGAGCAATGGACTTCTCAGGTGCTGGCCTGGATCCTGCTCTCTGGCGGGACCTCGTGGGATAGGTGGACCGTTCATAACGTTGGGAGCAGGAGCCAGCGGATAATAAGGAGCAAGTGGATTCATCCGTAGGGCATTCTGAGGATGAAAATCGTACGCATGGGTAAAGGGGGTCCTATACTGGAAAGGATTTGGTTGGGGGGGTGCATAACCCTGCTGCTCTTGCTGTAGCCCTCGCAGTTTGTGATCCAGTAGCGCCGCTTGCGATGTGGGGAGATTACCGCTGAGACTACCACGCGAAGGTAGCCGATGCTGGTATCCAGAAGGAGGCGTTTCCCCGGTGGGATAGTACGGACTTGGTTGACTACGACGCGCATCGCTGTTGCTTGGAGAGTGCGAATATTGCCCACTGGAGGGCATGCTCCGATATTGGCTTTGCTGAGCTAACGAACCAGCAGTGATTGCGTCTGGCCCGAACGAATCGAGATTATCTTGGTACGCACCACCTTCTTGACTCCATGCATCACTGGCGCTATTGGCAGCCAATCGCTGAGCATACTCATAGGCCAAATGATTCTGGCCCGAGTAAATGGAGTCTTTGGCTTCAGCATATTTGGTTACAGCATGATTCGCATCTTGGTTGCCTCGACCAACGTTCAGTTTCCCAAGATCTTCAGTCAATATGCCGAGTTGCGTCGGGCTTGGCTGATCTGCATACTTCGGTCCGTGAGGGTTGCTGTGCATAGAATATGATGCTGAATGCGAAGACACATGCGGACGATGCGAAATTGTGGTTGTCGGACCGAACTGGGAATACTGTGGGTTTGGCAAATCTTCATCAAAGCGGGATGACTGGCCAACGCCATTTCGTGATGGTGGTAAGCTTCCACTCCGTGATGCTGCGCCGCTGTTGTATCCCGACACGCTGTTATAGAAGTTCTGACGATCAGAATGCAACGACGGTCTCATGTTTTCGTTCGTTCCTACCGACAATTGTTTCGAAGGACGGCGATTCCCGTCGTCACTGTTTTGCCGCGAGGAGCGTCCCAGGGTTGTCGAGTCATATACGCTTGAAGTCTGGAAACTTCCCGAAGTCGGGTCGAGGAAATTCTTTTGCACTGTCTTGCTTGAGAACCCTTGGCTCATCGCAGTAGCTGCTGGGACTGAAAAGTAGGACGAGTTGACCGAACCTGCTTCTGGGACCGATTGAGGAGCAAGCTGGTTGCTGGGCTGACGACGCAGAGGAGAATGTCCTGAGTGGTTCGTATGCACACTGGAAAGAGCAGGAGAGGTATTGTCGATGGACTTCCACGGTGTAGTATGGCAGCCGGTCCAATTGTCCGACTGCGACGACGGTAACAAGGATCCAGATCCGGTAATTGCTTCGAACCCAGCTGCAGAATCGCTCGCATCTTCTCATAAGAGGGTCAGCATACAGCGAGAGTGGGTACCTCGCCTCAAAACTGACCTTGATTACGAGGATTGTCATTTGAGCCGCTCTTCAACCCACTTCCAATTGTTGTACCCCAAATGCCGCCGTTCCAAGCACCTCCTGCACTGCCGAAACCTGGGCCAATAGAGGAACCGTGCGAGGCCCTGGGCTTGTCACCATTGATCATGCCTGAACTAGATCCAAAGTTGCCGAGACGATTTCTAGTCTTTGGAAGCTCTAGTCAGCAAGCGAGTTCCCTTCAAACCACGAGCAGCATCGGGTACGAAAGCCTTACAGTGGACGCCATTCTAGCAGTTTTGTTATCTAAAGGTTCGATCTTCAAGGCGGTTTGGTTGGCGAATCGAACGCAGGATTATCATCAATTCGGTAGTCTTCCATACATTTGTCTAGTAAAGGCGTTTCGACAGGTCTAGCTGTTGTGTCGTGATAGAAGCTCCAGCTAGGTTTTCGAAAGTCATCAGTGCCTCGTCAACGCTCTCGCCGGACTTCACCGACAGTTCTTACCTGTACAAGGGAGTCTCGCCGTATCTATGTCCCCGAATTGATTTTCCATGTACAAAGGAATTTGAAAGAGGAACGGGCCACGGTCGAGGGATATATCTGTTGAATGCAAGGTGGTGGTTGCGGCACCCCTTCGTTTGCCCTGCAACTTGGGTTTGAGTATCTCAGCAGGCAGCCGTCCAGTAATCGGACGCAGATCGAAGGATAATGTCAGTCGTCCCCGCACAAGGCGTCCTGAAGTTTTCACCGCCAGTCCACATATGGGAGTGTGGAATGGGATGAAGGTTTGGGTATAAGGAAGCAAGGGGGTTGCAGGAAGTGCGCGGTTGGAATGTTTGTTCGGATTTGCCAAAGTTGGGTCGGCAGAGGTAATCGGTGGGCCTCGCAGAGTCAGGTTACACAATGAGGGGACTGCTGACTGTTCTTGCGCATGCTTTTCGAGTTGATGGATCACATCAGTAGTTCAACAAGACGCCAGAATTATGGCCAGATATTATTGATAAGACCGTTGTCAGTATATCTGGACGTGCCAACTAGAATACGGCCCCGGGTATGCTACGAACGCCTAAAGCAAAGTAAGGCCAGCCTAAGATTCCAGGTGACAGGCTTGACACTAACTGGACACTAACTGGGGGCCGGCGGGAGATCAAAGGTCTTTAAATAACAACAGGGTCCAAAAACGCTCAAGGGGGAGGAGAGGAATAGGTACTGTACTGTTGTACTTCATACTGATCATAATCCCATATCGAATGCACAATTTCGGTACAAGGCTCCAGGAGCATACTGGTTGGTTCCCGTTAGCATGTCGAACACAACGCGTGCGATTGCTGTTACGCAGCTGCTTTCCGGGCGTTTGTAGCCCCTCAATCTTCCAGCTTCTCATTCTCAATTCGAGTATTGAGATCACGTCGCTCGTGCTCGGTTTGACATGAAAAGCATTCAGCCTTATTTCTGGAGAATGATCCTTAGCTTTGGTTCCTGTCGCACTTGACCCCATGGAAGCCCATTGGTTCGTCTTAACGCCACAGAACTCCTATCGTCGCAGGCATCCTGATTGGAAGCAGCAAGTCAGGAGTACAGTCGTCATTGGCTCGAGTAGGACAAGCACCACATTAGCGGCTCGTAAACGTCTTTCTGGCTTCTGCTGTGTAACATTTGTGACTTTTGGAGTCTTTATCACGCCACAGAAGTCCATGGGGCTTCGAGTGGAGACCGAGAGTATCAGTTTAAGCCTGCTACATATTATTGCTGCCACGATCAGAAGAATTGATCAGCATTCAATAGTAGTATGCAGGTAAAATCCCCGCAGTGGAGGATCAGACCAGATTCCTCCAATCGGAACAGACCCAGACATCGAAAAGGAAGAGGAGTGATAACGGTGGGAGGCTCGTCGGCTAGAACGTGGAGATTGGAGACGGGGAGACTGGAGACTGGAGATTTGAGATGTGCCGTTGCCCAACCTTCTGCAGTTCGTGGGTCGTACATGTACACTTGGGCGGGACGAAATAGACTTTATTCCGTACGTGTAAGCCATTCGCGTTAGAACCAGCTTTCTTGATGTTCCAGTATCCAGTCCAGCTGCCAGAAAAGAGCGTGCTAATTGTTCCCTTTGTGTGTCCCAAGATGAAGGGGAGAGACATCTCTTTGCAATTCAGGAACAGAATCAGCGTTTAAAGCCGTTATGTAAGCCATCCATGCGATTCCGCGATGATGATTGGCTTAATGAGTGATGGAATGTGAGCGGGCGATGGTTGTTTACTACGGTATTCCGTACGTATTTTGCATGTGGTGGAAATTGCATCGAATCAGCTCCGGCGCTTGGCCTTGGCGGGTCCTAGCGCCAATAACGAACTCTCCCTCTTTCTTCTTTTCTCTCTCCTGGCTCTTCACCTTCACCTCCTACCTTTTCCACACCTCCCTCTCACTCTCACGACGATACTTCATTCATTGATCGCGAGTAGCAGCTTCACTCTTTCAGCTGCTTACTTCGCACCACGCTCTTTCAATCCTTAATCGTAATCAAAACTGTGATAATCAACAACCCGAGATCAATCCCGGCACACCGTACGCGACTCGAGGTATGTGCAGAAATGCTTCGATATCGTCTCCACTTGGTACTTGAATTGACCTCCACCAGATTACACAAAACCATTGACCCCTCCACTCCACCCTCATCACAATCATGCCTACCCACCATCACCATGCCCACTCGCACCACAACCACCTTCGATCCGACATGCCTGTTGACACTACATTGCTCGTCCGCGACACTTTTCTACCCGGCGATGATCTCAATACTGCAGTTCTCACACCCACAATGACCAAACTCCTGATCGCTCTTATCGTCCTCGTATTTGTTGGTATCTGCGCTGTTGCTGGTCTCTTCGTCCTCCGTTCTCGCCGAAAAGCCAAGGAACAACAGAAATCGGACCTCCCTTTTCATAAATCCAACCATCGCCGCCTCACTATCACTGCTTCTCCTTACGGCCGTCGTTCAGAGAGCATTTACCTCTACAAGGAGAAGGAGACTCTCATCTCAGAACCTGGTAGCCCACCAGCAAGTCCTATTCCGGAGATTCGTATCACCTTCCCAGAAGAGGAGGATGAGGCTGGGAAGCGCAAGTCCGGGCGCGTGGTCGTTGTACGCATCAGCGAGACTGGTGGTGTTGGATTAGAACCATATAATGATGAGCATCTGCCGCCATATCAGAGAATTGAGTCGGAACGCTTCGAATCTTTGGACCTGGACCGCATGGGAGGGCTCAAGGAACTCGAGCGCGGCCCGAGGTTGCCATAAATCTGGGCCTGAAATAGAGACCCAGATTTAGATTGTAACTCAACTGTTCCTGCCTAGCCCAAATTCCTATCATCCAAGCTACCTTCGGTAACGACCACTGTTTTTTCTTCCTGATGATCTGCTTCGACCAGACCCGCGCTATAGACAACTCATACCACCACCAAATCTCTACGTATCCCACCTAATGGAGCTCACGGTCATCTTCCCACCACAACCCTGGTAGCGTTTATTCTTCTACTCATAACAATCAATTAAGGCCCAGGCGTTAGCTCCCCGAATTTCCCGCAGCTAGGCCAGCAATCGAGGCAAGGAAAACAATATTTATATGCTGTATGCATTTTGGTATACCAGAGAATTTTCCCGCGTTTTATAATGTATTTAGCCTAATGCGAGTCACATCATGAAACATCTATTTCAAATGGTTTGGTTCCTGGTCATTCTTGACATCTGCATTGTGGATATCTAAGAGAGCTGGGTGACTCTTATTAAGCATCGGAGATTCAGACCAGATGGAAAACTTCGGTGTAAAACAACCGCTTCGCGAGTGGGACCCCCGAACAATCGCTTTTTCTCACACCCTAGACATTTGACACGTTCTCTAAATGTTTTTTATTAGTATCGCCTTGAACCTATAGTTTTTACAGCACGTTTTTCTCGTTTGACGCAACATACCCTCACCTGAGTATACACTATTTGCCTTAACCTCCCCGTAGACTCGACAGTGTGTCAATTAGCAGAAGCGTTGAGGTTACGTTACGGATGTGCTTACCGTCGAGAGAGCTGATAAATAAGTAGAAATAGGAAATAATCCTGAGTACTTTCGTTTGATGAAACTATTATACGAACAGATTAGGAAGAAGACTCTCCAAGTGGTTTGAAGCTATTCTCGAGGTCCCGTACATAGTATAAAGGAGCTCTAAATGTTGACGGTAAGAATTGGACAGAGTATTAAGTTAAGTCGAAGACTTAACGCTTTTAGAGGAATAAGTGAATGGAGAATTTGAGCACTGCAAGACCTCGAAAGATTTCCTGACTCTCCGAACGGTAAAGCTGGCTTCAGCTTGCCTCAGATCTTCGATTTAAAACAACAGGCCATACCATGGACTTTCGATACATAGCAGCAACTCCCATCACTTTCTTATCCTTTACATACCCCCTAGTCTAATCGCATAGCAGAAAGCTCTACAGATGACCTCGACCGTCAAGATTGGCCAGAGCCTTCGGGGCATGTTTGGCGTTTATTGTATTTCTGGGAGGCTTTATCGAGATATCTGGACTGCAATGAGGGGAAATCCCTCATAGTTGTTCTTTTGCCTTGTCTGACATGCAGCAGTGCTCCAAATACTAGGACAGTAGCTGTCAAAACCGCCCCACACATCGCTCGGACAATGAACTTGAGGTCCTGAGACATTTCCGGGGTCGATCATGCATCCGTCAGTCCATCCATGAGATCCCAGAACCTGCAGGCTGCAGTCTTAGTGCTGGAGCACCTTGACGACGACCTGCTAAACGCATCGAATTCGAAAAGGCTGGGGAGGCCCGGTATTGAATTTGTGGCCAAGAGGGTTCTGCAGGCACTGAACATTTGTCATGACGCTGGCTATGTGCAAACAGGTGCAATGCATAACCCCTTAAGTCGATGAATCCAAACATGACTATATTGACTAATTGTAGACGTCAAACCGGATAACATTCTCCTCAATCACGGTGACGGCCAAACTCGTTCAGCAAAGTAAAGCTGGTTGTTTGCGGTAAAGCCTATGCTCAGGACCCAACCGCAGACCCTAAAGAAGATGGGCACATCATCGGTGCAGCGATCTTCCGGAGCCCAGAAGCGATGCTGAACCTGAAATGGGGCACGCCAACAGATATCTGGTCCCTTGGTGCTACTGTAAGCCCCAGAACCCGCAGTCGTAACCCTCGCATTGACCATACCTGACTGATCCCATCCGCAGCTCATAAGCCTGACCTGGAGCGAGAGCTGGCACCCTTGTAAACCCACGAATCGAACAGCCGCTGATGAAGCCTATCCACTCCATGTTCTTATAGAGCAAGCGAATTTCTTCGGACCGTTTCCGCTGAGCTACCAGGAGATCGCGGACGACGAGAGACTGGATGTCCTTACGGCCGTTATGAACTATGTTCACGAGAACGAGAAGCGAGAACCTTTTGCAGTGGTTGAAAGATCCTGAACTTACAAAAGTAGGGTAGAGCGTTCACGAGTAGGATTATGAAGCTAAACACACGAGACAGACCAACAGCAACACAGCTTCTACAAGATAAATAGTTCAACGCGGCATAAATAGTTATTTCTCCGTTGGACAGATAGATCTTACATATGGGTTAAGTAATATTCCTCGCCTCTCTCCTGTTGGCCCCATTGCCATAATAGCGAAACCTCCTAATTAGTCTTGGGAGTACAGAAAACAACATATCCGATTGGCGCCATACCTTCCGAACTCCCCACTGTTGCAGACGGATTTCCAAGATCTCCCAAACCAAACACGACCATCCTTTCGCACATCCCTCCCATCCAACCTTCTCGCAAAGAAACAGGATACTCACTAAACGCCCATCTCTCCCTCCGTAAGCTATTCTGACGGCAAGTTACAACCAAAGAGCACCTCAACGCTCCCGTCTGGAAAGAGTTCATACGCCTTATGGTGGAATCTGGACAGTCAGTGGGAAGGTGGTTCTGGCCTTTGCCACAGATACTATGATATTGATAAATCTTGGTTTTTAGTGGAGATTTGGCCTAGACCCGGATCCGTCAGGTGAGAATGATGGGTGTTACTTTTCCAATCAACAATGAAGATACCCATGCGGCTGAATCGAATGACGACTTCGACAATGTCTACCACTTCTAGCGCGCCTTGCGACTGGAACTGAAAAGGGGGATACCAATGGATAGTTTCCTGGCAACCCTCCTTTGAACTGTAATGGAAGAGTCGTATGAAAAGTCCCCCCGCCTTGGGAGCCTGTTTCCTGGTTATTCTTGTTTTCTAAAATCCCTTCTACCTGCGTGTACGGCCCCCATCCGTCTTATTCCACATGGGTAATATCCCTTCTGGCTCGATTGTATACATGTGAGCTCTAGAATTTTCAGGTCTCTTAGCGAGTTGCGATCATCTTCATCCATCTGATGCTGAACATAGTCTCATCTTTGAGATGCAAAACTACTACCCCGGTGACTAACAGTCGATAACTAACCATGGAGTAATCTATAAACTGCCTCAAGTGGAAATTGGACCATGTTAGGAGTTTTCCAGTGGTCCCTGTGGTACACGCTTTTGTCCTTGAGCTCGAGTCGGTAAGATACTTCTACCGGAAAGTTATCAGACCGGTTTTTCATTTAGACATATTGACGGAGATTTTCTCGTGGCTACTCATAATGCAATGGCAAGATTGCCATTCTGTTTCAATAGAAACCCGGACGCCTCATTGGTCATGGAAATCGGTTATCAACAAATTCGTCACCAAACCCAATTGGCTGGGTGGGAACCCTAACAACAACAAAGACGATGAGGAGACAGAGGAGGAGGAGGATGAGGAGAGAGTGAGAGGAGGAAGAGCTTCGCGAGGCTATTATGTTTTCTCTTTGTGCAATTTTGCACCAGCGCGATTACCAACAAGAGCCAAGAAAAGACAAAGGTTGGAGAAATGTTGGGGTACTATCTATCTGCTCTGTGTGTACCTACTCATGGTTGCAGTGGGTTGTTTCCCCCCTGATTTTCAACTCCGCCGTCGTGCTTGGGTATCGAGCCATTTATAAAAGGTCGCAGGAGCTTGTAGCAGGTAGCATATAACTTCCTTATCTTCAAGCATCAATCTAGACATCCGTACAAGTGCCTCGTCAAAGCTAGCAAGATCAGTGGGGGTCTAGTGATCCGATGTCGATTGATGCCGCTGTACTCGAACGTGATAAAAGAATCTAAGTGGAGGACGATAAATCTTGAGATCGAGAAGAGAAGATGAAAGGAATGGCAGAGGTATATAGATAATTATGACAGGCAAGTATTTGGAAAAGCAAATACGTCTTGTGAATGCCAAAAAGGCTTCAGCATTCCAGACGCTTGTTTCTATCTAGTCCAGTCGTCCAATCCCATCCCCCATCTATGCATTTCAGCGACCAGTCCCCTCCTCGCTTCTCCCATTGCATATCAACTAGCAGTCTACCCCATCTGGGTATAGGTTAACGGTATGCATACACAGGGAAAGAAATGGCAGCATCATTCCGAAAGCGAAGCGTCGGACAATGGTGTGAAGAGAGTTGAGTCGAGGAAGTAGTCGGGGAAGACGACGTAGTCCTCATGATCCTTAGACCGCCCCAACTTTATTCCACCTCCAAGCCAGCGCCGAAACGCTTAGGTAGGCCACTCGCAGATAGAAGCGCCGGACGTATCAGTACGGTAGTGGGTCGAGAGGTGATCTGCTGTCAAATATTTTCGCATCCTGCAGGCTGAGAAATCGAGACTTTCAAATCGTGGTCTGGAGGACTAAGAGATGGAGCTAACAATGGAGCGCATCGGATCCCCTCTTTGGTTTCTGAGGTCCGAGATGTTCATATGATCATGGAAAAGGGATTTATACTGCTGTTGACACTGCCCGAAGAATTTCTACTGGCTCGAAGCATTCTCGTCGTTCCTCTTATGGTTTAATAATGATAGAATGGCTCATGCCCCGGAATCAAACGGGTCATCTGATGACGGAATTGTATGGTTCAATATGCGGGAAGCTCGACTATATCTACGCTCGCAGTGTTTCAGGGTCTACGGTATAGCCTCTGGAGACATCATTGTAGCTGAAGCCCTTAGGATATTAGCAACAACTTCTGGATGCTGGATCGATGATCGATCTGAACTTAACTGATTTAGATAAATGAGACAAACGGGTAGTGTACTGACGATTCTCACTTTTAGTCCCACCTCCTCCTTCCCTTCTCCTAAAAACGTTACACCGGTGCCGGCTTTCGAACTGGATAGGGCTTTACGGTCATCATGTGCTCGCCATACTTAGGTAATCTGAACGGTATCTTGCAAACAGTGCCTTTGAAGCTTTCGGCAATCTCGTGCTCGGGATGGAAATTAGGTAAAATGTAAGGCATCATGCACTATATGATGCTATGTAGTACTACCAGTAACCGAATTAGCCGTGGATCGTACAGCCAGAAGGTCGAGTGATGGAATGCAGATACAGAAGAATACATACTGTGAGAACAGAGTCATCTGCTCCGCTATCATCATTCGAGAGGTAAACATAAAGGATCAGAGCATGATCATGGCAGAAACCTGTTCGTGTCAAAGTAAAGCATCAGCTGGAATAGGAAAAACTCCATCTCCATTATCCCAAAACTCACAAGCAATGACCCTTCCGCCCAACCTCCCAACACCCAACACCCTTCCCCAATCCCTTCCCTCAACCCTCACAACCGCCCACCCTTCCTCCCCTTCCTTTTCCTTCATTCTTGTACTGGCGTGTGCCCTGATCCCCTCTTCCCCACCCTCAACCTGCCCTGGGTCTAGCTCTGGATTGTTCAGTCCTTCCCATTTACTTTCGATCTTGAGCGCAGGGGTGGTAACTCCGATTTTCAATCCACCGTGCATATTAGCTGATAGTACTAGGCGAGATTGAGAGAATTCTGTTGCGCCACTTTGGGTGGGCCGATTAGGTTTTGGGGTTGAGGTTGAGGGCGATAGGGCGAGCTTCGTAAAGCGTTCGGAGATTGCTTTCAGCTGTAGGAGGGGTGGGAGCATAATGTATACATCTGGTTCGCGGCAGTGGGGTTCGTGAAGAGAAGAAACAGAGGCAAGGTCCAGCACAAGGACGGGAATCGATTGCGTGATGGTTGTTTCGCGGTCGTGGGAGAAGAAGCCAGGGAATTCCGGGCCTCCGAAGGATTCATCGCCATTAAAGCCCGAAGGAAGGGGTGCATTGTCGGCTTCGAGGGCGGGCTTGTTTTGTTGAGGACGGGAGGATGTGAGGGTATTGGTAATGATAGTAAGGGAGAGGAGGGGGATGTTGTCTTTCTTCGTAAGACGGAGGGAAGCCGATGAAGCAGCGAGAGCAGAACGTAGAGCGCGATGGAGGGGTGCGAGAGACACACGGAGGTTGATAGTATTATCGGCAATGGCAGACTGGATTACATAGGTTTCGAAGATACTGTCCTTGAACGGAAGGGTTAGGAGAATCGAAGATGAAGGTGTAATATTCTACTCACTATTGATAGGACCCTTGATCAAGGTTAGATATCCGATTGTATTTATTGGAAGGAGAACTCACGCCCATACTTGTGAGCCTCGCTCTGGTATGACCGTGAATCGGACTTGATCATTGTCAAGTCGGATCCATACTTCCTTGCCGAGAGATGACAGCGATGCTGTCAATTCTGGCACGCTCGTCAATTCTCTGTTTCAATGCATGATAGAGTGGTTTTCAGTACTTGTGAACGTGCTGATGTTTTTGATCGCAGCTTTGAACCTCATCTTCTAGATACAGATGGAGGCGAGGATTCACAGGTGTTCCGTCGACTAGGCGTCCCTTTGCACAGTGCCCTTAGCCTCTAGTTAAAGGCTATCGCAGAGTTTCACCGCTCTACTGTACAATAAGAGATCAAGGGCTCCGGAGCATTGTTTTTCAGGGCATCCAACCATTACAGGCGAATGTCTGTTGGAAAGATGAAGACTACTTTGCTACAAGTATTGGAAACTCTAATGTAATGTGTCGGATTCAGCATGGGTATCGTCCTCCAACTCCAGTTCCGAAGCTCGAACACGATACGCCCAGCAATGCTCGCCTAACCGCTGCATCCAACGATTCCTCCCATTTGTACATTTCAACCGTCTTTCTTCGACTTCAAAAAAAGTCTTTTCGTTCCTCCAACCTTTCCTAAATCACCAAAGTCTCCCTCTCCGAGTTTTTTCTTCTCAGAACTAGTATTTCTGGCTTGATCGACCATACCATCCACCCACGCTTGCTTTCTAGGAGATATCTCAACCTTCTTGATTCTCGGACCCGCTAAACCCAATGGTGGATCATCTTCGGTCCACGAATGGCGCGAGGATGGTCGTATTGAAGCTGGACTAGAATCTCGCGACTTAGGTGTAGAGTTCTGACGCGCATAGGTCAAACTGTCTGGGGTCATGGGTGTTTTGAACTCAGAAGGAGCGAGCTCGGAAAGCCGTCGGTTCCTGGTATTGAGCATCGAAGGAGAGACGGGCCTGCTCCTGGGTGTATCATGAGAGCTAGAATGTCCGGTTAATGCTGTTATCGGGGAGCTCGACTGTGACTGCGGGATCCCTTGAATTTCGAATCTTCCATCCGAACCCGATCTTCGTCCGTGGTGGCCCGCGTATTCTTTCAAGTACTCTCCAAGATCAGCCCAACCGCCACCGATGCGAACCATGACACGTTCGCCATTCTCTCCCACTAGCCGAATATAAAGTTTAATAGGTGCTGCCTTGCCTGACTGATGGAGGTGATACAGTTTGATCTCGGGGTCCCCATTTTGCGCCCGCACTTTTGATGATTTTGGGTGAGCTGGTGCGAGAGTCATCGGAGGCGATGGTACCAAGCTCTGGCTTCTTAAGAGTCGCATAGCAGGAGGACCTGTAGCGGGTGTGTGAGGGTCTTGAGAATCTTCTGGTCGAAAAACCTCAGGTGCGTCGGCTTCAGGCCCAGAAGTGAGCCGTATATGTGCTGGGATATCTGTTAGTATTGAGCTAATCCGGGCCTCAAGCTGGTCATCAGAGCTCTTAGTCGGGGTTCTGTTGGATAGTTGCAATGCGGATTTTGGTGTAGCGATGTTAGCTTCTCGGTTCCGCTGCCTGACCCTGATAGGTGTAGAGCCAGGACCCAGGTCTGCAACATCCTCGAATCTATGCCGGGATTTTGGCGGAATTGGGGGTGGGGAATCTAACGAAGGTTGGTTTGCAGAGTCCTTCACATACTTTTTGGATCGAGAGCCTAAAGCCGATTCGTAATTGTTGTTAAGCTCGAAGGGCTGAATTGGTTTCTCGGGAGTTGTACGTGCAGATTCTTCTTGTTGCAAGCGAAGTAAGGCAGACGTTAGCGGCTGACCCGAGCCTAGATATTCGTTTTGGGATTGCCGGAGGCTGGGAGATGCAGATGAGTAGCTTTCAGCTCTTTCAATACTGTCGTTGCGCACCTGGACGAGTATTAGTAACACAGAAGGAGGTGGCGATATTGCTGATTAGATACCACGCTCTTGGGTGCAGCCTCTACAGACACGGTTGACGCACTCCTTGCCCTTAATTCTGATTCAAGCAGGGCTGGACTCGGAAAGAATCCATCTTTGAATCCCGCAATATCATTCACACCCAATTCTTTTCTGAAGGTTGAAGCCCGACTACGCTGAGACGTTGGGGACGCATAACTTGGTGGAAAACCCCCTTCGTTAGTCATGCTGTCACCTCGCTCCGTGCGCTGACTTGACTGCCGAGAGACAGTACCATTTGGACTCATTGGGTCTTTCGAACTATAACTTGGAGTCGTGACCTCAATAGGACCAGCAAAATATTCTGCTCTTGAAGCATCACGTATCTCAGGGCTTGACATGTTAGAGAAGTATTCAGATGTTGCTGATCCTGGATACGATGTATTTGGGGACATGTCTGAAGAAATGTTGCTCAGCGCACGTGAATGTGATTTGTGGAATACAAGAGGGCCGGGTCTAGCCGCAGGACCATGCTTTTGTTCAAGTAGCTCAGCTTCCAATGTGTCTAAGATATCTAATTCCGAGTTGACCGGCAATGGCGTTGAGGTAGCAAGGTTTTGTGGATTGACCGTCGAACCACTCGCGACCTTGACAGCATGATTATTCCCATCCGGAGATTCGGTCCCATCAGTTCCGAATAAAGAGTGTTCTTGCGTCTCAGAGGACTCGGATGTAAGAACTACGTGGGACAAGATTTCTTGACTTGGATTCCCGTACCCCAAGAGCCCAGTTGACTGATCATTGACAGATCCAGCAGTGGTTGTCTTGGTCTCTGCGCTTCCCGGACAAACAGCAGAGGTTTCACTCGGAGACTTTGGGAGAGGTGATCCTGAATAGGAATCGGTTAAAACGTTTACCGTCCCTCGAGCGGCACCATTGCTCTCGTTCGCCTTCCGATCGGACCGGTCAGAATATTCGTGGCCTTGGATTGCTGGTGACCCAGAGCGAGCTGAACGATGATTTTCAGATTTGGCATCCGGCGTATTTCCTATCTCTTTTGTAAGATGGCGTTCAATTGGTTCGATGCCCGACTGATTTTCCGAAGAACGTGCATCCCGCGGTGGATCTTGTATCTCTGTATTCTTTTTATGACTAGTCTGGTCGATAGCCTCAATACCTTCGTTGGATTGTCCGTTTTTCAGCTCGTTTTTCAACACCTGGTTCTCAGTCTCAACGACCCACGTGCCAAATTCGACTTCCAGGATTTCCATGCTCTCAACCCACCTCTCCGGCAAAACGTCTTCTCTGCCTTCTAGCATATCCAACATGCTGTCTAGTATTCGACCGAGTTCCGTGATTCTATTCCCGAGGACAGTTCGCATAGTAGCGAATGCTTCGCGTGAGACCAGCGACTCTAGATGCTCCGTAATAATCTCAGACTTGCCAACTGCGTTCCATGCAGACTCGATCGCCGTTCGAGATTCTTCAAGACATGCTAAAAAGTCAGGAACTCTCCGCAAAACCATCAAGCGTACAGACCAGGTATCCAGCAACAAGTATAGCTGTGTTATGGTAGGCAATGCTTGCATGATCGTGGCTGTTATTACTGCAGTGAAATCATCGAGGCGATTGTAAGCCGTTACATGACCACTGTTTGGCTCGGAAACTTGCAGCGACGGACGCGCTGAACCGGCCGTGAGATGAACATCTCGCATATAGTCCTTTAGTTCATCTAGTTCAAGAGAGTCCATATCATCCGAAATCGTCTCGATACGATCTTCGTACTCTTGTACAACGAATTCGGGGAGACTACCATAGTATGCCTCCTTTCCGGCATTATTATGCGCTTGCAACCTTGCTCTATTCGGCCAAAGCTCATTAAGCCGTTGTGGGTACACGTATTTGCCCATGTTCCTTGATTCATCCTGTCCGGGAGGGCAATCAAAGCCGTTATGATACCCATCCGCGGAAGGCCAGGGCCATGCCATAAGCTCATGACACCATTCTCTTGTTTTCTTCGCAGCTAGCGCCGCCCTTATCCCCAGCGCTCGTTCTGAAGTCGTCGCAGCTGCAACGCTATCTCGGAGTATACTGCTAAGAGAATTTTCTCCGCTTTCGACAGCTTGTGTGGCCTCCAAGGCTTCTAGTGTTGAGGTTGGTGACAAGTTGGATAGCAATGGATCCAATTCATGGCTTTGTAGGCGCCGACTGGGCGAGCGCGAAGGCGAGCGGGAGAGTGCTTGGTTGGGGGCAGCAAAGCGTGCCGTCGGTTTCAAGGCGGCTGGATCCATGGTCTAAATGCCTGATTCAGGTCGTAACAGGCGCGGCAGAAGAATGGCGCAAAGCATGACCTTAGATACACTCCACAATCGTTAAACGAGCGAGGTCAGAAGAACGTATTATCGGTAGGAAAAGACACCAGGCATCATGCGATGGAGAAGCGCTGAGTGAAGCCTTGGACTGATCCGATTATTCAAAAAGACTAGACATTGTGAATGGGTGGGAGCTTCAGGGCTTGCGGTAAATATATATCTAATATCGGTAACGGCCGCTAAGAGCCCCACGTGCCAGCGTCATCGCCATCCGGCTCCCGTCTCCTCCCCTGCCTTTCCCACTTCCCGTCCTCGCTCTCTCTCTCATCGTCGGACAACCCCCATATCCGCTTTGAAGACAGCGACCCATGAGCTTTGGCGCTACCGCCAATGGATGATCACGTTAATTCCACGTCTCCTGCGTGAAACTGAAAGGCTGTGCAAGTGTATGGCATACAATGTCTGCAGAGAAGAGTTGATCTACTACCTCTGGAGAAATCAGATGCGGAAGTCATGTCGCCAATCGATGACTTTCAACTTTCTTGGTTATGCAAACGTCTAATGTGTATTTCTTTGCTTGCTTACGACGTTCAGTCTACGATTTGCACTTAAATTGTTGTTGTTCTGGCGCTGGTAATCAATGCATGTTAAAGAAAATTCATGGGGGGTGAAAGTCAGAACGATCCTTCTTTGTCTAAAATGAGATCAAGAGCATTGTATTATTTCGCTTCTCATTGCCTTATCTTCATATAATTCCTTCGTTCTCGAGTTTCTCGAGTATCCAATCTCAGAAATTCCTTATCTGCAATCCCGCCACCAGCAAAGCCTATCCAGCATTTCCAATATTCTGATTATGGGTTGCGGCCTTTCAAGACCTCGCCCTTTACCTCCCGACTCATCTTACCGCCCATCTTCTCAGGCACCTCTCTTCGCCACCAAAGAATCTTTGCATTCAGAAACCGATTCGGACGCCGCGTCCTCACCCTGTCGTTCTATCTCACCCACCAGAGATCAAACCCTACGCCAACGACAACAGAAGGAATGCCACGAGCGCTACACTGGGCACGGAGTTGCTTATAACCGCTTGATTAGTGAGGAGGAAGAACAAAGATTAAGGAAAGCAGCCATGAAAGAGCGTTTAAGGAGAGGGACGAGAGACGAGATAGAAAGGCGGGAGAGAGAAGAAAACGGATCTAGGGCCTCCGCTCCCAAGTCATTAAGCGTTCACTGACTTTAATTTCATATCACTGCTTCGGCGGGAGTTCTCGAACTCTAAATGATGTGGAGATTTAATGTCAAAGGAGGCCAAGGCTTGAGATGAGTCATCAGTAAATAGCAGAAGCCTCTTCTCTGTACATATACATCTTCGTTGATTGGTTGCATACGAAACCTAGAAATCTGACGCGAGAAGTCTTGTGAGAACGTCCCCTACAAACGCTCCGAAATAGCAGCCTCCTCATGCTGTAGCGAGCAACCTTTAGCCTTTTAGTCTTTGTTCCCATTACAACCATTTTGGCGAGAGAGAAAGGTCATCGGTTCCCGACTGAGCGATCTGCCTCTATAATGAACACTGCAGAGTTTTCAAAGTATTGCGACAGAGGACAAAACCACTCAGGTGCCCCAATCATCTTGAATGTTGCGGTATGAGTTCATTTGATCATATCCTGAAAGGGATATTGTGACTGGCCAAAACAGGACTCTTTAAAAATTCAAATAGAGAAAGCGTGTAATTAAAAATGCCAAGAGAGGGGTGCGCGAGATAGACAATAGCATACGGAGGACAATATTAGCAAGAGGCGGAGAGATGGAATTGACAAAATTAGCCGCATGAGAGGGATATGGCGTGTTTGATCACTCGGTGAAGAGACAACAAGTTAAGAACGAATGTTTGTGCAGCAATACGTAGGTAGATATTGCTGACCTTCTTGAGGATGTATGTAACTATGTACCAATGTTGCATATTTGCCAAAAAGGATTATAGACCGGGCACTGAGAAAGAACTTGGACGTGATAAGAAGGCTATATCTAATCCATGCGATAAGTTTTAGTAGTATATTTCCCCCAACGAAGACATGATTGCTTCCATTGTAATGCTAACAGCAACCTCCAAATCAAGATGATGGTTTGAGAGATCAAAAATTGTACATATCTTTCTATCAGCGGCGTAAATTCTGCAACGATGCTAGAATTCACGATCAACATCTTACCGTCTACTCGTACGAGTAGCTGTTGTAGAATTATTACCCGGTGCTCTAACCAATGCGCTTACGCATTATCTCAACCCAATCACCCAACCATGGGGGACTGCCTGGGAAAGCATGTGTCGTTTAACTAGAACCTAGAGATAGATGATTGCGGTCTCAACGTGCGATCCCTACACATATATCCCTTTCAACCCTCATGAAAAGCATGGCGCGAGTTCAAGATCCAGACCGCGACGGCAATGAGCGATACCCCTTACTCAAGCCTGTCGAGCAAGCTCTGGCTCATCCAAGTTCCTCCCATGATTGGATACTTGTTTTGGCCGTGGCATTGGTCATTTTCACAGACGTCTCCATCAATCTTGCTTCCGCCCCACAAACACGTCTCTATGAAGCAATATACTGCACTAAATGATACGAAGACCATGACCTAAATTGATCGGAGAAAGTGGATGGGTAGACGAACAATACTCCAAAATTGATTCCGTGCAATCGCAAGTTGCGTCGTTGAAGGGTAGTTGGCAATGTTCGATCAACTTCCAGGTTGGACTCTCCATCTCTATTACCACACGCGCATTTTGCAGGTATATTAGTTGAATCAACCTTTCAATACCAGTTGGACTTCTAGCAGAGAGATACGGGAGGAAATAGCTTATAGTTATAGACGTATTTTCACTATCATTTCGAGATAGTTGGGTTTACGCTGTTTGTATGTTCTTAGTCTTGGTTTCCAGTTTTGAGAAGTGTTATGAGCGTATTGAAGTTCGTATAACGGGTCGCTCTCCTAATGTATTCCCAATGAACCTGATCTTATTCGAAGCGCTTGCTGGCATCTTTGGAGACGGCTATTTTGTGTTAAGAGCTTTGCCCTATTCTGTTTAGTGTCCTCGTCCTCACTTTGTCTTACTACTTACGACAGAGCCGTCCTTTTCTTCCGGCTTACTGCGGCTGCGTATGTGTCTTACTTGATCAGCCCTCCGATAAGCGCTGTACTGCTTGAGATGGATCCTTGGATTCGGATGAACATCTCATTAGCCCTTCATGTTGTTCCTGTGGTACTCGCGTTAGTGCTACCGAAGACTTTGGCCAGTCCGGATTCGGTGGTTCGACATCTGACCGCGGCTATGGGCAGTCATGATCCGATAATCACCAATGCCGGAGATCAGGAGCAACCAAGTCAAGCTTCTCCCACCTTTTGCAAAGGATCTCTTCTGCATCGGCTCAAGGCAATTTGCTACTCAACTGTATCCAAATCCAACTTCCTCGTCCAAGACTGGCGCATCCCATTCCTACTATCACTCACTATATCTTATATACATGAATATCAATGCGCTTAGCGATCCAATCCTCCTTCGATGCATCTCGAAACGTTACTCGATCACTCTTGCTCTGGCATCGTACTTCTGGTCTTTCGAAGCGGCTGCGAACATGCTAGTAATTCTGGTCATAATTCCCGCAATTTCTACGTGGCTCGTTCGGCAGCGGGGATATACCCTCCTCTCGCAAGACATCTTACTCCCAAGGATTCTTTTTGCTATTATTTCTCTGGGGCTTATACTTGTAGGTTTAGCGCCGAAATTGTGGACAATGACGTTAGGACTCCTCGTGATGAATTGCGGACCAGGTGGTCTACTAATGGTGCGCCTGCTCTTGACACCTTTCGTACAGCACAACGAAGTTGCTCCCATGTACGTTGTGATGTTGGTTCTTGAGACGGCTGGCATGTCTACCTCGGGGCCTTTGACGGCAGGCTTGTTCAATGCCGGGCTAGGTAAAGGCAACGGCACTTGGCTTGCCTTATCTGGTCTGTGGGCTGTTTTTCGCAATTGCTACTGCTGGACTATGTGCTGCGAATTTGTGTAGCGAAGCGGTCCCTCCTGAGGGAGAGGAGGGTGGTGAAAACAGCTTATTGCATGCATAATCGATGTATCGAATATACGCCACTGGGACATGTGACGAAAGTGTCTCGAAACGCATCTCTTCAAGGTGCTGTACAGTAGCAACTAATAGGTAAGCACTCTGAATCGCTATCTCTTCTCGAAATCTGTCACCTCAACACCCAATTTACATTCGTCTTCCCTACTCAGGTTCACTACCACGACTAGGGGGACTTCTCTCTTCAATTATCGCTCACCCGGTCTTTGGAATGTCGTTGGACGCCATTTCTATCTTAGGGCTGAGATCAAGTCCAAGACAGGAAATGACCAATAGAAGCTCGAGTATAAATGCCTCCTCGCTTAGCCGCTTCATAATATTAATGATCTCCTTATGAAACAGACAAGGCTGGTGCGCCGAAGTTTATGACACTGTAACACAAAACTAATCATGAGGCTGGGCGAGCTGAAAAAGCTGACGCCGTAGGATTCGCCATGCCGTCACGGCGACACGCTGGCAACAGTAGGTTATACCGTAGGTCTGCCATTATCCAAATTGCGAACTGCCGACGTCGTCGACCCCATTTCATCTCTCCCAGGAAAACAGAATATCCAGCGCTATGATTACAGTACCAGACATTGAAATGAATGGAGAAGCCCTAGCG
>JAABUH010001205.1_pt1 | contig 30713 bp, 56 predicted proteins | sample 5559121 | NCBI WGS metagenome assembly JAABUH01 (sample SAMN10711871, study PRJNA513364) | rock metagenome | isolation source: Antarctica rocks | place: Antarctica: Victoria Land, Battleship Promontory nord | collected 2015-12-28
GCCGCTGCCTCTGCCGCGGCCCATGCCTGTGTGACGCGGCCACGGCTCAGCGTACTGCTCTTGTCGCCGAGCGTAGCATTGCCGCAGCCGTCGCCGAGCGCGACACCGCCGTCGCTGCTCGCGACGTCACTGTCGCCGAGCGCGACGCTGCCGACGAGCGGGCGGCGGCGGCGGCGGCGGACGCAGCGGCGGCGCGCGGCGAAGCGCATGCGATGCGCGCCGCGGCGGCCGCAGCTGGACGCGCTGCGGCCGGCGCAACGGCAGCGGCGGACGCCGCGGAGCGCCGCGCTCAGCAGGCGCGGCTACGTACACTTCTGTTCTGCAGCACAGGCAGAGAGCTTCCATGCATGGGCACGGCCGTGTGCAGCGCAGCGCTTTGGCATGCCTCAAGGGAGCCGCGTGTGCATGCTCAGAGCGCGCGCGCCTTGTGCTGATTTACCACGGAGGTCAACGCTTAGTCCGTGGTGTCCAAAGAAAGTGATGGTGAGTCGCTCTAGACCTATGTTGTGCGCGGGGCTCTGGGGACCTGGCTGACATGGTGCTGGCGAGCAGGCGCCGCGCATGAGGCAGCAGCTGTTGCAGAGATACCCCACACCGCAAGCATCCTCTGCCTCAGCACCCTTGCCATGTGTTGCTATATGCTGCGCACGCCTTACCAGAACACAGCCCCTACAGCAGACGCACAACGATCTGAATCGTGCAGGCTGAGGCGGCGCTGGCGGCGGGTGCCGGGCGCGAGGTGGAGTTGGCGCGGCAGCGCCGCGAGCTGCTTGCTGCCCTGGACCATGCTGTGCTGGCGACGGCGCGCGCCGAGCGCGCGCGCGTGGCCACTGAGCTGCGTGCGGAGGCTCTCAGGGAGCGCGCCGGCGAGCGTGCAGGCCGACATCATGTGTGAAAGCATGTGAGCTTGTGTAAATATATGCATTCCTGTTATGCTAGGTCCTCAATGCGCTTGACTGCGCTGCGGCACGTGTGACAGCAGCTGCGCGGTTCACCTGCAGGGCTGTGATGTATAATGCCAGGCACAATGTATTATGATGCTGTTAGGCTCTCGGGTTGCAGAGAGCAATCTGAAGTGAGGCGGTGTTTCTGCTCAAGCACATTTGCGCTGTTTTCAGCCACCCATGCGGGTCATAACGCATGCCAGGCACTGGCTCTGCAACTGACACAGCACAAGAAGAGCTAAGCAAGGCTAGCAGGCCCAGCCTCAGAGGTGAGGCCCCGGAGGGGCGCTGGCTCCTCCGCCACGGGGAACGAGTGCTGCGGCAGCTCGGCGAAGTATGCTGCCGCGGTCGCGTCACTGAGGCGGTCAAACAGCAGCCGCAGCACATCCTCGCGCTGCGTCCACGACATGCCCTGCACGCCGTGCATTTTCCTATAGATAAAGTATAAGCAAGCTGGCAGTGTGCAGGTGTTGCGCAAGTCCAGAACATGTCCAGGAAATGACCTGACACATCGTCTCCCGCGACCAAGCACGCTTCAAGTGCTGTCCTGCACCCATATGTGCCAGCTCAGGTGCCAGCGCACCTGTATGTCATCGCTCTTCAGCTCTTCCAGCCGAACAACACTGGCACCTGGCGGAGAAGTCTCTGAAGTCTGGCCCCGTTCTCGTGCGACCTCCTCAGCCACCTGCACTTTGTTCTTGTTCAAGTTCAACCAATCACCAAAGCACCTTTCAGGGCTGCTCTGTGACAGATGCTAGTTTGCGGGCCATGACGCCGTTGCACACACTCACGCAGCATGTTCCTGGCCAAATGCTACCTCTGATCAAGGACAGTGCAAGACCGCCTGGACCATAGGCCGCGCACACAAACTGGTCATTCAACATGGCATTCCCATTTGTGGCTCACTGAAGTGGCATGAGGCGCATTGCATAGCATGGCGCTTCCATCTCATCACAGCGCGTGCCTGCTGCAGCGCAGCTACCAAGAAGGTCTCCATGTCGCTGCGCTGCCGCAGCACAGCCTGCGCCAGGCGGCACACGGTGCGCAGCTCGCGCCCGCGCGCGTGCGCCAGCCGCCGCAGTGCGGTTGCCTCCACGGAAGCCGCGTCCCTGAGGCAGGCCAGGCTGAGGGTATCACAGATGTATGCATGCATGCACGTCCTCTGCTGATCCACATTCAAGCCTGCACCACCCTCAGCAGTTTATGTAACGTCAAGTTATTACAACTGCCGGTGGTAATGTCCGCTTGACAAAGCTGTAGTGTAGGCTGCATGTCATATGAGCTGAGCACAACACTGCACCGTGCATGAATGCAGGCCAAGCAAGCATGGGGACCCTCCCCGTCTCACTAAAGACAATGACAGGAGGGGCCGCACAGCGCGCGCGCGGCGACTGCGCTCGCAGCAGCCCGGTCGCGCTCGGCCGTGTGCAGCGCCTTGGCCAGGCCGCGTTGCAGCCCCGCGCCCCGCGCGCGCTCCTCGCGCATCTGCTTTGCCTGTCCATGGCGTGCGCGCTGTGGCTTGGGAGCCAACGCATGAGGACAAGATACTGCAAGTGTCAGAAGCACTGCTCATGGATGCACGCTCTGGACGCACATATAGGCATATAGGCATGCTTTGCTTACGTCGGTCATGTCATCAGAGGAAGCAGATTTGGCTCGCTGCGCGTGGTACTCTGCGTGCTAGACATGCGTGTAAAACCGAACTCATGGTGTTGCTCTGGGCACTGCACAACGTCCCAGGCAAGCCTGACACAGCTGGCACCTCAGCTGCCTGCCATGGCTGCCGCGCCAAGCGCGCTGGAGCCATGCAGCCGCGCGCCTGCGTGGTGCCGCGCCGCGCGAACTGCTGCTCTGTGCCGGCGCGGATGGCCAGCTCGCGGCGCAGGCCGGCCGCCTGGCGCTCTGCATCCCGCACCTCCTCCGCCAGCGCCTCGCTCACCTGCGCAGCAGCACGTGCCCTGCTTGCTCCAGACATCATATGGCCACTTTCGGCTGCTAAAGTGTGCTTTGAGGCGACCGTGTGTGAGCAGCCCAGGCAGCTGAGATCCTTACCCAAGGTAGTGGCGTGCTTGCCAGCTGACAAGCGTTGTGCGCAGGGAGGCAGCAGCCACAGCGCGAGGCCCCCCAGGGACCCTGGGCGCGTGAGCTGCGCCCCACCGAGATGTGGAAGCGCAGCTCCAGTGCCAGGCTGCGGTTGCGCTGCGCCAGGCGCTGGCCGCCAGCGTTCAGCGCCCCGGCCCCATCGCCGTCATCATCGCTGGCCTCCTGTCACAGCGTGCGCGTGTTTCTGTACGAGCGCATCGCGTCCACGCGCATGGCTCACCGATGGAAGTGATTGCAGCGCCTTGTCATGATGCACAGCTCACATGCATATTCCTGCTTGCATTGGAGCTGGCGCATTTAATTGTCCCTCAAGTTGCCAATGTACTGCATCTGCGCTCATGCACGATTCAAAGTGGGTAGCTGGTGACAAAGGTCCAGGTGCATGCATGGAGGGCTGTATGCAGCATACAACCCTGGTGTGTCACACGCACCTGTGCAGCGCGCATGCGATGCACTGCCGCCGCGGCCGCCTCAGCTTCACGGCGCGCACGTGCCGCTGCCTCATCCATGCGCGCCTCGTACACGCGTACCTAGGCTGCACGGCGCGCGAGTTCTCTCGCCTGCAGCTTGCAGCTTGGCCCTGGCTGCGTCTTTGTGGCACACATCGCTAACCATTCATGGCCGTTGCATGTGCTGGGAGAGCAGCTGCACCAGGAGGCTGTCTCAGGAGCAAGCGCGCCCATGCAAGGTTGGCAGTTACTGGCCGCCAGTGCATGAGCTGCGGACAGGCGACACGCGCTTGTGTCTCCCTAAGCAGCACACCTTGGCGGCGGTGTCTGCGCGCAGCTGGTGGTTCTCCGCGCGCAGCAGGGCGGCCTGTGCCGCGGCGCTCTCGCGAAGCGCCTCGCTCGCCTGCCGGCCGCGCACGCCTCTTGTCGGTGCCGCGCATGCTGCCGCCGCTACGCTCCTCAAGTGCGTCCGCTGCCGGGCTTGCTCTGGCGGTGCAGGGAAGGTGTGCTCCATAGCATAACATGACGCCGTTAGTGTTGCCGTGCAGCCCTCACGTGGTAGTCTGTCATGGCTGCATGTGTCACAGCCTGGCTGCGAGTACTTACCCTGTGCGGAGCGAGGGCGGCTGCCGTGGCCGCCCGCGCCTCTGCCAGCTCCGACGCTGCCGCTGCGGCAGCGGCGGCCGCGTCTACCGTGAGCTCGCGCGCCCGGCGCTCGCCCGCGTCGCGCGCTGCGGCCACCCCCGCCAGACCAGCGGACTCCGCCTGCGCGATGAGGAACACCTCCTTCTGCAGTGCCGTCGCTTGTATAGTGCGCAGCACACTGTCTACACACAGGGAATCATGCGGCTCCAGTCATGGCGCTCTGCACTGCGGCTACCTGGTGTGCATGCATGAGCAGAACCGTGGCATGCGTCTCCTCTGCAGCCGCGCGCCTGCGCTAGGGCGGCTCCGAGGCGCGCGACCTCGGCCTCGCGGCCCAGCAGCTCGGCGCGCAGGAACGCGACCGTCTCCCAGGCGTCCAGACCGGTCTCGGCCGCCTCTGCCGCGAGCCGCCGGTTCTCCGCCAGCAGCTCGCCGGCGCGCTGGCGCTCCTCCGCCAGCGCCACCCGCGCGCGCTGGCTCCTGAGCGCGCGCGCGCGCCCACACCGTCACGCCTGAGGCTGTACACAAGTGAGGGACGCCTGGCAGAGCCTGCCTTCACCGTCAGGACCCCCGCAAACTGGCTCCTGCACGCGTCTATGCGCGCTGCGGGCGGTTAGGGGCTCCCTTTGCGACCGTGACCAGCGCTTGCTGACTCCTGCAGAGCTGGCCACAAAAGGAGGCTGCAAATGTATTATTTGCCAGGCCAGGTCTGTCCAGGCCGCTCTGCTGCACAGGGCTGCAGGCTCTACTGCAGCACGCAAAGCAAAGCCAAACCACACCTAACGCGCACCAGTCCTTGACCCGCTGCAAGCCGTGCAAGCTTACAGTGCTTGAGTACTGCAGGTGTAGCCTGAGCGCGCACTCTGCCAGGATGATGTATTGGTTCTTCGTGGCATCAGTCTTTGCCTGCCTGTCCTCGGCAATGGCCACTGCGGCTGGTACTGCGGGCATGGCTACAGTCTGCGGCTGTTGAGGTGGCCGTTGCGGTGCCGGATGAACAGAAAGGCCGGGCATCAGGCGGCGGCAGCTGAGTTTGAAGATGGGCTGTAGGGCCGCAGGTTTGGCTAGGGTCAATCTTGGCACAAACTTGGCCTGTCCAGCCAGTTCCAACTTGCCCCGCGACTCTTACGAGCCTCGGAAGACCCAGGAGGGAGGCAGGTCTACCTTATTAGCGTCCAACAAGCTGCAATGCAGACCGCCCTGCTTTGCTCGGCAGGCACCGCAGCCCTGGAGCTGCGCACGCGACAGCAAAGTGGGGCGCACGCGTCTACTGCGCTGCCTGCGCCCGTGTCCAGGCTGGCCAGGCGAGCGGCCTGCCCACAGCAGCCCGGCCTCTCGGGCGGTGGCAGGGGGGTGAGCAGGCGAGGCCGCCTGAGCATCACGGCAGCCATCAAGAAGTCCCAGGAGAAGCACGTGGTCTGCCACAAGACCGTGGTGGCCAAGCCCGACCAGGCGCGCAGCCTGTCCTGCCTGCGGACAAATGTTCTGAGCGTTGCAGCGCGCTGACTGCAAGGTGGCTAGTAGAGCACATTTGACACTTCTGGTGAGGGAATGGATGACCGTTTGCGCAGGCGGAAAAGGTCGCCGAGATGTGCAAGGACGTGGTGGACTTCTCACAGGGCAGGGCGTCGCTGCGCTCCAACGGCATTATGGATTTTAAGGTCATAGTTGACCAGGCCGAGCCCAACGTCTTCTACTTCTGGGAGCGCTACGATGGCAACGCCAGCATGGGCCGCCACAACACCTGCCCCGAGCTCAAGGCGTTTATGGAGAACGTGCGCTTTTGCTGCCTGAGGATATCTGCAACACGCACTGCGTATCACAGCACCGTGCTCAGCAGTGTCGGGCTCCCCTGCAACTGCCCCCCTCGCTGGGCTGCGCTTGAAGGGAGCCCTCTTGTGCGGACCCTGCTTCCGTCGAGTGTGGCCTGCCTGAGACAGTGAGGGTGTTCTCCGTCACAGTCTGGCTGCACGCAGTGCCGCAAAGGGGGTTGCAATCAAGGCCCCTTTTCTTGAACCCAGGAGCTTGGCAGGCTTATCGCATACTTTGGGGAGCAGGCAGCAGCCAAGGGGGGCAGGCAGCTGCCACAGGTAGGGACACCGCACGCGTGCCAGAACAGCTCCACAAGGCGCGCAGGTCCAGGCGCATCTGGAGGGCCCGGTCGGCCTGGCGCTATATGAGTGGCAGGACGGCAAGATCGGCAACGCCTGCATCCAGGGTGGTGCGGGCGCAGGACCAGGCTGGCCGCCTGGTGAACATGCATGCATGCGCGTGAGTCTGGTGTGGAACGTCTGTGCCTGATGGTGCTAAGGCGAAGGTGCTTGCAAGCGGTGCATGCGCACGGGAGCTGGCACTCTTGACCTGGGTCAGTACGCCTGGTGGGTGCCGTGTGTATGCGTGCCGAATGTCCGCCTAGAGGGGAGAAGACAACGAGGCGCCCAGCCCGGAGCATGGCGGTGTTGGCTGGTCACTGTTGAAGTCACTGGCGCGTCTTTAAATCGTAACAGCTCTGTCTTGACACAGCAAGCTGCGCAAAGAAATCCAGGGCCGACTGGGGCGGCTGCTGCTGGCGGTGCAGGGCCCAAGGGCGAGGGCGGCTTGGATGATGCGCCAGGGGCGGGCGGCTCCGGCGGCGCCAGCCACAAGCAGACGTCCAACACTCTCGACTTGGGTGCGGCCCCAAGCGCTGTGCAAAATGAACCTTGAGGCTGGGGGTTGCTTCCTGACGTGACCCTCACTACGTCTGCACCGAACGCCAGGCAGCTCCTGAAAGCAAGGCTAGACTTCTGCGCACCAAATGCAGACGCTGTGCATTGTTACATTTGAGAAATGTCCTGTGTATTGCCAGGCTGAGCAGCCGTGCGCTGGAAATATGTCCGCACAACAGCCTTCACGCCCTGTTTTGTTTTTTGTATGGCAGTCAGTTGGTATAGCCAGGCACTTCTCCTCTTGTTTGGAGCACTCGCTGCATTGACTTCTCGCCAAGTATAAATACGTCAAACTGTTGATGACAAGCAGTGGTCTAATTGAAAGTGTGTGCGGTGGCAGGCAACGTGCAGCGCGGCGAAGAGGGCGACTCGTTTGGGTTGGGCAAGAAGGTTGAGGGCTTCAAGCTGCCATGGATGCGGAAGAAGGAGGAGGCGAAGAAGGAGTGAGGCGCACATGCCAGCTGCACTCTTAAGGCGGCGTGTATTGCCATGCATTGCTGTGTGCTTCTGCCCGATGTTTATATTGTATATTGCCAACAGGCTGGGTGTTGAGTGCTGGCCGGAAAGAAATGAATTAGGGCTGTGGCGCTCGAAATTGCCTGTCAAGACCTCGCATGGTGCCTGCATAAGTGCACATGGAGACCAAGCGTGCACTTCGTCACATGCATGCAAGGCCTCGCAGAACCTGAGAAGCATTGCACTCCGCATGTCATGCTGGGGTACAGAGCGCATCCTTTGGTTCACTTGCATGATTGTCAATATGCATGTTCATACAAACGCAAGCATAGTACACGATCAAGGGGCGTAGTCTACAGGCTCAGAGGTGCAACGCCACAGAACAGCAGCGCGCCACAGAACTGCATTACATCATGTGCATGCGCAGTGTCTGTCGATTGGCCTTCTGTATGCGACACTTGATGGTGCGCAGCCCGAGCCGCTGATGAGCCTGCACACAGCCTCACAGCTGATCAGGCACACTGCAACACGTCTTTTCAAAAACATGGGTACACAAGCGCGCACCTCATATCTATGGCAGCCCGAGAAGCCATAGTACTGCCCGTCCACCTCGAGCACGTCAATCTTGTGACGAGCAGCAGCACAAGCCTCCACTCAGCTCAAGCGACCCTGTTGTAACGTGATGGAGTGCACGCGTGCAAGGACAACCGTCTGCCTGCACAGTGAAGGCGCGCACCGGCTCCTGCAAGCCAATCTCCGCTATGCTGTCCATCAGTGCACGGACCTTTTCGTCGTCTGCGCAAGCATGAAGCTGGCTAGTGAGCGCTACGGGCACACGTACAAACCACCAAGCGCATTGCAATACCTACAAGACAAAGAGCTGCGCACTGTTGCTGCGCGTCCTGCTGAGCGGTCTGCGGATCTGGTCCACTGGCAGCTCTATTACTGGTCTGCTGGCTGCAGAGCCAGTGCTTGCTGTCAGTCTAGTAGCAGATACGGTCGCCAGCACCAGCTCTGGCACATGCAGAGGCGCAGTTGCAGACATACCTTTCAAGCTGCTGGGTGTGGGCTTCAGAGACCAGCCGAACCTTTGCGCTGCGGCCGCAGCCTTGCTATCCTGTGTGGCGCCATTGAGGCTGGACTGGCCCTGACAAACGGGCTTCCGCGTTAACGCGCTCAGCCTCTGCCTTTGGCAGCTTAGTGAGGGGCGCCCCAACTTAGCACAGCGTGCGCAGGATGGAATACTAACGCTGCGCATAGTCGAGCCAAGTTGTTCCTTTACCTCTGCCCTCGTGCACACTCGTGGCGGGAGAAAACCCTGCAGCAGGGCCGGCCTCCTGCAAGTTGTGGGACTGCAAGTCCCAATAGAAAGCACGAGCTCTTCTAACAGCTCGTCAAGATGATGATCGATAGCTTCAAGGTGGATTCGCCTGACGTGCATTATGGCGAGGACGCAATCTGCGCCAAGTATGAGTACCAGAGCACTGACCTGCACCATGATGCCGATGGCAACTGGACGCTTGAGCCAGTGACCACGACGTATCATATGCGGACAGCCACAAAGCCTCCAAAGCTTGGGTGAGCGCGCCTTGTTCACAACAGTCTGAAGCCTCCTGGCACCGCACACGCGCATACTGTGTCACCTGTCCGCAACACAGCACCTTTCACATAGGACCTGTTTGTTTAGCCCTTGAGCGTGTGCTCTCTGCTTAAATACGAATGCATAGCAAGTGCGCCACACATTCGTCAGCTGTGGTGTGCTCGGGTGGCCCCTACCACAGTGTTGCACAGCAGACATGTTGCAAGCGCTTACGTTGCCTTGAGCAGGGTGATGCTGGTCGGCTGGGGCGGCAACAACGGTACAACAGTGACCGCGGGCGTGCTCGCCAACAAGCTGTGCGCTCCACAAGCCTGTGCAGTTACTGTTATGCAGGCACAGGATGCTCCCTCCTAGTGTGCCCTGCAGCTCAGCCAGGCTGCACTCCGGGCCATTGTACCGCACACGTGTGGCACACAAGGGGGAGACCTGTGCGTACTTGACCACTTATGGACCTGCACCTCGCTTGCCCCGCTCCAGCACTGGCTGAGAGCGCTTCAGCGCTGACTGAGAGCGCTTCAGCACTAGCAATGGCTGAGAGCGCTTCAGCACTGGCTTAGAGCGCAAGCACACCGTGCTGCGCAGGCTTCCCGCGCGTGCTAAAAGGTGGGGCGCGGCGAGAGCCCTGGCACGGGGGCGTCTGATGCGAGCGGCGCCGCGCAGGGGCCTGACCTGGATGACGAAGGAGGGCCTGCGCAAGCCCAACTATTGGGGCTCCCTGACGCAGGCGTCCACGTGCCGCGTGGGCAACTTCCGTGGCGAGGAGGTGCACGCACCGTTCTCGTCGTTGCTGCCAATGGTGCACCCGAACGACATCGTCTTCGGCGGCTGGGACATCAGCGGCCTGAACCTGGCCGAGGCCATGGAGCGTGCACAGGCGCGCCCGCCGCGCGTCGCCTGGCTGGCTGCAAGCGGGTTGCGAGCGGGGCGTGGCGCGTGTACGTGAGCACGTCAGGTGAAGCGAGCTGTGAGACTCTGCTCTCACTCGCTGCGAGTAGTGACCGTGCAAGCAGCCATGCATCGCGCGTGTCCTGTGCATGTGTCCAGCGCGTGCAGTGTAGCTCTCGTCAGGCAGTGACAGCTTCCGTCGGCAGCTCGGCGGAGCGCTTGTCAGCAGCTAGGAGGTGGCGGGCGGCGAGCTTGGCGCGAGCATGCTGCGTGCGGCGGCGCGCAGGTGATAGACTTTGAGCTGCAGCGGCAGCTGGCGCCCTACATGCGCGACCTGCACCCGCTGCCCGGCGTGTTCGACCCCGACTTCATCGCGGCCAACCAGGGCGCACGCGCCGACCACCTGGTCAAGGGCAGCAAGCAGGTGCGCGCGCGCGCCGCTGCAGCGTTTCTGCCATATGCGCGTCTCATGCTCGCGCCCCCTCACGGGTTGCTCAGCGCGGCCTGATTTGGCCTCTGCCCTGCTCACAGCGCTCGTGCCTCAGAATGCATCGGGGCTGTGCTTCGGCGGGCGTGCCTGCGCCGACCGGAGGATGCTGGACGCGGCCCCGCTGCATGAGCCGCGGAGGGGGCTGGCACTGGCTCCAGTGGTAAAACGCGTGCGCACCTGTTGACGCGGCGCGCGCGCGCTCGGGGCGGCAGGCGCAGCTGGACCACCTGCGCGCGGACATCCGCGCGTTCCGGGAGCGCACGGGCGTCGAGCGTGTGGTCGTGCTCTGGACGGCCAACACCGAGCGCTACAGCCAGGCGCGCGGCTGCTCAGAACGGAAAGGGGAGTAGATGCGCAGCATGTCGCTTCTCTTCCTGTACAAGCACTGTTTTGGGAGGCGGTGGCTGCTCTGCGTGGAGCGCTCAACAAGCATGCTCTCACAAGCAGTGAAAGGAGGTCAGCGCCGACAGGGATCCGCGCTCGCGGCAGGTCAGCAGGGGCCTGAACGACACCGCGGACAACTTCTTGGCCGCTGTCGCGCGCGGCGAGGCCGAGGTCGCGCCGTCCAGCCTGTACGCCGCCGCGGCGGTGCTGGAGGGCGTCGCCTTCATCAACGGCTCGCCGCAGAACACCTTTGTGCCGGGCCTCATTGAGCTGGCCGTCGAGAGGGGCACGCGCCCGACGCTGTCACTGCGGCAGCACTCGCACAGAGCAGTCCGCACGGCATGCTGACCGCCCATATGGATGGCGTGCACAGCGTTATGTGGCTGTGCCGGGTAGGAGCGGCGAGCTGCACCACCTGTTTGGCCTACTACCTGGTGCTCTACAGTGCTGTAGCCGCGCTTGAGCTGCATAACAGGTGCTGGCTTGTGGATGCGCTGCGGAGTGACCCGTGCGCCGCGGGTGTCTGCGCACCCGCAGGCATGCTGCTGCTGGCAATCGCGTGGGTGCGGCTAGAACGTCTTAGAATAATTCTACGTGGCATTCATGCGCTGCCGTTGGGCAGTGCGCAATGTACACCAAGATCTGACACCGTGCGGTGCCTTGTGCGGCAGGCGTGCTCATCGCGGGCGACGACTTCAAGAGCGGCCAGACCAAGATCAAGAGCGTGCTGGTAGACTTCCTGGTCGGCGCGGGCATCAAGCCCACGGCCATCGTGTCGTACAACCACCTGGGCAACAATGACGGCATGAACCTGAGCGCGCCGCAGACCTTCCGCTCCAAGGAGATCAGCAAGAGCAACGTGGTATGCGCACCGCCTGGTGCCGCGCACGCGCGCGCGCGCGGGGGAGGGAGGGGGGGGGGACTGGAGTTTCAGATGTTTCCTGGAGCAGAGGGCAGGTCCAGCGCGTGCCTACTTTGGCTGGCGGGATGCTCGTTGCAGGAGCGTTGAGGTGGACGCCCATGAGTGTGTGAAGGGCGCTTGCTGACCAGGGTGCCTTGGAGGCCAGGTGGACGACGTGGTGGCGTCCAACGCCATCCTGTACGCGCCCGGGGAGGCGCCCGACCACACGGTGGTCATCAAGTACGTGCCCTATGTGGCGGACAGCAAGCGTGCGCTAGACGAGTACAGCGCGGAGGTGCGCGCGCCGGAGCTGAGCCCCATTGCAGCCTGTGTATGTTGTGTGACTGCGAGCCCCCATCTCTGCTTGTTCTTGAGACCCCACTGTAAGTCCCCACTGGGAGTACGTTGTACGGCTGCAAGCGCTGCTAAGTCGTGGGGATCGTCTGGGCCGGGCGGGGCGTTCTGCCTCGCGCGTTGCTGAGCCGGGCGGCGCGCGCGCGCCAGATCTTCATGGGCGGGCGGCAGACGATCGTGATGCACAACACGTGCGAGGACAGCCTGCTGGCGGCGCCCATCATCCTGGACCTGGTCATCCTGGCCGAGCTGCTGCAGCGCATCCAGGCGCGCGCGGCCGCGGCCGCGGCCGCAGGCCAGCCCGCGGTGGGAGGGGCGAGATAGATGAGAGGGCAGATGTGTGGTGGCACACAAAGTGCTCCGGGCGCCGCACAGTTGCAACGAAGCTTGGTCATCGCTCCATGTGTCATGTGTTATGTGTGTCCAGTCTGCGGGGAAGCTCGTTGTCATTTTGTGGGACATTGCGGGTATGGCAGACGCCAGGAGGAGACATCAGAGCGCTGTGCATTCCCCGGCGGTGCTGCCGCTGTCACCAGCCTTCCAGCATCCGCGAGTGCAGCGCGGGAGCGCGCAGGTGCGGCGGGACGGTGAGGAGCAGCCGCATGCACTGCACCCGGTCGCGTCGCTGCTGTCGTATCTGACCAAGGCGCCGCTGGTGCCCGACGGCGCGCCCGTCGTCAACGCGCTCGGCCGCCAGCGCGCCGCGCTGGAGAATGTCGTGCGCGCGTGCATTGGCCTGCCGCCCGACAACAACATGATGCTCGAGCTCAGGTGATGCGGCCGGCGGCGGCCGCGCGGCGCGGCGGCGCTCGCTGCAGCGCAGCGGACCTGGTGCCGCTCGAGGAGACTTTTGCCCATGCGCTAGGGCGCCACTGCGTGGGCGCCGGACATGTCTGTCTTTTCAGCAGCATCCGGGAACCTGCGCGCGTGGCCGTGGTGCCCAGCTGCAGAGAGCTCGGCACGGCTGCGGCATGCTGAGGGCGTGGGCGCGGGCAGTATGCTACGCTGCAACGCCTGGCACACCCAGTTTGCAGTGTGGCAAGCTTGGGTGTGCATGATGCATGGTCAGTGGGTGCCGTACCGGGCGTGCCAGCATTCATTGGCGCGCGTGCTTCAAGCGCCCGGCTCTGTGGGCTCCCGGCCTGAGTGACGGTGTCTGGGCCCGCGTCCAGAATGTCAACGCAGGCCTGACCTCAGATGTGGGTAAATGGTGCAAGCCCCTTGGGGCAACATCTGCTGGTTATGCCTGGTTTGGGTTGCCGTCAATGAGCACGCCTTCACTCTACATTGCCCATGCTTGGTGTCCTTGCAGGCATGTCAGTCCTTCCTGCTTCACCCCGACCAGCCTCAGCATGGGGTGCGCATGGGGCCATGGCTGCTTGGCTCGCGCCAAGCACGAACAATACAAAATGCGCATTGCGAAATGGGCCCAAAATAACGTGGTCAAGAGCTTGGATGCGCTGTGGCGCATGCAGTGGATCTTGACAGGCTGCGCCCTATGGGCTGGCCTCGTGTGCCTCAAAGCACTGAAACGCCACGATTTTGGCGCCACTTGGTCTTTGTGTGTCTGTAGATGCCAACGCATGGTGTAGGCAAGAGCGCGAGGCATGTATCAACACTTGGTAGGCAGCTTGTTTCCCTGCATACGCACATGCTCTCGGTGGCATTGTGAGGGCCGGTATACCACTGTGTTGATGATCAGACACTGGGTTGCACTTGACCATGCGGTGAGCTTGGGCAGACTGATAGTTCATATGGGGTCGCAAATTGACATTCGAATCGGGCGTGAACCTTTGTCTTTGGGAATATTTCCAACTTTGTGATGCAGCTGTGAAGGATGCTAGAACAGGAGTCCTGACTGACAAGGAATGAAGATGACGTGTGACATTACATGTGCCGGAGTGCATCAGCGTAGCTGTTTAAGTGGTTTGTGGGAAGCGTATGAGGTAAGTGCACTTTCTGCCTCATAGCAAGATCATCGCCTACTTCACGCACGCAAGGACCGCATACCAAGCGTGTGTATGACCCCCATGACAGGTAAATTCTATAGCCAAAAGGTGCCTGGTAACAGCTGAACTTGGCTGGCCTGGGTGCACTGCAATATACGGATACCAGCGTCTGGTAGCATCCACCGCACATGCACACCGCATGGTGCGTGTCTTAACATGCAACAAATGTCAGGTGCATCTTGAGCCATTTCGCCCCCTGACAACAGGAGAGCATACCCGGAAAGCATGTCAGGAGAGCTTCATCACATAACACCAACGGCACTGGGACAGCTAGAAACGAACATTTAGGATCTGGGAGCGCTGCGAGGTGCCGAACATTCGCCCGCCCGACCTCAGAACGGGCCCCGATGCCAGCCGCCGCCAACGAGCATCCGGCGCCGCCCGCACCAGTGCCTGCGTCAAGCGCAGGCATGCGTCTGGCGCACCTTGCTTTGCACTATGCATCACGACACTACAGCAATGAGACGCCAAAGCGCATGCATAAAGCCTGCCTACCCAGAGCACGCACCTGGGGGCCAGCATGGCGGCCGCTGACCGCCCTGGAGGCAGCGTGAGCAGACCCTATGGCAGCGCCCTCTGCTTGCGCAGCGGCGGCGGCCGCCGCAGCCCCGGGCGCTGACATGCGCGGTCGGGGTTGCGCGCGCAAGTCGCTGCTGGTGGCCTCTGCCTGCGGGGCGGTGCTCTCCGCCTCTATCACGGCGGGCGCCGGCGCCGGTTCCCCGGCGGGTGCAGCAGGCCGCCAGCGCAAGCCCGCGCCCCGAGACGGCCCCGCCGGCCGGCCAAAGGTGCCGAGCGAGCTGCAGCAGCGCCGCCTGGTCGCGCTGACGCCGCCGCGCGCCGCCAGCCCGCATACGTCGTACCCTGGGCCGGGCGAGTCGTGGCCCTGCCGGACATGCCGCCGCCTTGGCCCCGCTAGCGCTTCCGCTAAGCAAGCCCAAGCATTCGCGTGGCACGGTGCGTGACAGTTGGTTGCAAGTATGAAGGCATTTCTGATCTGGCTGTCTGTGCATGTTCGGCCATGGCCGAGCCAGTGGGGCCGGCCATGCATGCCGCGCATCGCCCAAACCACAATTGACAAATGTCATGGCCGTGCCACCCGCATGTGCGGGGTTGCGCAGCAGAGCTGCTCTCGGCGTCATGCTGGCATGTGTGTGGTCGGCTGCTGCGCACCAGCAGGACCTCGTGGCTGCCGTTGGCGCCAGGCACCCAGCAGGCGCGCGCCGCATGCACCGCCGCCTGCGGCGCTCGCCCGCGGCAGCCCATGTTGACGCCCGCCGTCCGGCGCGGCGGCCGCGGCAGGTAGACTGGCCCAGGCGACTCGCACCTGCGCCCAAAGCGCGCGGTGCTGCTGCGGTGCTGGTAAATACCAAAGCTGGCGCATGAATGGCAAGCACGCACAGAGTTGTGTGGGCTGCCCAGCATCATAGGACTGAAAGGTCATGCGCGCCACAACTTGCCAATTACACAGGATGTGCAGGGGTGGCCATGAGAATATGCCGTGCCAGGCATGTACAAGCCAGGTGCGCGGGAACACCTGGAGAGGTATGCGCTGCGCTGGTCGCCGCCGCTCATGATCTTGAAACCTGGCCGCGCGGGCCATAGCAAATCCGAGTCTTCGTCGTAGGCGCCCGGTCCCTGCGCAGCGCGGAGCGCTCGTTCCTGCGTCAGTGCCATGGATGGGGCCGCACGGGCGTGCGCGGAGGCCTCCTGCAGAGCGCCCTAACCCCCATCTATCTGTTTTCAATCAATCGTACAGCGCATCGAGGACTGCAGTGCCCAGCCGCGGACGCTCATCTCTTCATCTAGCACGCTGTCTGTATGCTGCACTGTCGATTTACAGGCAGCTGACTGCGCACCGGGGTGTCAGCGGAGCTGCCAGCCCGCGCTGGCGCTAGGCGCGCGCCGAAGGGGTGGGCGGGCACCGCGGGCGCCTGCAGCGCCGCGCACGCGGCGGCCTCGTACGCGCCGGGACCCGGGACACCGACCCTGTCGCGCACACGCTGGCATCTGCACACGCGCCCAGACGCCCTTGTATTGAAACTGACTGCAAGATACCATCTGGCAGGCCCGAGGCGGGCAGACGCCCACCCCCCGGACGCAGACAGGTGCGGCCTGGCGTCGCGCCGCGCACTTGTTGCAGACCTCGGCGACATCGCGGATGGTCAGCGCGCGCGACGCGCAGCCGAAGCAGGTCGCCGGCGCGCCCGCGGCAAAGGGCTCTCGCGCGCTATACGCCGCGGGTCCGGGGCCGGGCGCGCGCAGCATGGCCCAGGGGCCGCCCACCAGGGCGGTATCCAGGCGGCACTCCCACGCCCGCTTTGCGCCTGCCAGCAACCAGCACCGGGATGCTTGCCGACAGGCAGGCTGGCAGACGATACAGAGCGTCCCAATAAAACGGAATATCGCTTGCAAGCTGTTCGGTGTGACATCCCCTCATTTCGTGAATCACCAGTATGCGTACCCATGGCAAACCTGGCCATGAGAAAGGCGACACACAACGTGGGCTATATACTTGGAGCATATACATGTCTGCCTGGATATGTTTAGGTCATGGGAAGAGAATAGGAACAAATGCAATCATCGGCATGGGGAGACGCACCACCAGGGCTTTCGGCAGAGTTACGTGTCCATGACAGCACGCGCGCCGTCCGCGGCACGAACACGGCCGCCGGGTGCGTCCGCAGCGAGGAGCGCACGGCCTCCTCGTCTACGTGTTCTCGGCAGCCGCCGTGCGGCTACTGGGCGATGGCGGCAGGCGGAAGCAGTCAGCAGCGAGCGGTGGACCATGCATCACTGGATCCCCCGCATGCTGTCCCGCAAGGAGCGTGCATCATGGCGCAGCTGGCTCGGCGGCTCTGCTGTGCCAGGGCAGCGCCAAGCATGGGTGGGTGCACAGGGTGTCTCACGCCAGGACCTTGACAAAGACCGATGCGGCCATGTCACTGCTCAGGCAGGTGCTGCGATGCAGCTCCCAGTGCGTGCCAGGCGGCCCGAGGCAGCATGGCCTCGGCACCCCGGCGGACAGTTGTGCGCTCACCGCTGGCGTCCCCGGCGCGGGCTCCAGGCCCCGGTCCCCTGTCGCGAAGGTGTACACTGGGGCCCTCGACGCGCGCCTCTGCATCATGGCATAGCGCCCGCGTCAGATGCTGCGGCTTGCTGCTCTGTCTCCAGCCGCCTCTGCACTCTGCAGACAGGGCCCGCCGGGTCGCGAGCATGCCAGACGGGCATGCTCCTGCCAGATGCATGCCAATACTGTGAAAAGTAGCTAGGTGCCAACTGGCCGCCAAATTTGCTCATAATCAAAACCCTAGATCCTTTTGCTCATTGTGCTCGTTGTTAATAGAAAACAGTACAAGCATCCCCACATGGTGCAGAGCAGAATGTAGTCGCATGATGTAAAGAGTGGCAAGCTTAAGCTCTCAGCCCACAGGTCGCGGCGACGCACATGCAGGCCAGCTGCGAAGCCCCTGCAGCCAGGGCGGGGCCTGCCACCGGCGCCTGGAGCGCAGGTGCGCACCTGCCGCGCAGACTCGGGCGCTCCGTACTGGCCGGGCCCTGGCTGCTGTGCGTGGTCCTCGGCAAACGCGCCTGGCAGGTCCACCCCGACCCCGGCATACACCTGCACCAGACGTATGGCCACCGGTCAACAGCCCTCGTCGCTGCTTGAAGCTGTTGCTCAGCATGCAGGCAGGAAGGGGGACTGTGGCATGCCTGCTACAGGCATGCCACAGTCTGCAATGGAAACTGAATAACACGCGCGGCGCGAGAGACTTGAGGGGCAACACATCCAGGGTCGGCCGCAGTGCTGGAGCCGGAGCGCCGCGCGCCTTCAGGCCCTCATCGTGGCGGTCGCGCGCCGCGCAGCGGCTCCGCGGCCCCGGCGGCGCAAAGACGGCGGGCGGGCCGGCTGCGATGGACGGCGGGGCTGCAGCGCCGATCGTGTCCGGCGCGCCTGCAGCACACTCGGCAAAACCTCTGGCGGCGGGTCCCGAAGAATGTCCGCATGGCCATCCGTGCAACGCGGGCACCACGTCTACCAGGCGTAAGGAGGTTGCGGAATACATAGTACGCCAGAATTGATCCCCACTCAGACCCCAGAGTGCAACACAGAACCCAGGTCATCACTGGTATTGCAGTGTGCCACTGCGGGCGGTGGCCGTGCCATAGGGACCGGGGCTCTCGGAGCGCACAGGCGGCAGCCGCTGCAGCGGTCCCCCGCCGATGACGGCAGCTGCGCTGCTTGGCGCCGCACGCGCGCACAGGCCCCGCACGCTGCGGGAGTGCGTTGCGTCATGCGTTTGCTCAGCAGGCCTCAGGCTTGCTATGCAGTGCGGCTGCAGCCCCTGTCATTCTCCACATGGCGCACGGCCTACCTGTGACTGCATGCAGGGACGAGGGCGGCAGGGTGGGCGCACTCGTATGCAGGCCCCGGCGAGCAGTCTTCGGTGCGCTCCGCAATGTTGCCAGCAGCGCGGCATAGCCAGGCATCCGTCTGGCGCTCGGACCAGCCGAAGCGCGCGCCGGGGCGCAGCGGCTGCCAAGCAAGCAGAGCGCGTAACGTCCAGCTCCCTTGCTCCAGGGACAGCACTCATTGCCACACCTCAGCGCTCAAGCCAAGGATGGGGTGATGCATGCCTGCATGCTTTGCCTGCGCCTGTAGGTATGGAGAATATTGTGTCAGGCTTTCGAGCCTGGCAGGGCTCACCAGCGGGGCAGGGGCATAGGCGGCAGGCCCTGGCGATGTGCAGCGCGGCACCAGGCAGTCAAACTGGTGCGCCAGGTGCAGCTTGTGCGCTGCCAGCAGCCGCGCAGCCGCAGTGTATGCTGGCGCGGCCGGGAACACCTGCCGGCCGGCGTCGGCGAGGCCCCTGCGCATGGCTTTACGCCTTGGCTGCCCGATCTGTGTGTGAGCCTTGTGCCAGGCACTGGCAGGTGTGACTACTTAAGCTGACTCAGCATTCCCGCAGGCGTTGCCTGGGCCCTGGTAAGATGGAGAGTGCAAGAAGGGCAATTTGCTATGCACATCCTTTGCAAAACGAATGCCATCTACTTCAGTGCTCGCTGTCTACAAGTCGCTGTTGCTTCTGCAGGTGCACCTGAAGGAGGTCGCGGCCTGATAGTGGCCGGGCCCGGGCACCCCATAGAGTGCCTTGCCGTGCTCGTCAAGGGCCCAGGCAAGTGCACAGCTGCCTGCAGCGCTGGCACAGTGGTGGCGGGGCGCCAGGTGCTGCCGGCGGTGCGTCGCAGCAATGCAGAAGCAACTACAGCGCAAGGCAGCAACAACAGCGCCTTTATACCCGCGCCACTCTGTGCAACCTGCATCTGCAGCGCACGTAAGCGCTACTTCAGCTGTCCTAGCAATTCTAGAGAGCTACCTGATTGAGCTAGGGATGTTGTGTTCGCCCGGTCCTAGCACCCTGGACAGCGTCTTGCTAGGCCCAAGCGCCCGGGCATACCGCCGGCCTTCAGGCAAGCATGCACTGGCCCTGGCAATACATCCGGCGTGATACAATTGAGCTTGCCGAGGGGGGTTACACAAGCGGGGTAGGGTAGGTGCGTTCAGCATAGCATATGACTCTAATCGACTCGCCCGGCTAGAGCGTATGATGCACTTCGTTGGGACGTGTCATCAACAGCGGGACTGACACTGGCATGACGTGCAAGACACATGCGGACAACAACCAATGCACGTGCCGACCAACACCTTGCTAGCATGCACGACCGATGACCAGTGGACTACTGGGCTCCTCACTCTACGCACAACTTTGCGCCGAAACACTGAAGCTGGCAGGGTCAAGCGCCGAAACCTGCGCCAACACAATGCCGCAGCGCACTTGCAGACCAAAATCTTGAGGATGTGCAACCCCGTGGAAGGTGACCTGCTCCAATGACCAGCACCAAGCCCCGCCAAGTAAGCCAGCAAAACATGCGAAACAGATAAGACAGAGCTGCAACGCAGCAGGAATGATCTTGAACGCCAGCGCACCACCCTTGGCGCCCTGGTAAGTAATGAAGTGCTGCTCATGGCAGACAATTGTCCCGGTTTCAACCAGCGCATTTAAAGCATGCACAGTTCACGCCTGTTTCCCCTGCAGAGCCCGCTGGGAGTGCTGATCAGGTGGTGTATTAGCGGCAGCAAAGCAGACGGTTTTCGCGCAGTCATGCCATGCGCCAAGTGTCACGCCATGCGCACACATGCCATGCGCCAACGCAGTCATGCATGCGCCTGCATGCGTACGCTCTGTGGCAGACACTGCTCCCACAACCCTGGCCCAGCCGACGGCCACCTGGGCCTGCAGCCTCTGCTGCCACTACGTTGCTTGACACATAGCACAGAGCGGGCCCGCACACACGGCGCTCACGGCACACACAACCCTGAACCTGCTCCCATGCCAAACTGCCAGTGGCAGGCACTCCGCACACACGCAAGAAGATTACTGGACAAAATTCCAAGTTCTGGCCCCTGCACATACCCTATGACGCACCTCAGCAACCTAGACGTAGCACTGCGTGCTGAACACGCACTGACTCTGCCAACGGGCACAGCCAAGCACTTGCCATGGTAGAACGCTCCCCGACCCCTGCCATGTGCTCCCTCCCCTCCAGACTAAACAACAAAACAACAAATGCTCACAGCTGCATCGCGCTCGGGCGCCATCAACGCCCCAAGCTAGCGCTGCCTCGCTTACCCTGGGTGAAAGCCAGCATGGCGCGCGGGGCGCGCGGGCGCTCAGAAGTACGTCTCATCGTCGCCGATGAGGTCGTCCACGAGCTCGTCGGGGTCGGTGGCGGCCGCGCCGATGGCCTCGCGCACGACGCGCCGGATGTCGTCCACGGTCTGGTAGCCCGGGTGGTCGTGCGGGCGCAGCCGCAGGCACTCCTCGTTCATCTTCATGACCGCCGGCGGCAGGCCCCTCCGGTACCTGGCACCGCGCTTGCAAGTGGTGGGCCGCGCGCATCAAGCAAGCCCGAGCACGGCAGCAGCGGCTGCATCGACACTTCGGGCACACCCCCCCTGGGCTGTGCAGGTAATCTGACGGCGCGCGCACATGCGCGTGTTTTGTCTGTGCGAGCTTGTGATGCTTGCAGAGCGGTGTTGTTCTGCGGCTCTGAGACGGCACTTAACATGCAGGAGCAGCACCGGCGCTGCTCGGCGCTGCAGGCGGCGCCGCTGGCGGGCGGCGCACCAGGGGTGCTCCTGGATCTCGCGGATGCTCAGGCGCCTCTCCGGCTCGCCGACGAGGATGCGCTGGATCAGGTCCTTGCACTCCGGCGAGATGCGCGGGTACTTGGGGAACTTGTAGTCGACGCGCATGATGCGGTCCAGCACCTGGGCGCGCACGCGCCTGTCATGCGCGCTCGGTTGGCAAATCTGCTACAGTCCGCTGGCACAATGAAGAGCCGCTGGCAGAATGAAGACGCCTCCACACCTCCCTGCCGCACCGCTGAAGCTCACGCGCCTCGCGGGGCACCGTACGACTTTGCCGGGAGGCGCTGCCGAGCATGCTGTGCGCGAGCTGTGCGACAGGGACGGCGCCGCGCGCGCCCCCCACGCGGCGCGGCCGCGCCTTCTGGAAGCCGTGCTTGTCGGCGTCGTCCTCCGGCCGCTCGAAGGGGTACTCGCAGAACAGCATGACGTACACCATCACGCCGCAGCTCCAGATGTCCGCCTTCTCGCCGTCGTAGTGCGTCTTCGCGCAGATCACCTCCGGCGCTGCACGCCGCGCAGCCCGCCCCGTGAGCGCGCAGGGGTGCGCCGGCGGCGCCGCATGAGCGCGCATGCCGGCGCATGGATGCAGGCAAGGCTGGCAGCAGGCACCGTGGCGCGTCAACGGCCTGCTGTGCCTGCGCAACGCTTCGACTTGCGCACAGAGCGCGCACTTGTCAGTGGGTGCCCGCAGGTAGTTGCGCATCGTCCACATGATGGCATGGCGCAGTGCTGCGCTACGTTCGACCAGGTGAGGGGCGGCTGTGCACTGGGCAGGGTCGCCCGTTGCGCAGGTCGCCCGTCGCGCACCGGTGTACCCCGGCGTGCCGACCTTGGACTTCGGCAAGCTCTCCTTGTCGCTCTTGCAGTAGCCAAAGTCCGTGATCTTCACCAGCGGCTTCGGGGAGGCGTCCAGCAGCGTGTTCTCCAGCTTGATATCCCGGTTGACCACGCCCTGGTGCGCACGACACTGTACACACACGCAATGCCGGGTACCAATGCTGCAACTTGCCTTGGTACCAGGGGAGTGGAGTCTTCATGCAAAGAGGACCAGCAGCGGCGCATGCAACCATATGCGCACCATCTTGTGGCAGTAGTCCAGGCCAACAATCAGCTGTTGGAAGAACCATCGCGCGTCGTCCTCCTGCAGAGCCGCGCGACAGCAGTGTCGCGCAAGGGAGTCAGAACGTATGGCATGGACGCACCAACATACATAAGCAGCATGCTCAAGCCCCAAGCGGTGCTGCTCATCCCACCGCACCATATGCTGTCTACAACATACACAGCTTCAGGTTAAGTGTCACTCCATGCCAAGCAGTGCAAATAGGGTATCCAGAACCTGTACGGCACCCCATGATCTGGATGTGTTCACCTTGAGGCCGCCGCTCGCCTTCACAAACTGAAACATGTCGCCGCCGGGCGCAAACTCCATGACGATTGCCAGGTGGTGCTCAGTGAGGAACACCTCCTTGAACTGGATGACGCTGAGGGGGCACGCCGCACGTGTCAGTGGTGGGTGCTGTGCAGGGTCGTGACGAAGCATACAACAACTTGGTAACACATAGTTTGGGCGCACTGTGGCTGCGGACGAAAAAGAACGTCCCCGCAACACACCCGTCAGCGCTTGTCCGCAGGTTGTGTTAGTCGTGCAGCAGATAACATAGCTGAGAAACATACGCACGTGGCAGAAGTTGCTGTGGCTGATGACTTCGCGCTCGACGTGCTTTGTGATTTTGCTGGGACCCTGGGCGCCCCACGTACGCGCTCTTTGCTGCCTCTAAGTGCACTGATGCACAATCACAGTGACACGGGAGCTGGCAGGAGCCACCCAAGCAACTTTGCAGGCCTAGCCAGACGTGGAACACAGCACGCACAGGCCAGAAAAGCTGTGTAAAGCACTCACTCCGGTGGGGTGCTCGCTGCTGTCGCACACACCTGTCATACAGTGGTCACAAGCTTGGGCAGTGTCAAGGCCTTGCAGGCCTTAAGGCCTTGCTATGTCGAGCAGTGCGAGCCACCGCACACCCGTCATGCTCCCAACTCCCATACCCCGCTGCCAGCCTGGCCAGGAAGTGGCAGCGCTCTGCTCCAGGTGGCAGCAACGTGACCGGCACATAGGCACAGAAAGCGCACCCGCTCCAGAAATTTTATAGCAACGTGCTGGCCCGTACGCTTGTTCCGCGCTAGCTGCACAAAGCCAAAAGCGCCAGCGCTCAGGTCCTTCAGCTTCTCATATTTTTCATGGCCAACCAGGGGCTCCTTTCCGTCTCGCACTCCGGGGTCAGCCATGCGGCGCGCGCACAGCAGGTGCTACCCCTCCCCATGCATTGCTCAATCTGCCAGGGCCGTGTGCCTACCAGTACCCCTGTAGTCTCAATTTAGTGCCGCTGTATCCCGACCGAAGCTGTCGACATCAGAGGCAAGCCTTGAAGGGTGTAAGCTCGGGGGCAGCCAAGGACCTGAATCCTGGCGCAACAACGACGACATTGATCAATGCACACGCCTGCACACGCCTGTCACTGACGTACAGTGACTGGGCGAGGGTGCTGTTTGGTGAGTGCGCAAGCCTAGGTTCCAGGTGGCTCAGGTGTGAGCGGTAGGCGAGGGGTTCCCTAACGACTGCTGACTTGCAGCTTGCTGGTTGGTAGCACGTTGCTGTCCTATTCAGTGTAACCTAGCATAGGAGTTGCTGTGGAAGACCAGCGCGCATAGGCAGAATGGCGGAGACCGGGAAGCGCCAGAGGAACCTGAGGAAACGCAAACTGGAGCAAGACCCTGAGCCGCACAGTGCGGAAGAAGATGACGACAGCTTGAGGTGCGAGTGCCCTGCTTTGCTGTTGAGCGCTGGCGTGCAATGTCCGGGAAATTGTAAGGGTGTCTGTTGTGTTGGCAGGGCCGTGCTGGAAGATGCAAAGATGTTGCAGAAGGCCCGTGCCCGCCAGACGGTGCGTGCGAGCGAGCTTGCTTTTGGCAGCTACTTGCTCTGCCACCGCACTCAACGCGCACGGCGGCTTGCAGGGCCTGAGCGCCGAGATGCTGCTGAGCAGTGCTGGCGGCGAGGAGGGGGCAGAGGTGAGGCGGGTGCTGGGTGCTCTGAATGCCCCATCTGTGCGCTCCTTACGACGCCCGGTGGCGCAGGCGCTGGCTGTGAGGCGCGGCGACAGTGAGCTGATGGACGCGTACGTGAAAGAGAAGGTGAAGGAGGTGGAGGCGCTCAACCCAGAGATGTGCGCGCCCCCAGCACTTACTTGCAGCTCGCTGCAGAGCTCCACAGGCAACTGAAGGTCTGACGACCAGGGTGAGATCATTGAGTGGCGACCTGTGCACAGTCCCATGCTGACGGCAGCGCTGGGAGGCAGGGAGAAGTATGTGGAGGCGCAGCTCGCCAAGCGGCTGGGCCGCACGGACGCCGCAGCGGAGGCTGCAGCGCCGCTGGACGCGCAGCAACGCGAGGAGCAGGAGCTGTATGGCATTCCTGAGAACTTGAAGGTGTGTGGTGTGGTGGTCGGAGAGGCCCACTAGGTTTTGTCAGCAGTGCGTGCTTGTCTTGGAGTCGTGACATCATCACATGCAAACTCTCCTGTGAATGTGCTCGGCATCACCAATGGATGTGTGATGACTAACAAGCAACAGTGTGGCAGATAGCCGTCGCTTGGCCCAAGACGACCATAGACTCTCCACAGCACAGCGGAGCATGTGCGTGCGCGTGGCAGGCACCGAAGCACAAAGTGCAGGACGTGTCGTCGTGGATGACTGGCATCCAGGAGGTGCCGCTGCCGATGGCGTACAAGCTGCGGAACATCGAGGATACGGAGGCCGCCAAGAAGGTCCTGCTCCACTCAGCGGCGGCCGGCAACTCGCGGCGCGTACCTTAGCGTTCCTATGCTGCATGCTGGCATGCCAGCATTTGCGTTTTGAGCAACACGTGACAACGGCTGTTTGGGAAGCGCAACCGGCGGTCAGCTGCGCGGTTGTTCCAAACGCGTGGGCTCCCAGCTTGAACATGCCTGGCTGCTACCAATAGATGTGACTTTGTCCTGATTGTTACAGGGCGGTTGCAATTGAGGAGGAGGAGGAGGGCGCCGAGGAAGACGCGCCACGGGGCCCACGGCGCGGCTTGTATCCGCGCGACTTTGGCCCGCAGCGCCATAGGCCCAAACCCACCGACCAGCGGTGCGCACATCCTGTGCATGTGCCACTGCTCAAGCTTGATCATGTCACACTGGCTGCTTCACAGACAGGCTGTCGCGTTGCAAATGATGGGTGGACTGGTGAACGCAATGGTTCCAGTGCTCCCGGTCCTAATTAGGCTGCCATTGCTGCGCCCAGCATGACAGCTGCCTGGTTAGCCTTGAGCTCTTGGTGGCCTGCTGCTCAGTAACACCTGGGGTTTGGATGCATGCAGACTCCCTTTGCCTTTGGGTAAAGCACGGCAGTACACCGTCATGCCCCTTATCAGGTGCCTGTGCTTTGTGTCAATAAATGCCGCTTTAGTGGTCAAGACGTTGACAGGTTATGTGTGTGCAGGCCAGGCGCAATCATCAAGGACAGGATCAGGTACAAGAACGCGAGGAAGGGATAGAGTTGGGCAGCCATGTACTTTGAAAATTTTGAGGGCGCACTGGCGGAGACTGTGCGTCACAAGCTGTACGTAATGGCTGCTTTCTGGGCACCACGGTTGCAGGCCCAACAAGGGTATCATGGTTACAATACATCAGCGTACATGCACAGAACTGTTCATGCGGAGCCAAAACAACGATTTCCTGAAGCTAAGCAAAACTGGTGGTCAACCTGTGTCACAGACAGCCCACAAAACTTCATGGCACCCTGCTGCATGGCCGCCTGTGCCACAGCACGCCTGCATGCTGAGTCGTGGAAACATCCTATACATGTTTCGGTGGCATCCTATCACGCGCACCGCATCCGCAGGCCGCCCAGCCCGTCAGTAGTAGTCTTCGCCCTCCTGCAGACCAACAGACCACACTTTGGCCTTGCGTGTCTGTGATAATATTCTACCTCATCCCACACTTGTTGGTAGTGTCTGGTCATGAAGCTACGCCGCGCAGCCAATTCAGCCATTTACTAGTAATAGGCTTATTGGCCCTCCTGACAGCATATAAAGATCATAAGCAGTTGCCTCCGCTGGGGGAATCGTCGCCCATGCCGGGCTGGTGTCCACCCAGCTCGCCCGTGCCGCAAGCGGCCGGCATGCCCTGGCCCCGACACGCACGCATGCAACGGCCGGGCCAGCGCGCACCATGGCCTCGTCGATGTAGTCGTCGTCCGCGAGCGGCTTCTTGTGCAGGCCGATGGCCTCGCCGACCACCGCCTGGATGTCCTCCACGGTCTGGTAGCCGGCCGTGTGGTCGCGCAGCTTCAGGCACTCGTCGTTCATGCGGATCACGCCCGCCGGCAGGTCGCGCACATACCTGGTGCGCCCCGCGCCCGCCTGACGCGCGGCTCGGTCATCTGCAGAGGGACAAGCGCCGGCCCCCATGCAGGGCTGTTGCATAGCCGCGCCAAGGGTTTAACAGGCTACAGACGGCCGCATGCCCTACCGCAGAAACAAGAAGAGGGCGCATGCTGAGGCCGGAGGCGCGCGCGCGCACCAGGGGTGCTGCTGGATGTCCTCGATGCTGGCGCGCTTGGCCGGGTCGGCGACCAGGATGCGCGTGAGCAGGTCCTTGCAGTCCGCGCTGACCGGGATGCTGCCCGGGAAGCGGAAGTCCACCGCCAGGATGCGCTCCAGCACCTGGCCGGGCGGCGCGCGCGCGGTGGGCGCCCCAGTTTTGAGCGATGTCGTGAAGAGCAACTAATAAATTACGTGAAAACCAAAAAATTGATTCAATGGTTTACTCGGGCCATGCGCCGGCGGCGCCTGGGAGGCTGGCTGGTAGCAGAGGGGCCAGACCACAAGCAGGGCAGACTCCAGACGCGGCAGAGGCGTTGCGTAAGGCACAAGAGCGGCTCCTTCAGGGCCCACAGGCTGAGCAAGGCCATCACAGGTGCGAGAGCGGGAAAAGGCGGCGTGCTTCAGTGGCACGCGCCTTTTGAAAGCGCTGCGGATCGCCCGCATCCGATGGTCGCTCGAAGGGGTATTCTGCGCGCGCGGACATGCATCACAAGGTTCATTGGCGCCCGCGCTTGGGGCGACGTCAGGGACCAGGCAATGCGGGCACACACGCTGACAGTGGGGCGAGGCCCGCCTGCGGCGGGCCGCGAGCGCACCGCAGAACAGGATGACGTACAGCATGACACCCGCGCTCCAGACATCGGCCTTCTTGCCGTCGTATGTCCGGCTGTTGGAGATGACCTCCGGCGCTGCCGCGGCCGACAGCGCATCGAGTCAGGGCGGTGTGAGCAGCGCCGCACCCTGCAACTCGCAAGATATTTGTGCCCAGGTCCGTAGTGCACGCAGCTTGAAGGAGCCTGCAGACTCTGGAAAGTCACTTGCGTGGACGCCAAAGGAAGCGACGACAGACATTGGCTAATTGCAAACGGCCGTGGTGGAGCCTCCCACGCCTGAACACATGCCAGCTGCGGCATGCTAGGTTTGGCGCTCACACAGCTCAAGTGGTGTGTTTCCTTGGGCTCATGGACAGCCTGCTACGAGTTTGAGAGCTGGTGCGGTGCCGCACCGGTGTAGCCCGGCGTCCCAACCTTGGACTTGGGCACGCTGTCCTTGTCGTTCTTGGAGTAGCCAAAGTCGCAGATTTTCAGCAGCGGCCGCTTGCTGCCGTCCAGCAGCGTGTTCTCCAGTTTGATGTCCCGGTTTACCACGCCCTGTCCATGGCAACATCATGCTTTTCGAGTACAAAACAGCAGCGCGGCTTTGAAAACCAGCCTACTTTGCATGGCACATGCGCCTGAGGGCTGACCCTCTTGCAAGCTCCACACGCACAGGCAGGATGCAAGGCCCTGGAGTCCATGCATCTCTGCACGCAGCACTCCTCAAGATGCAATGCTTGCCGCTGCCGCTCCAGTCCTGCATATGGCAGGCAGCTGGGCGCGCGCACCATCTTGTGGCAGTAGTCCATGCCGATGATGAGCTGCTGGAAGAACCAGCGCGCCTCCGCCTCCTCCAGCCCGCCGCGCTGCTTCACGTACTGAAACATGTCGCCGCCGGCCGCATACTCCATCGCGATCGCCAGGTACTCCGGCGTCAGGAACACCTCCTTGAACTGCACCACGCTGCGTGGCGCGCCGAGCGTCGGCTGCCCGCACCGCGACGGGGGGAGGCCCGGGAGCTGCAAAGGCGCGCGGAGCTGCAGCAGAGCAAGGAGCAGCGCCTGCAGCACAGCGACGGGGGCCCCTCTGCAGGGAGCAGCGAGGGCTCACTGCGGCTGCACGCCCCGCACAGCCACAGGTCAGCGGCTGATTCCAGTAGGCGCTTTACAGCGGCACGCTCGTTAGTTCACGAGGGGGGGGCTCACGTGCAGCAGGAAGGCGTGGTTGATGACTTCCCTCGCCACATACTGCCAAGCGCGCACCCAGTCAAGAGTGCGCACGGGTTGTGGCTTGCGGCACGTTGAAGGGCGGCAGCAGCAGTCACCTTGTTGACTGCGCTGCGCTTCATGAATTTAATGGCCACCGCCTCATCTGTCTCCGTGTCCTTGGCCAGGACAACAAAGCCAAAGGCACCCGCATTGAGGTCCTTCAAGCGTGTGTACTTGGTATTGCCCTGCGCCTCCGCACCGGGTCCTCGCGGCCGCGCACCCCCACGGAGCGCGCCCCCAGCGCAGCATGGCATCCAGACTAGCAGCCAGGTGAGAAGCACGCCGCACCGCTAGAGGGTCCGCCTCGGTGGGTTTAGCCTTGCTCATCTAGAGCGGGATGGCGCCGCAAACTGGTGCCACGCACACGCGGTGCCTCCGGGCCGCGAAGGGGGTGCCTCCAATCTCCCCCCTCGGGTGCTGGAAACCCCTTGCTGCCGCTAAGCAACCAGCACTTGGCTGTCCACGCCGGTGCAAAGCTGCAACAAAATGCACACCAATGGATGGTTGCGCTCCGCTGCTCACACGACGCTCACGTCCCTCGCCTGTCACCTGATTCACTCCAAGCTGCAGGGGTGCTCCACACAGAAAGGCAAAACGACCCGTTTGACGAGCAACTTGTTTCCTGTTGTTTGGGTTCGAAGCCCTGATGCGCCAAGACTGCCCTGGCTGTAGAACACCGACCGAGTTTCTCCTCCAAGCCACCCCGCAGAGGGGCCCAAGTAGCTCCGCCTGCGTCGCTGTAGCCCTGAAAGCAGCCCCACCGGCGTGCGAGCGCTCCCGGGCAGCGCTCTTGCGCCCTGCGCTCCTGCCCAGCGGCTGCACTCGAGGGCCGCGGGGGCAAGGGGGCTTTGAGCGGTGAGGAGCGGCGCTCCGGCGCGGGGCCCTCGGCCCGCCGCCGGGGCAGCCGGGACGTTGCGGCCGGCGCGGCGCCGCGCGCTGGCACGCGATGCAGGGCGCAGACCACGCGCCGTCTGAGCCGCTGGAGGGCAACGAGAAGTATGAAAAGGTCCGCGACATCAACCGCGGCTCGTACGGGTTTGTGCAGCTCGCGCGCGACCGGCAGGACGGCCAGCAGGTGGCGGTGAGCACTCCCGCCCTTTGACTTGGCTCTGTGCGGTGGTAATGTGTCACCACTGTGGACTCGTTGCTCGTGCGCGCCTTGGCGCAACATATCTGCCAAGTGCAAGCCACTGTCTGACGCACTGGTGGGGTCGCACAACACTTGACCCCCCTAGCTTGTTTGCGTGTCTGCCGCGCGGTGAGGCGGGGCGCACGCTGCTGCAGATAAAGTTTCTGCCGCGGGGGGAGGGCATCAACGTGTATGTGGAGCGAGAGATCTTGAACCACTCTGTGCTCCTCCACCCGCAGTACGACCCCGCCGTCAGAGTCCTTGCACTCCCATGTGTTGCGCTTTGCCTGCGGGTCACCTGGTGTCCTCACGCGCTGCTGTCGCGGTGCACCAGCATCATTCAGTTCCGGGAGGTCTTCCTCACGCCGGACTACCTCGCGATTGCCATGGAGTTTGCGCCGGGCGGCGACATGTTCCAGTATGTGAAGAAGAAGAAGGGGCTGCAGGCGCGCCGCTGTGCCCCTCCCTGCAGACTCCTGTGCTGTGACCTGTGCGGTTGCTTGGGGTTGCGGCGCTCGCGCGCGCACCTGCGTCAGGACCTGGACTGGGGCCCCAGCTGTCTCGGGGCGCCGCGCAGGAGCACGAGGCGCGGTGGTTCTTCCAGCAGCTGATCGTGGGGCTGGACTACTGCCACAAGATGGTGAGCTCCCCAACAGGGTCGCGGTCCCTCAACCCGTGGCGGCACCCCATGTGTCACTGGCGGGCGCCTGCTGGACACGCGGCCACTTTGGTTGCCTGCAGGCTCTGCCAGGCAGTGCACACTGCAGGCTCCATTTGCGTACACGCCTGAGGCTGCATTGCAAGCCCGAGTCGCTGTCCGCCGTGCACAGGGCGTGGTGAACCGGGACATAAAGCTGGAGAACACGCTGCTGGACCAGAGCAGGCGGCCGCTGATAAAAATCTGCGACTTTGGGTACTCGAAGCACCTGCAGAAGGACAGCGTGCCCAAGTCG
>JAABUH010001206.1_pt1 | contig 30707 bp, 52 predicted proteins | sample 5559121 | NCBI WGS metagenome assembly JAABUH01 (sample SAMN10711871, study PRJNA513364) | rock metagenome | isolation source: Antarctica rocks | place: Antarctica: Victoria Land, Battleship Promontory nord | collected 2015-12-28
ACCCGAGGTCAATCTCCAACAAACACCGAGTGACGATAGCTTGGCGTCGGTCCTCTTCTCCTAAGACATCTCCATACTAAATTCTAGCAGACCTTTGACGGGCGAAGAAGCACCCGCTACCGCATCCACCCGCCGCCGATCCGTTACCCGCCCCCGATCCTCCACCGTCTCAAAGCTCTTCCCACCTTCCGAACCACCCTCCGCTACTTGGGGGAAGGCCACCCCCGCCCCCATCGCCGAAGACACCGAGCCCTTCCCCACCGATTCGGGCCACCTACACGAGTCAGAAGGCGACCACGAGCTGGACGCACATGTGCGAAACGTGCTACATAAGGATTCTAAGTGGGAGAAAGCGAAACGGATCGGCCGAGGGGTCTGGACATTTGTCAAGACCCCGATGGGAGCGTTCACCGCGATTTATGGGTTCTGCGTGGCGTTCTGGGGAGCGGCGATTGTTCTGTTCTTGCTTGGATGGATCAAAACCGGTAGCAGTAACCAAAAAGCTGTTTGGGTTGGTGGGCATGAAGTCCGTTCAACAAGAGGATGATAACTGATCGAGAGGGTATTCAGAGATCTCGAGTCAGGTCGAGAATGGGCTATTCACAGTCACGGGGGTCGGGTTGATACCATGGCGAGTGAGGGATACCTATCGTGAGTAAGCTCCACATGCTATCCACACGACTAACCGAAGCTGGTACAGGCATGGTCATCATCTGGCGACGAAAACGCCTCATCACGAGGCTTCGGAAACAACGGGGTCTTCCCCCCATCGAGGATCCGAACGACTTGCCCGATCCCAAGGAAGCCGCCGATTATGTCTCAGTGAGATCCTGTCTCCTCGCTGAGTTTCACCTACTTATGCAATTCAGGTCCTTGGCGATGAGTTCGTGGAGCAGCTCAGATATCAGCAGGAGCAGTTCGCAAAATCGCAGGTGAGCCAGATGATTTCTGACGGAGGGAAGCTGATGAGGTTCAGACCTGGTATAGACCACATGCGACGGAGACCCATCGAGCTTTCCCCATCAGTTGGGCGCTGTGGAATACCATTGTAAGTGGTCCCATCACGTGGTAAGACAAAGCTGATTTGACGAACAGCTTATGGACGGCAACTCTTTCTTCCAATGCATCTTGTGGTGAGTGAACTCCTTTATATATAAGGCAGGTTTGCTGACATGTCTCAGTGGCTGCATGTGGGGTCTAAGTGAGCTAAAAATGTCACCCTGCCGACCTGTTGCTGAAAGCCGCGACAGATCGACACAGACGGCCGGCTTGGACGACGGGTTGCCTGATCCCTTTCTCCTTTCTCTGCGGTATCGGGTAAGCTGTCTTCCTCTATCATGTCTCAACCCGCCTGATCTTGCTCTCAGGGCTGCTGTCCTCATCTGGCAAGGGTGCGCATCCTACAGTCTTTCTCCTCATAATTGCGCTGACCCTGTCGCAGATCTGTCCGAACCAAGAAGACTGCAGAAGTCGAAGAGAAGCTCCGCGCCGGCCTTGGTGTCCCGTCAGCCAACGACGGGGTCTCCACATCTCGGGATCGAAGAGGTAGCACCGCTAGCAACCGCCTGCGAGACCGAACAGGTAGCACCGCGAGCAACCGCCCACCCACACCGCACAGTCCCACGGCACTTCCAAACGGTGAACCTCAAAGTGAGATCAACGATAAAGCGAAAAGCCCTCGTCGGACCACAGTCACATTCGGGGATGTCAAGGATCCAATGAGATTGCAAGAAGCAAATGAGGGAGAAGCCCAACGGGCGAGAGTTGTAACGATTGCAGCGCCAAGCCAGACTCTCGAGGGTGGAGGTGGAGCGGATGGGGGGGAAGATAATGGAGGACCGCGGGATCGGGAGAAGTTGGAGGATTTGGCCCCGGTCGTTTAGAAGAAAGTATGGTATCCGTCCATTGGTACCAAACTGTTCTTAGGCTAGTGCCTTCCCCTTGGGCGTGAGATCTACCATTCCGATCAGTAGATCAGCACCCGGCCAACCGGCAGCCGATTGATTGCAATCAGCAGAAAACCGAGTAGAATTAGGCTGCTTGTCTCGGTGTGTATGTTTGAGCAATCGGATTAAGCCGATCGCACGAGAGCATCCTCATTTCGTCGAGCTGTTCCTACGCGAGCGAGTCGACGACAATACGATCAGCCTTTCTCATGTTCCCTCGGCAGACAACATTGCGGATCTACTCACCAAAGGATTGCCTCGTGAGTCATTTGACCGCTTGCGTGATCTGCTTGGCGTGACCCCAAGATCGATCTCGTCTCCCGGTCACGTGACCGCCTGCGCACCCCGCCGCCCTCAAATTTTCAACATATGAGCGATTGCATCGAGCCACACAACAAGCGGAAGCAAAGCGCCTGGTCAGACATTCCCAAAACCAGATGGCGTGCTCTACTATTCCCAAATCAAAGGCGTGCCCTAATCTCGTGATATCTCCGGGTTGTGGCCGGCAAGATCTGAAATTAAAAATTAGATCCGTCGATTACTTTCGGCATCTAGGAAGTACCTGACCGGAGGACAAAGGAGAAAAAGCTTGTCCCCATCGAACGAAATCCGCGAATCTCGGATTCGTCGGCCGGCCGGCATATCGGCGATTGGCCTGGGGGTGACTACGGTTTACCCAAACTCCTGTGGATCGCGGACGCCTCGGCGACGTGGACTCCGAGGGTCCGGGGTATGCTCATGCTCACGCGAGGTCAGTCTGCAATATTCGGTACTGGCTATACGGTGATCGAAATATCGAAAAAGCATATGAGGATTGATTCGCTTGAGAAACAAGAACCCATCAAACTGATTCTCAGGAGTAGGGATAAAAAAAACTCCATTCGCGGCTTGATCGCGCCCGGCCGTATCGCTTTTCGAACCGCCAAGCACGTCTTTTTCTCATTCAACCTGTCGCCGCCGCCTCACCACACACGGATGTCGAGGTTCTCCGATTCGGATGTCCGATCATCCTCCTCACCGCGCAGTCTCCCCATTCCGCGACCTTACTCATCTTCCTCCCCCGCATCCTCTTCCCAGGCGAAAGCGAATTCCCCCATCCAAAGGTCATTCAAGCGGATGAAGATTGATTTCACCGTAAGTCCACCACCTCACTTCATCCCTTCATGCATGCATCCGCTGAGTCAAGTTAGTCCGACGTGGTATGCCCGTTTTGTCTGATCGGGATCCGACAACTTCTCTTCGCGCTCGAGAAATACGCGATCATACATCCGAATTACCCCATCATCCCCGAGATCCGGTGTTTGCCGTATCAATTGAATTGGTACCTTTCGGAGACACCTGTAGATCGGATCGAGGCGAGGAGGAAGCGGTTTGGGGTGGAGAGAGCGGATGCGGTGCAGAGAAGCATGACCGAGAAGACCGCGGCTGTGGGTCTCAATTAGTACGCCACGTCCTCCATTCCTAGCCGCTTAAGCCAGACTGACTGCCGGGGGAACAGTGCCCAATCCGGACCGATGTCCTCCAGTCACCTCGCCCATCGACTCCAATCCTATGCCCTATTGCACTACCCCGAACATCAATTCAACCTCTGTATCGACATGCTCACAGCCTATCATATCGACGGGCGTCATCCGTCCGACCGAGATCTCCTTGCCGACTTGGCGGTGAAACATCGGATATTCCCAGATTACGATTTCGTCATGGCCTGGTTGGATGGGGATGAGTGTGATGCGGAGGTTAGGAGGGCGTATGTCACCGCTCATCGGTTGGGGGTTACGGGTGTCCCGTTCTTTGTGTTCCAGGATCGGTGGGCGGCGAGTGGTGCTATGGGAGTGGACGAGTTTGTGCAAGTGAGTCACCCTCCTTGACGTGGTACATAGCACAGGCCTGATGTGTTTGACAGTTATTGGAGGATATCGTGAAGCGGGAAGGAGACGGATCGACCACTCCCTCACCAACATCCACCGCAGGCAGTCCGCAGAACGATCTAGCGAAGCAGGCGGCGGGCATACCCACGGGTATAACGAGTCCGAGATCATGATTCTTACCTTTGCATAGTTACGCATACCGGATTTTACCTTGGGACATTCTTGTAACCATACATGCATGCGATCGTCTCCTCCCTCTCCATCTTGTTACCGGCGATCCGGCCTCCGGCCCCCTCTACTACCTTGGGTTCCAAAGCTCCACAGCCAGTTCGCCTCACACCCGGCGATACAGCCTCATCCAGTATCTCGTATTTTCCAACTTGACCGGCCACCCCGCCCCTACCCCCTCGGGAAGGCGATACCACCTACTATCCTCGCTCCCCACCGTCTCCCATCCACCTCCATCCCCAAGAAGTACCGCGTGAAGTACCATCCACACGGGCCACTTCCGACCTTCACTCCCGATCTCAAAGGACGAGAGGTCGCTCGCGCTATCGGCCACTAGGAACAAACATCCGGGCGGGGTATGCTTGGTGAGGTGGCGGAGGAGGGAGATGGTGCGCGGTCGGGATTGGGAGAGGAGCTCTGTGAGGGTGAAGAGTAGGGTGATTAGGTTCGGTGATGAGCGGGTCAGGAGTTCGGATAGGTCGGCATGCGAGGGGGACAGGAGGTCGCCGCGGGTGTATGTGGTCGAGAGGATTTCGGCGAGGTCCCATCCGGAACGAAGAGCGTTGGAGAAGAGGTCGAGTGTCGGTTCCCATTCACCGATATCCGCTCCAGTCCAGCTGAAGCACGCTCGCTCCTTTCCGTTATCCGAAGAACGATGTGCTTGAGCATGTATGAGAGCCGCAATAGCAATTAGCTCGGACCCGGCTCCTCCTCCAAGAGAAACGATAACTCTCGTCTCCCCATCGTCATCGCCCTCGAATATCTCCATCACCTCCGAAAGACTACCAAGTAGCTCTCGGAAGCACAGCGCCCGACTCGGCACCCATCTCCCCACATAAGTAGGTAAGAGCGTCTCATTCCCGAACACCTCGAGCCATCTCCGGTCGTAAAGCAGGGACTTGATGTGCTGGACCGCGGGCAGGAAGGTGGGTGAGTCAAGGGTCGAGCGAAGGGATTGATGGATGAGCTCAAGGATTGCGGGGTCGGTCGGCGAGACGAAGAAGGAGGAAGCGGACGTTGTGGTCGGGGAGGATGGGGCATGAGGCCTAGAGGAGGAGGAGGAGGGGGGATGATTGAGCGTTTTGGGCTGGGATTTCGAGCTAGGAGGCTTCGATTGGGACTTTGGGCGAGGTGGTCCTCCTGCGCGAGAGCGGTGGGTCATAAGTGTTTTCAACACATCTCGCTCTTTGGATACCTCGGAATGCTCATTGAGGTGAAGATCTGTACTGGGTTCGGAATGCCACGTCATGCTCTGATATCTGGTGTCGAAACACACTATGCCAATGCTAGCCTTGTTCTGATCTTTTTGCCTCTTGTTCACGATCTCAAGCCGACATTGAATCCAAATCCGAGGGGCACAGAGAGCCTGCCAAGTCTTTGAAACCTAATCTTGCTCGTTAGAAGTCATCCAGATACGCTCTCGCCCCGGGGCAACTCTCTGTGGACCCGCCACTTGATTCTGAGTTCTTCTCGCCGAGAGTCTACCTCGTGTCCGGTGTCCAAGCCCTGAAAATCCTACTTGAGAACGCACACCGACCTACATGGGGAAGGCTGAAGCTGGAACGCCAAAGGCTATCGCCAACGCCATCAAGTCCAAAGGTGACTATGAATCCCTTCAGTCTAGAAAACTGAATGCTGAGTGGTGATTACAGGTCTCGGTCGGCTACGATGGTATTGCCAGATATGCGAGAAGCAATGTCGCGACGAGAATGGCTTCATGGTGCGTATCACCCGAACCCCACTCTTCTCCTCCTACTGAGATCTGGTTTCTTTAGGCACATACACGATCCGAGCCGCACCTCCGAAAGATGATGACCGTCGGCCCCAAAGCCGGTCAGACCATCGCTGACTTCTCCCGTCAATTCCAGTACGAGTTCGTCACCCTTCTCCGAACTCGACATCAGACCAACCGAGTCCGGGCGAACGCGGTTTACAATGAGTACATCCAGGATAAACATCACGTGCATATGAACGCGACCAGATGGGTTACTTTGAGCGGGTTCATCATGACGATTGGGAAGGCGGGGATTGTGAAGGTTGATGAGGATGAGAAGGGGTTGTGGGTCACTTGGGTGGATAGCAGTCCGAAGACTCTGGCCAAGCAGGTGAGTATGCGGCTCTCGCAAGGGAGAAGAGCTGATTATTTGCTAGGCAGCGTTGCAGAAGAGGGATCGAGCACAAATGGACGGCGAAGAGAGGGAGAGGAAGCTTCTCGAGGACCAGATTGAACGCGCCAAAGCCGCTCATGGGAACGATGAGAACCAGGACGTGGGATTGCAGAAGAAGGAAGGGGAGAAGGTCACACTCAATCTCTTCGACTCGGCAAAACCAGACGACAACATCAAATACGAACCCGACATCCCCGATGGCGTCAAAGCAGTTCCATCCAAAACTCATTCGCCCGATCCACCAAAGCCTTCCATCTCGTTCGGTACCGTCTCCACCCCATCCGCCCAATCCGCCGCCATCGCCAATCCGCTGAAACGTCTTGCTCCAGTCAATATCTTCAAGCAAGCGAAATCCGCCAAAACAGAAACGGACAGCGATGCGGGCACGGCAAGAAAGGGATACGTATCCGAGGCGGAGAGGTTGATGAAGGAGGATCAGGCGAGGAAGATGAGAGGAGGTCTAGGAGGATATGGGGGCTTTGGGCCGAAGCGGGAGACTGGGGGCGTGGCGCCGAGGAGGTTCGTCCTTCAATGAGGCTGTTTATCCTTTGTAGCACTTCTTCCCATGACCTTTGCTGAGAAGGAGGCATATCATCGATCTTTTCAGCTTAGGAGCATGTTCTCGTTCCATCGCTCGAAGCGTGGCGAGATGGCGTGCGACTTGTTCGAGTAGGGCGAAGGCGTTCGTCTTCTCGATCAGAGAAAGGACTAATTCGTTGTTGAGAAGATGGCTGTCAACCATGGTATGATTCGGCTGAATGGAGCGGATTCTGAACGACGAAATACTGGCATTCTTGACAGACATGCGACTCTCTTTCTTCTCATCGCCGATATTTTCGCCACTCTAAATCTTTGCTCAACCTCATCTTTGTGCAATTCTGTTCACCATGCACGGACAATCAGGACAAGGTATCCGACGAGCTCAGTCCGGCAATCGGGTTCTTCGTCCATACAGCGAACGAGGCGGACAACACTCCAAGCCCCCGGGATCTACCATTCCGTGGGAACTTGCAAACATGGTTTTATCGATTGTCGCACTGGTATACTTCAATGCCATCTGCAAGGACGAGGGCTCCAAGGCGAGCCGCGAGAGAGCTGAGAGAACTTCAAAGTACCCTCAAGCAGACTTCGGATAAACTCACCAAGGTGATTCAGACGGTCTCAAGTCAACAGCGAACCGCTCATTTCCTCTGATTGAAAGGGGCGATGAGGCATGCGAAACAAGCTCTTGAGCGCATTCGCAGTCAAGTCGGCGGATCCAACATTGTTCTGGCCAACGCAAGCCCTACTCACCACTGATCCCTCTCAGATACGCTGTGAGAATGGTTTCCGGACAGGACCGGTTGCATGAGTGCTCAACGGACGGGGAAGGCTTGTAGTTGGCGAGTAGCTCTGAATTATCTGATCATGTGGATAATGTGACCGCGTATATCCGCTCCCGCCTTTTCTGAAGGTGGTGGTCGAGACCAGTCGGCTGTCAAGCCACGCATTTCCCGTGATAACGCCGCCGAACACTGCATAAAATGGTCCTTCATCAAGTCGAATGGTCCTTATGAATACGATTTATGCCTTCTCCTTTGCACGAAGTTTGGAGGAGGGCGTATAACGCTGCCAAGTAGATGAACGTGGACACACTCATCAAACAGATAACGGCCTATGACCTTTGTGAGGTTCGGTGGAATGGGGCAAAGCTGAGAGATAAGAACTGGCATTCTTGCCATCCGTGCATTCAGTAATATCTCTCTTCTCATCAATCGCTCAATTATGTTGCCACTTCAATTTTGCTCGGCCTCTCCATTTACCGTCATTGCCATGTCTGTTGCGGCGTCAAAGAATTTCAGCGACCAGGATTCCAATGATTTCACTGTCGCAAACAGGAGTATCAGCAAAGCAAATAACCAAGCATACACCATCTGGCCCGGTAAAAGTCTCACATTCCGCGAATATTGACTTTGGTGGCAGATCAGCTCGCACTTTCCATCGCATTCAGCGGATGGCCACCCGCTTGAACCTTGATAGGATCCATGAGGCCCTGGACTTCACGTATGCCATCACTGATTTCCAACATCTCAAATTCACTGAGCGCGTCAAAGATTGTGAGGACTGGTTGGAAGATGATGAAGCTTCCAAGGGTTATGAGGTTTTCGGGCAGAAGCAACCTGCGCTGTTTCTGAATACTCCAGCCGGCCGATTGCACATGAGGCTAAATAGGACTAAGCTGACGCGGCAATGCACGAGGAGCACACCATTGGAGGTGCGTGATGCAATGAATCAGATGGATGCAGGGTCAACAGCATATGTTGCCAACAACCCAAGCGCCTCGGGATCAGGAGGGTGAACCCTGTCGAGTGTATCGGGTTCATACTCAAGCAATGCTACTCTGTGGCATCCTACACGTCAATGGATCGTCCTCCTAATCCTGGGTACACGGGCATTGGTCTCGGTGCATGTATACCTTATCCTTGTTTGAATGATAGGAGGCTGATTGGACATGAAGCGAACTCGAGGTCATAGGTATGGAGTTGATAGTCTAAGTATGCATGTGTCATGGATCGTGGTTCTACTGGACCAAACATTAAATTTATCAGAAATCATACTTGATCTCGCCAAATTCAAGTCGCCTTCCTGAGGCCTACTTGGGCATTCCTGATGAAACAATAGTAGCAGGACTGTGCCACATAAGTCATGACCTTCGAAACCGTCCTTTCTTGATAGAAGTATGCCTTCCCTCGGACGGAAGCTTGGAGGGTGGTATATGACTCTCTGGGGAGACAAAGGCGGAAGCTCTCGTTTTTACAGGAAGCCTACCAACCTTTGCGAGATTCAATTGAACGGAGCGAAGTCGAGAGCGATACAAACTGGCTATCACGCCACCCGTGCGTACGTCAATCTCCCCCCTTGTCATCACTCGCCTATTTGGTTTTGGCCACTCAAATTTCGCTCAGGTTTTCCATACGACCGTGCTTATATGTCGCTTTTGGCAAAGAACATCCCATGACCGGACCAAGGTATCTCACGACCTTGCTGAGGCGGTCATACAGCTCACGGCATCAAGCGATCTGGCAGGCGCCCATGGGAGCAAACTTCAGCACTTTCCATTTCAGGCGACCTGATCTTGATGGCAACCCGGCTAGGATCGACACAAGAAACATTTGACAAATCCAACTTTGGTATTGGCTCCAGCGTGGATTCTACGAGACTCGCAAGGTTTCTAGTGCAGGTTGGGACAGTCCGTGGCGAACTCACCCGGATGATCAATACGCTGTCAGAACTCAATGAATCCACTCGTGTATAACAACCTGAGTGGGACGGTGAAGGATATGAAAGGATTGGTTGCGGACATTGACAATCGTCTTGTGCGGATGATCCAGCGCATGAACCTCCAGTCGTTTCGTGAGGTTGTGGACGAAATTGGTCCCAGCACTGACCCCGAATATCGCAAATTCACAGAAATCCTCAAAGGTTGCGAAGGCTGGTTGCTCCAGGAGAATGCCTCCGATAGTCATGAGGAATTCAGGCAGAAGCTTCCGGGAATGTTTTCAACCATTCCGAACGGCGTAAAGGAAAATGAGCAAATGAGATATGATATGACAGAGCATTGCGTGGACATTGCGATTCCCGCAATGAGGCGCGGTGCAATGCTTCCGCCAACTTCTCGTGAAAGAACAAACACGGGCACTCCACGCTCTACGAGGGGAGGAGGAAGCGTGCCCAATGTCTGCACTCCACAGTCAAGCAATCCTTACACTGCGCAAACCCATGGGTTAGTGGATTGGGCTCCGCATCCTTCCTACATGGGCAGGTCAAATCCTACCTACATGGGCAGTTCAAATCCCGTCATGCCAACTCGGGGAGCCGCACCAACTGACCAGCAAACCTCCTACAACTACACGTATGTTGCGCCGCGTTGTGTGCATACCGAGCCGTATACGTCCCCACGATACGCGAGCAGTTCAAACTCTGGACAGACCGGTGGGAGGGTCACGCCGGGTGCGCATCATCCTTCTCACCGGGGCTATCATTACGGTGCGGGGAGGGAGTAGCTGGATGCGGCCTATCGCATAATCCTTGTACGATCAGAGCGTGATTGTAGAAGAAGTGGGACTTGTGGGCAGGTATTGAGTCGATGGTGTATTTATGTATTCTTATGTTGATATTTCCAGGATTGATTACTACACTAGCTCATTCACTATTAGCTCATTCCAATTGACAAGCAGTTGAAGACCCGCATGGCCTTGACAAATCGCCTTGAAAGTCCGGCCCGCAAGGCTCGACTCTCGTTCGTTTCGTTGCCGCGATCTCTCAGACTTGGCTTTCGCCCCAGTATAGGTGGGATCAGTAGTCAGTAGTCTCGGTAAGTTGTGCCTATACCCCGTTTCCTTGCTCTCCTCGTCTTTGGCGGGCCCGACCGGGCCACCAGGGACAGGACCATCGAGTACATCGGCAACTTCCCCGCTCGGACGTATATGGCGGTAATCCCTTCTGGGTCAGCAATCTCCATGCCTGTGAGACGACCGTGAAAGAGGTGCATGGCGTAGGTCGTCCCGTATTTGGAACGGCACGCGAGGGTAAAGCCACACGCATGTGTGCCATGCTCCAGGTCAGACGTGAGTAATACTTCTTGGGCGCCCATGAATCCGACAAGAAAGGCGACATCAGCGAGCTCGGGTAAGCTTGAGCCAACAAAATTGACGACAGATAGGTCTTCTCCTTGAGCGAGTCGTAGCGTAGTATGTAGCAGCACGTTTTGGACCGCTGAAATTTTCCTCGACAAACGATTGATATCACGTGACGGAAATTTGCTCGTGCTCCCCCGCCAAACCATCGCGTTCCTTCGTTGTCTTTCTCCTCGATCAATTTGATGGGTCCCCATCTGCCACGTCCTCCAGTCAGATTCACCACGCTGGGAAGATGCTCATGGGGAATCAAGCACTAGACGGACGGATTAGTGTCTCGAGAATATATAGGAAGCTCGCCCTCTTCGAATTTCGAAACGGAGGGATGGGTGCTGAAGGTCTCGATACATTGCTAGTATGCAACTTCTCTTTACTCCTTGAGCATATCGCCAGAGGTTTAAATGTGACCTTTGCAAGGGGATTGAAGATGTAAATTCATCGGTATTGTGGGGTCGAAGGCAATTCTGCTTAAAGAGGGGCGAAGGGGCGAGTTTCGATGTCGACAGTGTGTGTGATAGAAAGGGTCCATCAATAGGTACTTTCTCAGCTCGCTGTTCTCAAACAGAAACCTGGAATCGTTTCCGTCTGCCTGCCTGCTCGCCTCTTCAAACCCTTGACTCCTGGTCCCCTTAGTGATCATTCGTTTCTAAAAGGTGAACGACCTGTCTATTCGCTCAAAGAGGCAATCAAAACGTGTCTCGAAGCTACGAACGCTCGTCGCGTTCTTCATCAGACCTTTGCATCCTGCCAATCATCTCTTCCCTCCGGCTTGTCAGCTCAGCGCCGTTGGCGAATATGGTCGTCCACAGCGATGCGCGTGCACGGATCCGATCTCTAGGGCAGGAAACTTTAATCAACTCTTTCGCAGGAACGAGCAACGCGACCTCGCATAGCAACTCTCATGAGGCTGGATCTTCAACTAGTCCCCGGAAGCGAGCAGACTCAGATCATGTGGTTGACCAGCGAGCTCCCGGGCCACGACAAGCACGTAGTGGGTCTGAGATGCTTCTCCCTCGCCGAGCTGGCTTTTAACTCTCGCTGACGGTTGACGAGCAGATCTACCGACCGCAGCAGACCTCTTCGTCCCCTCCCTTCCCGGCATCCCCAATCTCGCTTCTCATCCCACGTACGTCGTTACTCCTGCTTTAGAACTACAATGATCTCCATAATTATGCAGACATCCGCTCACACTTTATGCTGGATCGCTACCGAGTTATCCTGGAGAGGGGCAGGGCGGGGGCGATGGAGAAACTGGGAAGGATGCGCAGATCTTGTCAGTCCAACACACAAGCTTACAGCTGAGGAGCAGAAAGGCGGAGGGGATTGATTGACGGTCGCTGATGATTGTGCAGCTTCATGATGGCAAGAGCACGGAGATCGGCGGGGAAGCAGAGGGTGGTCTTCTGGTTCAACGTGGGTCTCCAAGCGTTGTCGAGAACAGCTGGAAGCCGTGAAGCTAAAGCAAGCCGTCCGTCTGCTAGAGCTGACCTATCCCTTCATCAGGGAGGGCCCGGCTGTTCCTCTTTTGACGGCTCTCTTATGGAAGTCGGACCTTTTCGGACGGTTCCAGCATCACAGACAGCATCAGGACAGGTCGAGGTCAGGCTTGTCGAGGGAGGGTGGGAGGAGTTCGCTACGATCGTCTTCAGTGAGTCCTGCTCTAATCTGCGGCTGTGTTCCTGCTGATGGAGAACCAGTCGATCAGCCGCCTGGAACAGGATTGTCATACGTGCCGACCAACGGGTACCTCCATGAGCTTGATCAGGTATGTCTGCGAAAGTCGCGATGCATTCTGCTGATTGGTCATGAAGGGCTCAAGACATCTCATCAGATTTATGGATAACTTCTACTACGTCTTCCCGGAGCTGAAAGGCCTAGATGTACGCCTGTCGTCCCCCTCCGAGGTCCAGATGCTGACGGAACCAGACTTACCTCGCCGGAGAATCCTTTGCGGGGCAATACATCCCCTACTTCGGTGAGTCCGCTGTCTGTTTTGGCACCACGAAATTGACAAGATTCCAGCCGATGCCTTGATCAAGACGACCTCCCTTCCCGACTTCGTCCTGAAGGGCATCGCTATCGGGAACGGCTGGATCGACCCAAAGCAGCAATACCCTGGCTATGTCGACTTCGCTTACGAGAAAGGTCTGCTGAAAGCGGGCACACCGGTACGTTTACTCATTCTAGCTCGGATTTTGTGCTGATAAGTCTCAACAGGAAGCTATAAATGCCGAAAATGAATTGCAAAGATGTATGAGCGAGATCGAGAAGTACTCGGATCCGATGAGTACGCCGGTCAATATCGACGGATGTGGTGGGGTCATGGATGCGGTGTCCGCTCCGTTCACGCAGGAGTAGATCCCTTGCACCTAGAGCACGAGGCTTAAGCGAATGCTGATGAAATGATAGGTTGAACGGCAAGCGAGTCTGCATGAATGTCTATGACGTTCGGCTAGTGGATGACTGGCCAGAATGCGGGATGAATTGGCCTCCTGACCTACCCGACGTGTACACCTTCCTCCGCGTCGGTGAACCCCTCATTGAGTCTTTTACTTGTGCTTATGATTTTCAAGCGTGACGATGTCGTTCGTTCCCTCCATGCTACGTCAAAGGAGACAGCCTGGGTCGAATGTGATGGCCGCGTCTCCTCCGAGCTGCACTTGCGCGCATCCCCGGCAGCCGTCGCCTTCATCCCGGGTATTCTCGATGCGGGCGTTCAGGTCCTACTGTTCGCTGGTGCTGAGGATTTGATATGCAACTACAAGGGGATCGAGAGGATCGTTGAGAACCTAAGTTGGGGAGGTATACAAGGGATGGCGGTGAGTTTGCGCCTAGCTGGGCAGAAAATAGCTGACGACGCCCGCAGAATACGACGATTCAAGAATGGTATCTGAATGATACTCAGGTTGGGGTGTGGCAAACTGCACGGAACCTGTCATACGTCAAGGTAAGCTTCACTGCCCATCGATGACCCTAACTGACGGGATCTTGGCGGAACAGATCCTTGCGTCCTCGCATATGGTTCGTGCCTCATTCCGTTCGTCTGTAGGAGGTGTCTGACTTCACATCCCTTCAGGTCGGATTCGATGTCCCTCACGTCACCAATGACATGATCTCCCGCTTCATGGACGTCGATTTTGCCCTTCTTCCCGGTATCGAGGCGTCCTCCAAATCCCGGATCGGCGATTCCGATCGTCTTTCCCTGTCCCTAGCTACCGGAGCTGCAGTCGGTATGCCGCTTTTCAAAGGCGGATCAACAAATTGGGAGGGTGGGTGGACGTCCAACCATTCGCAACTGACAGCTGATGGTGTGACCAGCATGGTACAATGCTGGATCCGCCTTTTTGATCCTTTTAATCCTCATCTCCTTCGTCGCCCTATACTTCTACTTCCGCCGCGTGGCCCGTCTTCGCCGAAGAGACGGTGGATTGGGTCTGCCTAGGGATGATGGAGATGGTGCGGAGAGAGTCCCGTTGGGATCGGAGCGGGTCGAGTTGGATGATATTGAGCGAGCTGAGGAGTATGAGATGGATGAGCAGGGACGGAAGAGGAGGGTGGATTCGAGGAAGGGGAAGGGGAAGGGAAGGGCGAAGGGTGGGGAGAGGGAGAATGGGGAGACGGTGTTTGCGTTGGGGGATGATGAGGATCGGTGAGGTCGGCTTTACGGTTTTAGATTGGAGGGCGGGAAGTCATGACATCGCATGCATCATTCAGTCAAGTCTTGCAACGCTTTGCTGGATCCGCGAGGGAGTAGGTCCGAGACGCAATCGGAGCTTCGCGACCAAGAAAACTCGATGTCATAGAACAGAGGTGGACAATAATACAAACCCGTGAAATTCAGAGCAAAGTCCCGCACGACTCTCTCATGCAATATTCCCATTTACCTTCCCCCTCACTTCCCCCTCCTCCCCTTCCCCATCCACCTCCCCCTCCTCCTCCCCATCCTCCAAGTCCCTCGCCTTCCTCATCGCAAACGCCGCCTCCTTACTATAATGCATCCCCCTCTTCCTCTCAAACTCCTTATGTCTAGCTCTCGTCTCCTCGTCCATCTCCTCGTCCTCGTCCGAGAAAACCTCACCAGCGTTCGCCGCCGTATTCATCTGTGTTGCACCGAGTGGTGCGGTGATCGTGGCGACTGCTTCCGGATTCTGGTTGTTTGGGTTTGGCTTGGGGCTGGGCGCTGGGGAGGAAGATCCGCCTGGTCGGACGGGGTGGTCTTTGTTTGGGAGGGAGAAGGAGGGGGAGCGGGATGAGGAGGTGGAGGAAGGGCGACGGGCGTTGGTGGCTGTGTTCTGGACGAGGGAGGGGGAGGGCATACTGTAGGGGAGGTGGCAGAGAGAGGAGCGAGAACGAGAAAATCAAGACAAGAAGAAAGACAATGTCAGCTAAAAGCTCGTTTCCTAGACGACAGCCTGTTGGCTACCGATCTGTTCCGAGGGGAGCTCACCTATTGCGGCCTGGACTACACGGAGCAAAGGACGTGTTCGAAACCGACCGTCCACGCAGGTCGAAGGGCGAGACGTCTGGCATAGTTGAGCGCGTCAGCCCAATGCGAGGCAGCAGGAGCAAAACCCACCACCAAGAACCATATCGTTCTCCGCGTCATATCGCACAAAAGGTGTCTTGGGCTCGTCAATCTTCCTGCTCAAAAGTGAGAATGAGTGATTGCCCATCCCATGTATTCTACCAGACACCGCTGCAGCGGTATTTATCGGCATGGAGATGGGAACGAGCTTGACTCACATCAGGGAATCCTTCTCAATCTCCGTCGCCAATATATTATCCTCATCCCATTTCAAGGCACTATGCCGACCATCAGCTATATCCCATGGCCAATCATCCCTTCATCGGCGGGATGCTCGGCAAGGAATGTACAGCTCACTGCTCAATCGCCATCACCCTCTCCGCATCCGTCGCCGGGATGATCCCACCATCCTCAACAGGCTGACTCGGTCTCCGTAGCGGGTTTTTGAGGATCCCCTTTTGTGGTGGTGGGCGAGCGCTGCTTGGTGTCGTTGCGGTCAAAGGGGAAGAGAGGAGGTCGTCTGGTTCTGGACCAGGGGCGGAGGTTTGGTCGGGGATGTCGATATGCTGGGGGTGGGCGTGAGTGGAGGCGTAAGGCGGTTTCGACATGGTGGCTGGTCGAAGAATTTGGGGATGAGTGGACGTGCTGGTGGTAGTGATAAGCCTGTACTGCCAATCTGAGCTGAAAAGTGACCTCGAATCGAGACGCAACGACAGGACCCCCACCGTCATGTCTACAAGCGGAGTGGTGCGCTACTCCGTATCAGGGTTAACACCTTCAAGTATAAAAGACACGTTATGGTATGAGTGCCACGTCGGCAAGACATTTAGCGCATCAAATGGCGTTATCCAGAGCATTCCCCTTTCGTCGGTTGCCATCCAAAGCACATTTTAGATTGATCATCTCTTCTTCTCGCTCGAGCAGTGATTGAGACTTGTTCAAGATGAAAGCTCAAAACGTCGTCGCGGCCGCTGGGACGGGCGCGCTCATCCTCGCTACTTTGGTCGAAGGGGAGCAGGCTGTCTTCCACGTGAGTGGGCATTCATAGCTCGCTTTTGGGACTCGCTTCGGTGCGACACCATGCCATACCTTGTCCGGGACCTTCTTAGCTATCTGTTCCAAACACGACCTCGCTGTCGGGAACATTGTTGACGCTCCTTTGTCCCAGTCCTCCTCTGTTAAAGCTCCCTTTGTCGAGCAATTCACCACTCCCATCCCCCAAAGCCGCTGGACCGTCTCACGCGCCACCAAGCAGACCCCTGTCGGCGATGAGACCTTCTCATACGTTGGGGTCTGGAGCGTCGAGGAGCCCGAAGTCTTTCCCGGTATCAAGGGGGACATGGGTCTCGTCCTGAGTATGTCCACGCTCCTACGGTGCTGGAACCTCGCTGATGCGAGATCGTGCAGAGTCGAAGGCGGCACACCATGCTATCTCCACGCTCTTCCCTGAGCCGATCGACCCGAAGGGAAAGCCACTAGTCGTGCAGTATGAGGTCAAGCTACAAAAGGGGCTAGACTGCGGTGGAGCGTACATCAAGCTGCTCACCGAGTCGGAGGAGTCTGACGAGGGTCTGCGTGCGGGAGAGGAGTACACCGATAAGGTCAGTTGTGACTTATTTTTTATCATCAGCTTCGCGGCGGGTCACTCGGGCTAAACCTACGCTGACATCCTCGCAGACCCCCTTTACAATCATGTTCGGTCCCGACAAGTGCGGTGCGACCAACAAGGTCCACTTCATCTTCCGACACCGCAACCCCAAAACCGGCGAATGGGAGGAGAAGCACTTGAAGAACCCGCCAGCTCCGAAGATCACCAAGACCACGGCGCTGTATACCCTGATCGTCAAGTGAGTATCGTCCCTCCTGTAAGGCTGCCATTCGGCCTCCCACGTCTTGATCCACAAGGTCTGCTGGGATGCCAGAGACAGCCATCCAGAGAGCATGTAGCTGACACCGAGCAGTCCTGATCAGACTTTCGAGATCCTGATCAACGATGAGTCCGCTCGAAAAGGCAGCCTTTTGGAGGACTTCGACCCGGCCGTCAATCCTCCCAAAGAAATTGGTACGCATTGCACAGTGAAGTATGATCTTTTGGGAGTAGACTGATCGCTTCGCGGCGCAGATGACCCGGAAGACTCCAAGCCCGAGACTTGGGTAGACATCTCCGAGATTGACGATCCGGACGCAACAAAGGTCAGTGTCGGTGGTTCAGTAACCTGTCATGCGGGTGCAATGGCAGCTTCCTTGGCGCTGACAGCTCCTGATTAGCCCGCCGATTGGGACGAGGACGCCCCTCTCATGATCACCGATACCGCTGCGACCAAGCCTGATGACTGGCTCGAGAACGAGCCGGAGACCATCCCGGACCCAGAAGCTGAGAAGCCGGAGGAATGGGACGTGAGTGCATCGCCAAACTCGACGGTTTTCGTGCTAACAGGCTGCCGGCTGTACAGGACGAGGAAGATGGAGACTGGATCGCTCCGATTGTACCAAACCCAAAGTGCGAGGAGGCTTCGGGATGCGGAACTTGGACCCAGCCGAAGATCAGGAATCCGGACTACAAGGTAAATCTGGCCTATTGTAGCTTGGATATAGCTGAAGCTCGCGCAGGGCAAATGGACAGTCCCGAAAATCCCTAACCCGGCCTATAAGGGACCTTGGGCTCCTGCGCAGATCGCCAACCCGGCTTTCTTCGAGGACTCGACGCCTTCTGATTTCACCAAGATCGCTGGTATCGGTATCGAGCTTTGGACTATGACCGAGGACATTCTTTGTGCGTTCGGACGTACCCGAAAGGAATGTAAGCTGAAGCGCGTCAGTCGACAACATCTTCATCGGCCACGACGCGGCTGCGGCCAAGAAGTTCGCGGATGAGACCTATCACGTGAAGAAGACTATCGAGAAGGAGGCAGAGGGGTCTACGGATGAAGAGGACGAGGAGCCGTCGACGATGCTCGACAAGATCCGGCTCCGAGTGTACGAGTTCCTCCGTGAGTCTGCTGCGAGCTTTGACCGGGTGCAAAGCTGAAGACCCTCAGACCTTTGCGGGTTTGATGTGATGCAGGCGATCAAGCAAATGCCTGACGTCGCAGCGGGTCTTGCTGCAGCTGCTTTCACTCTTCTCGGCATGCTCCTTGCCCTCTTCGGTCTCATCGGTTCCAAGCCGACTACGGTGCGTATTCAAACACGATCATTGGATGAAGCTGATTTCTTCCTCTGCCTCAGGTGAAGAAGATGACAACGGCGAAGGCGGTTCCTGACAAGCCAATCTCGGACGCTAAGGAGGTCGCGCCCGTTGCGCCTGCTGGAGAGGAGGAAAGGGAGGCACTTGAGGAGGCGGGTGTGGACGTGCCTTCGGTCAAGAAGAGGGCGACGCGATCGACAAAGGATTAGGAGAGGGAGGGCACAGACCACCTGTAGATCAGGGCGTGTAGGAGTGGATAGGGATGGAGAGGTGGCGAAAGCAGCCGGCCGGAGATGCAGCGCTGAGACAGCAGAGTCGAGAGAGGAAGGCGTATGAAGATAGCCCACTATCCAATGCATTTCTTTTCTGTTGAAAGGCGTGTCAACTATCCCGCCTATCTAGCTAGCTGACAGGCCTAGTTGGCAGCATCCCGATCTTCAACATTTTCCTCCACCAGGACACGTGGCATTTCGCAAAATATTTCGGTCCTTTGCAGCTTGAAACTGACCTTTCCTTCCAGAGGTTTGATCTGTACCTTTGACCATAACTATAACGATGTCGGTCGACGAGATCAAGCCTAAGTTGAGCAAGGAGGAGAAGAGTCGACGAAAGGAAGCGAAGCTCCGTGCGAAGGAAGCAGCGAGCGGAACCCCTTCTACTTCGATTCCTGTGCCCGCTTCCGATGAGTCAAAGAAGGACAAGAGGGATAAGAAGCGGAAACGCGAGGCAAATCGCGAAGATTCAACGTCAATAGCACCCGGGATTTCCCATGCTCCCGTAGCTGAGAGGCGTGAAGCCGACGGGACTGACCGGGAAGAGCGCAAGAAGAAGAAAGAGGGGAAAGCCAAACCTGCCGAAGCCAATGGCACGAACGAGCCCGAGCCGACCCTCTCGGACCCTGCTGGACCGCTCTCGAAGAAGCAATTGGTGAAGCTCACCCGCACTCATCGAACATCCACCTCGCCATCCACTTCAACCTCAACTCCAACCTCGGCCACGCCCACCCCTCAGCCCTTCACCCCCGCCCACCAAACCTACCTCTCGACCCACACCATCACCCTCACTCCCTCCCTCTTCCCACCCCACCTCTCCATCCCCACCCTCCCCATCCATTCCAATATCATCACCTTTCTGAGCCAATTCAAGGAACCTACCCCGATCCAGGCGTGTTCGTGGCCGCCTTTGCTCGCTGGCCGGGATGTGGTGGGCATCGCCGAGACGGGGAGTGGGAAGACGCTTGCTTTTGGAGCGCCGGGGTTGAACAGCCTCGTTTCGAGTTCTCCGTCTGATGATGGATCGATCAAGAACGGTGGAGAAGGAAGGGGGAAGGGGAAAGGCAAGGGGAAAGATTGGATTTCGATGCTAGTCCTAGCCCCGACCCGAGAGCTCGCACTCCAATCACACGAGACGCTCGTTTCCCTCGGTCAAGGACTGGGGATTGCGAGTGTGTGCTTGTTTGGAGGTGTGGGGAAGGATGAGCAGTTGGGGGGATTGAGGAGGAGGGAGGTCAGAAACGTTGTTGGGACTCCGGGGAGGACGTTGGATTTGGCGGATGCGGGGGATTTGGATCTATCCAAGTGAGTGTCACACCGCATCAAATATTTCGCGACAGGAGTGCTATAGCGGAACTGGGAAAGCTTCGTGAAGGGGACTAAATTTGCTGATGAATGACAAGTGTGAGATACCTTGTGCTGGACGAAGCGGACCGGATGCTGGATCAAGGGTTCGAGAACGATATCCGGCGGATCATCGGACACTGTCCAGCGAAGGAAGAGAGGCAGACCGTCATGTGTTCGTCTCACCACCGCTCTTTGACAAGCACAGCTGACTTCGGCACCGGGTAGTTTCCGCGACATGGCCAGAGAGTGTCAGACGGCTGGCGAGTACTTTCCTCCGGGACCCCATCCGGATCACCGTGGGGAGCGACGAGTTGAGTGCGAATAAGCGGATCGAGCAGGTCGTCGAGGTGCTCGATCATTCGTCGCAAAAGGAGTCGGTCTCATGCCTTTGTCCCGAGTGATAAGCTGATGAGATTAGTGCCCGAATGCTGCATCATCTAAAAGCACATCTTCGTGCCCACCCCTCGTCATCTGCGGCTCCGACCCGGATACTAGTTTTCGCGCTGTACAAGAAGGAAGCTCAGCGGCTCGAATCGACGATTCGCCGAGCGGGGTACAACGTGGGAGCTCTGCATGGCGATATGGGCCAAGACGCGCGGTTCAGGGCGCTCGACAAGTTCAAGAATGGGAGTGTGAATGTGCTTGTCGCTACAGATGTGGCGGCACGGGGTTTGGATATCCCGGATGTGGGGTTGGTGTTGAACGTCACTTTCCCCCTCACTACTGGTGAGTCCGAGCCCAGAAAACGGAATTTGCAAGAGGCAAGAGCTGATATGATTCGATGGATCAGAGGACTTCGTCCATCGAACTGGCCGGACTGGACGAGCGGGGAAGAGTGGGAAAGCAGTGACTTTCTTCACTGGAGAGAATCACGAGCGGTCCTTGGCGGGCGAATTCATGCGGGTATTGCGAGATGTGGGAGCTCAGGTGTGTACAGTCTGAAAGGATGAAGTGGAGTGCGCTGATGGTCCCCAAGATACCGAAAGGAATGGACCGGTTTCCTTCCACGATCAAAAGGAAAGGTGAGTGAGCCAACTCCGGCCTTGTCATCCAGCTGACGGTGTGTTCAGAGCACGGGTCAGCTTGGATTCATGGTCTCGTGAGATTGGTTGGGTCGCTGACGAAAAGATATCAGGTCATATGGCGCATTCTACAAGGACGTCTCGGATGCACCGGCGGCCACGAAGATCACATTTGACTAGAGGCATCTTTCATGGGAATTGCCACTCTCCCCGTTTCCGTGTGAAGGGGAACAGGGAAAATTACGTTGGTTTGGGCATCGTGTTCCTGGGCGGATACGGGAATAGGCAAAGACCGGGATCCGTGTTTCGGAATGGGATCCTCATCCTTTGTTGCCGACACTGTACTTACATTCAGACTCGCCATCATCAGGCACAGTGCTCATACAAAGCTATTCCCGCTGCGGCCTCATCTCCATACGACAGCTGTATCCAGACTCCCGCCCATGCAAGATGTCGCTCTCCAGCTTTTCTGGAGTGTTGGGCTTTGAATCTTTGCCACCTGGTATTGGCGGAAAGTCATTTTACGACCTCTCCGCCCGATTACCGGGCAATGATAAGGTGTACGACTTTGTGCGTCGCTCCTCGCTATCCCTCATCCCGAAATCCTTGACGAGCTGATTGCGGGTGTAGGCCAAACTGAAAGGGAAAGTCGTGTTGATCGTCAACACGGCTAGCAATTGGTACATCGCTCTCCTCATGATTGAAATGAGCTGATGAGGTCTTAGCTCCTTCACATACCAAGTCAGCGATTCCCCTCGTACAAGAGGCTGCACTGATGGAATGGTCATCAGTATACAGGTCTGGAAGAGCTATACAAGACGTATGGGGATAGGCGGTTCGAGGTGCTCGGTTTCCCTTCCAACGACTTTGCGAATCAGGAGCCTGGGACGGATGAGGATGTTGCTGCGTTTTGTACGGTTCGTCGTCCCCTCACCCCCACCTCGCAATCGTCTCATCTCGATCATTGGCAGCTGATGGGTTGAGCAGGCAAATCACGGTGTAACCTTCCCCCTCATGAAGAAGGTCCGTTCCCGTCCCGGTGTCCAGCTCCACGTCAACTAAGGCTGACCCTCGCAGACCGAGGTGAACGGCCGGAATATGAACGATGTGTTTGCATGGTTGAAGTCTCAAACAGGCAGCGGTACCGGTGGAGTCCTGGGTACCACCGCGATCAAGTGGTGCGTCCTACTTTGAGCGGAGTTTGACGAGGCCGTTGATTGGGTGAGTAGGAACTTTACGAAGTTCTTGGTCGATAAGGAGGGGACGCTCGTGGCGAGATATGGGATGTTCACGACGCCTGAGGCGTTGAAGGCGGAGATCGAGAAGCTCTTATGACGTGTTGGCGCGAGTACCAAGTACCGGGCGGGGTGAGAAGGACATTTATGGGCTCGTCCAGGGTTTGGGGACATTCTCGCTTGAGGGGGTGCCAGAGCGGAACTGTTGATTCGGAGCTGTCATGGAATATATTTTGGGCTATTCGGACGCATTGGATGAAATCCTTTTCCAAATCTGGCTTTGCGCGTTGGCTGCAGAGTCACTGTAGGCTGCGATGGAGTCCTGACATAGGCAGATTTGAAGCTTAGGGCCGGAGTCTCAAGCGTTTCCGTCGGAACGGGGTTTCCTTTGTCAGACGTTCTCTCCCGGTACAGAATCTAGAAATCCTCTTCAATCACCTATCTCGGTCCCAGACGCCTCACCTCCGGTCCACCTCATCTCGCACTCATTTTGCATATATCATACGTGCACGAGACACGATAACGTCTTTCCCCTTCTCTCCAAGATGCTAGGTACGCCCCTCGCCCCCTTGCTTCCCCAGCTAAACCCCGAGTCCCAGTCGTGGGCCTGACCGGCGGCATCGCCTCCGGCAAATCCACCGTCTCCACCCTCCTCTCCAGTACGCACCATCTCCCCATAATAGACGCCGACCTCCTAGCCCGCGAAGTCATCGAGCCAGGTACCTCTGGCTACACACTCGTCGTCTCCCATTTCGGAGCCGATCGGGTCCTCCAACCTGACGGAGTGAGTTTGGATAGAGCGACGATAGGCGATATAGTATTTCGTGATCCCGAGGAGAGGAGATGGTTGAATGGCGTTGTCCATCCGCGGGTGAGGAGAGTTATTGTTAGGCGGGTACTGGGCTGTTGGCTTAGGGGGGAGTGGTGTGTTGTGGTGGACGTACCGCTGCTTATCGAGGCGGGGCTTTGGAAGTGGACAGGGGAGATAGTCCTCGTTTACGTGTGGGTTCACGCCCTCCTTTATGATAGCTCATACTGATGGTGTGGGGTGTAGGAACGAGAAACTGCAACTCTCCCGATTCCTTTCCCGCCCCACCTCCTCATCGCTCTCCCTCGCCCAGGTCCAAGCGAGAATATCCTCTCAAATGCCCCTATCCACCAAAACATCCTACGCGACCTCCATCATCGACAATTCCGGCACACTCGCCGACCTGACTTCCCAAGTCGACCGACAAGTTTCGCGCTGGCGCGCACAACAAGGTGGGAGTAGCGGGTGGTGGTGGAGGCTCTGCTGGTCGTTCCCACCTGTGGGGCTTGTGGCGGGGGGACTGTGTTTGGTGGGGAGGTGGTGGAAGGGTAGGAAGGGGTTGAGGAGGAGAGGGAGGGGAGAGGTGGATAGGGGTAATGGGTGGGGCGAGAGTGACGGGGAGAGGATCGAGTTGAGGGAGATGGGGAGGAGGAGGACGGCGAGTTCGAGTACGACGGAGGATTAGACGAGATGGATCCAGAGGATTTAATCCTGCATCAATCATTTCGCCCCTCGTCGACCTCCGGGCTGAACTGGTTTGCGTTTCATATTGGGCAACTGAGAGAGAGGCATAGCGGCAGAGGGAGTTCTAGACGATAATCTGCCCTGTCGGTCGACCGCAATGTGTATGGGACCAGGCAGGTTGGGTACGCTCTCTTTGCGAAGTGTTTCATGAGCGGGTGCTGTTCTCTCAACGTCCTCGACCTGTTGAAAAAGACAGAAATGCAAAAAGTGTTGCATTTTCCTGCATGACAGTCGGTATGTCACAGTGATCAGCATCTTGAAGGGCAGAAACGAAAGCATATCGGTAGCCAGCATCATGACCATACAGTCACCATCCAGGCTCGCACGTCTCACTTCCTGCCCCCTCCGCCGCCTCATAGGAGTACCTGCGCAATAAAAGCCCCAGCCACCTCCTCCAGCGTCCTCCACTTCCACCCCAGCATCGGATACGAGAGCGGTACAATCAATATTGGGGCGTCATCATAAAATCAAAAGATGAAACGCTGATTCTGCAGAGACTCGTCGACAGCCTGATAAACTTCCGATATCCGGCCACGCGAGCTTCGATCGACGCCAGACGACCAGGACAATCCCGCCACCGTCCGCCATGACCTCCCACCACCCGCTTTCCTCTATCGCACATTCAAACCCCGGTACGACCAATCACATCGTCCCATCCTCATCCCTCTCAAACGGAACTGCCGGTATGAACCCCTCCACCACCCTCCCGACCCTCGCTCCTACCCGGCCCGTCGACCGCTACGACTCCCCGGCCTGCGCCCTGCCCACGGGCACCCTCCCTGACTGGGACGCGGCGTACGAGACACAACGTCGAGAAAGGTGGGAGGAGAAGACGAAGGTCGATCTACAGGGATGGAGGGGTGGCCACGGGTATGCCTTAGCCCGATTTGGTTTCTACGTGGTTCTGGCTGATGTGAGGTTGTTCATGGGTCAGACCGGTGAGATCGAGTTATGCGAGAGTTGCATTACCTGGACAGAGTTATTTTGGGCAGACTGTGACTGGGACTGTTGGAGTTCATCTGCCTAAGGAGATGGTAAGGGTGGAGCGGGATTGGTCGGGTGGGGAGGTCTGCCAGTGAGTTCCACTCCGTCACTACCCTTAGACCGAGGTTGATCGGGTGGTTTAGGTTTGAGGCGAACTTTCCTTTGGAGCTTGAAGATCGGGTATGACTATGCTTTCCAAGCGGTCCAAGGGTACAGCTTATGTACGGATAGATATCCCCAGCACAATGGCGGACCTTTATCACCACCCTCAATGAACACCTGACTCAGGCGTACTCGGTGAGAGGGGCGGTCGTGGATAACTTGGTGGCGCTGGCTACTTGGTGGACAAGTCTCCTCTGGCGGGCTTCGCATTTCGAGAAGGTCTGCGGATTTCTGATCTGACCATTCGAGTCAGCTGATTTGGGCCGCGGTGTAGCAGCTGAGAAAGGCAGAGGTGTTCATCGAGGAATCTAATACCGAGACCTTTGGACCGAGGGGATTGCGCGTGCTGAGCCCGAGATTCGTAGCACTGCAATTCGTGAGTCGCTTTGGTCGCCTGCTGGATAGCATTGACAGTGGTTATGGGTGCATAGCTGGAGATCGAGTACGTTTTCTTGACTGGGCAATGAAGGGTCAAATGCTGATGTTTCCCAGGTATCACTAGGGGTCCATTTGAGGGTTCGAGGGGGAGACCCGGGCATCGTTTGATGACCATCGACAAATCTTCGGTCAGACAAACTTGTCTGACGTCGAATACGGCTCCTCAAATCCCGTCTCCAACGCTGTTTCTCGGATCCCACTTGTAGCCTCAATTCGGCCCAACGACTCGGCTACATAGAGCCACCTTCGGCCGCAAGGGCGGGAAATGCACGCGCCTACCAGAGGATGCGAGAGGGGAAAGCGCACGCTGGAGGTCATGACTGCTCAGTCTCCGAGTTGTGCTGATCTCTGGACTGTAAACATCAGGTGGAGAAAACACGGTTCATCAGGAAGATGTGCCAAGTTCTTTCATGAAACAATATCTTGCTCTTCTCGTCTCGCCTAGATGATCCCGATGATATCCACACCCTTCTCCACCTCATTTCGTCTTATTCTTCGCCCCCACCCTCCGTCCCCCTCCCAGAACCCTCCGTCTCTGCCTGAACATATGCGTATACAGCACGTACAGCGCTACTCACTCTCATCAGCCTAACCCCACCGCGAACATCCACCTTCCACAGAGAAGTCGCAATCACGTACCAGGCCACCAAATGCAGAACACAACCAGCCTCATGAGCTCCATTGCGCCCCATCTCCCCACGACCCTGGATTTCGCCACGCTAGCCTGCGCCATTCTCCATAACATGCCCCTCCCAAAATCAGAGCGCACAAGCGCTTTCCCGACTGAAGCGGGTAGGTACTGTATCAGGTTGGTGAGGGGAGATAGGGAGGACATGGAGGTTGGGATGTATGGAAGGGTGGAGAGCGGGGGGAGGGTGGAGAATGATAGGAAGGCCTCGGAGGTGGCGCCGAGGGGGTAGAGGGGGATGAAGGTCGTGTATCTGCTCGGATCAGCATGGATCCGATAGGTTGAAGCGGTGTATAAGCTGGGAGGGGAGGAGGGGAGGAACGAACCGGAGGTAGTTGAGCCAGTCAAGTTGGATGCCGAGCACCGAGAACGCGTAGAACGAGTATCGGATGACCTCTGTGACCGACCATGCGAAGAGCATCGTCGTCAACAACGGGCTGCCATGTGTCTAGCACCATACATCAGTTTCGTATGTCCATCTGCGATTGATCAGGGAGCCAGGTACCTCCGGAGCCGCCTCGACGACCACCCAGATCGTCCATAACCGACTAGCGACCTGCTGCGCGGTCGTCCCCACCGGGCTCCGAACCCACCCCAGAACCGAATGCACCACTTCCAGCATAGCCAGGGTCTGGGTGTATTTCGTCCACCATCCCAGGTGCTTGTGGTCGTACGAGTTTCGCAGGCGGTCTATCTCGCTCGAGAAGGTTGTGGAGGAGGAGGAGGTGGAGAAGAAGCGGGAAATCAAGGGGATCGTGTGGATGGGGGTGTGGGGAGAGAGGACGGATGAGAGTGTTCGGAGCAGGAGATTGAGCCAGAGAGCGGTGGAGAGGAGGTTGTAGGCGAGGAGATAGATCTTAAGCGGGGTGTGGCGGGATTGGACTGCGAAGGGTTAGTCTGTGTAGTGGATGAAGGAGTGAATGAGTACCGTTTTGGTCTTGGCGGTGGAGTCGGTCTCGTTCTTGGTCGACTCGAGCTCGATTCGACGAGGACTCTCTGGCTGACATGTCGGGAAGAAAGATGTGTTGTGACCAACTTTACTTCAGATTTCGGTTAAATCGATCCATTCACCCAAATTTACGGGGACGCGCTCTCGATTCTGACCCAAAGGCTCCAGTATAAATTGGGCTGCCTCAAGAGGAATCACCTCGTACGCATAATGTATAATGTACATCGAGATCCCCCTCGCTCACGCCGCCTTGATCCTCTTCCCAATCTGCGCTTGGTAACCCGCCTTGATTGCGGATACCGAGCGTCCTGACAACTTGTCAGTGCTGGTCGCCAATCATACAAGCTGAACTCACGAGATCCACAAGACTCGCAAGTCATGAAATACAGTCGGTTCTCCTTCCCAAGCAGAGTGTCCGGGGCCTTGCAGATTTTGCACGTCACATACTCCACTACTCAGATCAGCTCCAACCCATCCGGGTCAGGCTTTCGCACTTACCGATGTACTTCCGGAGCACGTTCTCAATCTGCTTCTGCGTGTATCTCCCCTTCATCACCAATCTCTGGGCGCCGTCCACGGACCCCTGTGTACCCAGCTCAGAGTAGAGGAAGTGAATGACGTGCTCAGGTTGCCGGTGCATCCGTCGGCAGATGTCGGTAAGATTCGCGAAGACGGTCTTCTTCGTGCCCTCACGAGCGACTTGTGGAGGGACAATGGTGTATCGCCGTTTCTCACCGGCGAGCTCGGGATTGTGGGTATGAAGGAGGGTGAAGAAGCGTTTCAATAGCTAGCTCTCGTCAGCCTCGACTCAGTAGCCTAGAGAGTGAGGTCACCTCTGGGTAGGTCGGATCCCGCCCCTCAAGCACCCATGCCTCCTTCCCATTCTCAACAGCTCCACCCACGCCATTTGGCTTCTCAAACACGTCGTCTCCCAGATCCCCATCAATCTCCACATTCGCGTCCTCCTCGTTCTCCGCGTCCATGTCGTCGAGCTCTTTTGCGAAGTCTGAAGCCGGCTTGCGCGATTTTTTCTTCTTCATGGGGACGTCGAGACCATCAGGAGTGGGTGCTGCTGCCTTGCTTGCTTCCTAACCCGTCCGTCAGCTTACGACTCACTGGGGAGATAGCGAAACAGCTATTGCAAGAGAGAGAAGACTGACCAAGTCTAGCGGGATCTCCTTCTTTTTCTTCTTTTTCTTCTTCATATCCGCAAACAGGTCTGCCCCATCGCCGTCAACCTTATCCCCGTCCACAGGCGTCGCAAATCCTGAGCCTCCATCCTCCACTGCCTCAGGGACTGCCACAGCAGATCGTATGGTACGGACGAGCATGATGGGTAGGGAAGACAAGATAGGTAGGCATGTAACGAAGGATGAGCGGTAGGGGGACCACGAGGATACGCCAATGAGGCGATAATCCCGAAAACGCCGAGCTCGAGCTTTCAGTCGTCATTTCCATTCACCGCCGACCACAAAGTCTCCCCAACCCTCTTTCAAAGACTCTTCCACCCCTCTTTCAGAGACTCTTCCACCCTTCTTTCAAAGACTTCAGAACACCCCATCAATTCAAGTCATAAATGACAAAGCCAGAGATCGCACAGACAACAGAGACAGAAATTCACTACAAAGTGAGCTGTTGGACTGAAACCATGTGAGTTCATCGAAGGGCTGAGGAGATTCGGCTTTGTCCCGTTTCATATCATAACCATGCTGCATTCACAGCTATGCGAGTCTTTTCTCTAAGCCATTGCCCCTCCTCACAGCGCCGAGGCACCCTACAAAGCATCAGCTCGGACAAATTCGAAATTGGTAAGGGATTCACCGTGATAATATCGATGAGCTCGTTGGTGATAACAGCTTGTCGACCGCGGTTGTACTGCAACTGCAAGGACCCGATCATGTCCAGTGCGTTCTATGTCGCGCTCCATCAGCTTTAATCCGTCTCATCCTCGGGAAGAAACCCACGTTCGAGGCATTCTCCATAGCAGTCCGACGAGCCGAGATCTCCGCAGCATGACCCTCGACCAGCGCCGTATAGATTGCATTCGCCAGCGCAAACTCCGCCAATTCCTGCGAGACGTCGTCCTCCATCTCGTACTGCCTGAACCCCTCGGCCGCCCTGAGCGCCTTGGCCGAGATGACAGCGACCACACGAGCCTCGTACGAGATAGCCGACAGATAATGGTTTGACACGATCCGGATCTACCCTCATCAATACCCGTACATGCCAGGACTGGGGAGACCCACCTCGTCCCAATCCCCACCATTCTTGGTGATCTCATCGGCGATTGCGCTCGCCTCCGCGAAAGTCGGCACGTCCTTCCCGACAGAATTGAACGAGACCTTGAAGCTCTGTGGCATGGCACGACTGAGTTGGGCTTTAGGCTTGTCACCGATGACGGCGAGGTCTCCGGGTGTGGTGGCCATCTCGCGCTTGACGAGACGGGAGATGGAGGAGTGGATCCCGCCGCAGAGACCGCCGTCGGATGAGACCCCGAGATAGAGGATTTTAGGGGCGGATTCGCCTTCGGTGTTGGCGTTCTTGAAGAGCTCTGCGATAGCAGATGATAAGATACAGCGTAAGGTGGTCGGGAGACTTGGACGGACCGTTGTTCGCCGCACCGTACTTCTTGGCTTCCCGCATAGCCCGCTCAGCTCGGCTAAGCTTGGTTGAGGCGACGACTTTCATGGACTAGGGAGTTGTTAGCGGGGTGAGCTGGAGCAACAAGCAAGACTGACCTTGGTGATCTTCTCGATATTCTTGACCGACTTCAGTCTGCAAGGAGGCGTTTCAGCTCTTTCCTGCCTCACATTCGCTTCCAAAAGTATCGCGGTCATTGCGAAGGCTCGCAACGAGGCTATCCTCTTTCAAAGAACAGAAGGACGCACCGTTGCTCAATCTCCCGAAGCGTAGCCATACTCCTCTCCTGCTCCATCGCTGTCCGACAGACTGCCACAGCAGATCGTATGGTACGGACGAGCATGATGGGTAGGGAAGACAAGATAGGTAGGCATGTAACGAAGGATGAGCGGTAGAGAGAAAGTGAGAGGGTTTGTGGAATGGGTCCGAAAGGGGACCACGAGGATACGCCAATGAGGCGATAATCCCGAAAACGCCGAGCTCGAGCTTTCAGTCGTCATTTCCACTCACCGCCGACCACAAAGTCTCCCCAACCCTCTTTCAAAGACTCTTCCACCCCTCTTTCAGAGACTCTTCCACCCCTCTTTCAGAGACTCTTCCACCCCTCTTTCAGAGACTCTTCCACCCTTCTTTCAAAGACTTCAGAACACCCCATCAATTCAAGTCATAAATGACAAAGCCAGAGATCGCACAGACAACAGAGACAGAAATTCACTACAAAGTGAGCTGTTGGACTGAAACCATGTGAGTTCAGTACCTGACGATGTCTAGTGGCGGACCCCGAAGTGGGATCTCTTCGCTGGGATGAAAAAGAAGAAGAAGA
>JAABUH010001209.1_pt1 | contig 30666 bp, 26 predicted proteins | sample 5559121 | NCBI WGS metagenome assembly JAABUH01 (sample SAMN10711871, study PRJNA513364) | rock metagenome | isolation source: Antarctica rocks | place: Antarctica: Victoria Land, Battleship Promontory nord | collected 2015-12-28
TCTCGTCAATCACCACGTAGATCCCTATAATGTGCTCGGCGGTCATCGTCCTCTCCCTCTTTCACTGTGTGTGTCTCAACTACAGTGAAACGGGTCGCGGCGATGATCGCCAACTAGCAATCAAGGTGTATTATATGCCGCCTCGGTTTGAACCATGCCTTAGCAGGGGACACATTCGTGCTAGCGGGCGCGCCCGTAGAGCCGGGCGAGCGCCGCGACCCGCGCGCTCAAGTCCTTCGTCAGGGTGCCCGCGGTGTAGCGCCACTGCCAGTTGCCGCCCGGCCGCCCCGGCAGGTTCATGCGCGCCTCGGAGCCGAGACCAAGCATGTCCTGCAGCGGCACGATCGCCGAGTCGGCGACCGATGCGTAGGCCAGCCGCACCAGATCCCACGCAGCGGCGGCCGCATCGTCGGGGCCGGCACACGAGTTGGTGTAGGCGCGCAGGCGCTCGCGCTCGCGGGGCAATGCCGCGGCGTACCAGCCGGCGCTGGTGTCGTTGTCGTGTGTGCCGCTGTAGACGACGTAGTTGCGCTCGTGGTTGTGCGGGAGGTCGCCGTTCTCCGCGCCGCCATCGAAGGCGAACTGCAGCACCTTCATGCCCGGGAAGCCAAAGCGGTCGCGCAACGCCACGACGTCGGGCGTGATCACCCCCAGATCCTCGGCGATGATGGGCAGCCAGCCCAGCGCGCGCTCCACCGCCTCGAAGAAGGGGATGCCCGGTCCGGGCTCCCAGCGCCCCGTCTCCGCCGTGGGCGCGTCGCCAGGGATGGCCCAGTAGCCCGCGAAGGCGCGGAAGTGGTCGAGGCGCAGCACGTCGACGGTGGTCAGGACCGCGCGCAGGCGATCGATCCACCACGTGTAGCCGGTCGCGGCCATCCTGTCCCAGCGGTACAGCGGGTTGCCCCAGCGCTGGCCAGTGGCGCTGAAGTAGTCGGGCGGGACGCCGGCGACGACCGTGGGCCGTCCGTCGGGCTCGAGGTAGAACAACTCGGGGTGCGCCCAGCAGTCCGCGCTGTCGTGAGCCACGAAGATCGGCGCGTCGCCGATGATGCGGATACTCTTCCCGGCGGCGTACTCTTTGAGCCGCGTCCATTGCCGGAAGAACAGGTACTGGTTGTACACGTGCCCCCGCGCCTCGCGCGCCAGTCGCTCCCCCCAGCGCGCCAGGGCGGCGGGCTCGCGCGCCACGATATCACTCTCCCACTCCGTCCAGGGCCGGCCACCGTGGGCGTCCTTGAGCGCCATGAACAGGGCGAAAGGCTCGAGCCAGGCGCGCCGCGCGGCGGCGAACTCCTCCACCGCGCGCCGGAGATCGGGCGAGGCCTCCTCCTGGTAGTGCGCGAAGGACCGCTCGAGCAGCCGCGTCTTATAAGGGATGGCGCGTCCATAATCGACGCGCTCCGCGGAGAAAAGTGGCGCGTCGTCGAGCGCCCCGGCGGGAAGCAATCCATCCTCGACCAGCCCTTGCGGGCTGACCAGCAGGGGGTTGCCGGCGAAAGCCGAGAAAGTCTGATAGGGCGAGTCGCCATAGCCGGTGGGACCGAGCGGCAGAATCTGCCAATAGGATTGGCCGGCCGCGGCCAGGACGTCGACGAACTCGTAGGCCGCCGGCCCCAGGTCGCCGATGCCGCAGGGGCCCGGCAACGAGGTCGGGTGGAGCAGGATGCCGCTCGCCCTGGTCACAAGCGCACTCCCTATTCTATTGTTCTATGCCGTGCCCTTCTATGCCGTGCCCTCGCCGCCGACGATCTCGGCGTCGACGGGCGCCATCCTGCCGGGGAAGCTGATACCGGAGGGACGCGACTCCGGCAACCGGACCTCCGTGGCCGCCGCGCGCGCCTCGCGGGGTTTCATCTCGGACACCGATGTCGCCGGGAACACCTGGGTCTGCTCGGTGGCGCCGTTGCTCCCGGCGCCGTTGGCGCCGTTGCGGCGGTTGGTTCCCTGGTCAGCCCCATGGCCATTGAGCCCGTTAAGGTGAAGTTGCTCGGTCCGCGCCTCAGACGTCACGGCGTCGTCCTCGGCGCCCTCCGACACGGCGGCCAGGGCGCGGCGGCGCTCCATCAACTCGGCGAGCTCGTCGCCGTCGATGAGCTGCATCGGGTGCGCGGCGGCGAAATCCTCGGCTTGCAGGGTGAAGTGGCCGTTGGTGACGACGAACGACTGCGTCGCCCCAGCCGCCGCGGCCGCGCTATGGGCGCGCTGCACGGGGTCGACGTCGATCATACCCGCGTGGTATTGGTACGCGGCCAGGGCGGTGCGGCCCTGTCGCTGTAGGATGAGCGTGTTCTCGGCCACGCCGGGCGCCGCCCTATAGCCACGCTCCTCGAAGAGGGCGCGCACAGTCCCGACGAACTCTGCCGGGGGGAGGGAGGGAGCGCTGATGCGCGCCTGGGGAAGGCCCACTGCCCGCGTCTGTCCCGTCGCGCCCATCGTACCGCTCGCGAGCATGGGCATCGTCATCGTGGCAACCTCGGCATAGCTTGGTCCCGCGATGGAACTGCTGTTGAGGGGCGCGGGCTGGCGCAGCTTGGCGTAGACGTGCTCGCCCACTTTCTGGCACAGCAAGTCTTCCTCGTAGCACGTGCGGTGGAAGGTGAAGAGCTCCTCCTCTGTCAACGTGCCGTCGGCCCACAAGTGTTGCCATGCCATGTTGTCGAAGCGATCGTAGGGCAATTCGGCGAGCACCTTGCTGCGCAACATCCAGGGCGGCGCGGCGACGACCAGCACGGTATCGACCGCACGGTCGTACTCCAACTCGTCGAGCTGCAGCGACGAAATCTCGGCCGAGGTGGAGGGGAGCGACTCGTGGTAGACGATTTTATCCCATGCGGGGGTCAGCAAAGCATCTTTGTCGTAGCCGAGCAGCCCAGCCACGTACCAGTAGCGGCACTCCTCGCTACAGCAGCCGAGGCGCGCATGTTTATAGAGACCGACCTTGCCGCAGTTCGGGCAGCTGGTGATCGAGTCAGTCCGGCACGTCTTCGAGCAATAACCGCTATGGTTATGCCAGAAGCGCACCTTGCGAGCACAGTTAGGGCACCGTGCCATAGAGTCCTTTCCCATCCGCGCGTCGCTATGCGCGCCCCGGGCCACGGGCAGCACTATCTTTTGTCTAGCTCAACGCGCATTATATCATTAGTTCGGCGAATGGGCCATGCTGTGGACCGTGCGCTCGTGCGCCGAACCGCTTGAGCGATAGCATAGACCTGATCCTCTAACGCTCCAAATTAAGCTATAGGCGGAGGCGCGTCCTGATGGAAACTCTCACCGCCACCCGCCTCTATCATATCCCGTCTGCTCTTTTCCCGTTGCCTTCTCCTTGCACGGCGGAAGAGCGCGGCAGTACACTTCATGCTGGAACGGCAAGCTTTGTGCCGTAAGGGAACCCGGTCGAGATCCGGTTCGGGTCCGGTCGAGAGGAGTCTCGTCGCCACGCCCACGTCCAGGCCCTCCGCCGCGCGCGATCGTCCCGCCGTCAGCCCCTACCTCGGGCTGGCCGTGGCGACGGTCGCCGTTTCCTTCGCCGCCATCTTCATCGGTAAGGCCACAGCGCCGCCGCTCGTGACCGCGACGTATCGCATGGCGCTCACCTCGGCGCTGCTCGTCCCAATTGCCCTGGCGCGCCAAAGGCGATCTGTAGCGCGAGCGAGGCCCGCGGGCGGAGGCGGTCAAGGGGTGGAAACGCCGCGGCGCGACTCTCTGCGGGGCCGCGACTACGCGCTGCTAGCCGTGGCCGGCGTGTTGCTGGCGTTGCACTTCGCGACCTGGACGGTCTCTCTTTTCTACACGTCGGTGGCCTCGTCCGTGCTTTTCGTCACGGTGCACCCCGTGCTCGTCGCGGCGCTGGCCTGGGTCTGGCTTGGTGAACGCACCCGCCCGGTCGTCGCTGCGGGCATCGGCCTGACCACAATCGGCTCGCTCGTCGTCGCGGGCGGGGATCTGCGGGTCGGCGGCCGCGCCCTCGTCGGGGACGGCCTGGCCCTAGCCGGCGCGGGCGCCTTCGCCTTTTATCTCCTGATCGGCCGGCGCGCGCGCCAACGCCTCGACCCGGTCGCCTACAGCGCGCCGGTCTATCTCATCTGCGCGATGGTCCTGGCGGGCATCGCGATCGCGGGGAGGCAGCCGTTCGCGCCTCTGACGTGGCGCAACCTCGCCCTGTTCCTGGCGCTGGCGCTCGTCTGCACGCTGGGCGGGCACCTCGTCTACAACTGGGCGCTGAAGTACCTCGACACGGCCGTCGTCTCGGTCAGCTTCCTGGGCGAGCCGGTCATCGCCGCCGCCCTGGCCTGGCCGCTGCTCGGCCAGGCCATCCCGCCGCTCACCGTCGCTGGCGGCGCGATCATACTGGTGGGGATCTACTTATGCGCAAAGTAGGGGAGCCGCGGGCTTAAACGGCATACACCTCACCCTCCCTGGCAATCGACACCGGCCCGCCGAACACCTCCGCGGCGGCGCGCGCGGCGTCGTCGAGGCCGTAGACGCGCCAGCGGTGCGTCAGCAGGAGGCGGCGCGCGCCGGCGTCGCGCGCATAGGTTGCGGCCTGGCGCGGCGTCAGGTGTAGCGGGTAGGCGCTGTCCTCCGCGTTGGCGTTCTCGCACAGGAAGAGATCGGCGTCGCGCGCCACGTCCAGCAAGCCTTGGCAAGGGCCGCTGTCGGCCGAGTAGGCCAGCGCCCCCGTCGAGCCCGACACGGCGACCACGCGCATGCCGTAGGTGTGGGGGATGTGATGCATGGGGTAGAACGTGATTGTCAGGCCGCCGACCGTTAGGGGCAGCGCCGGGTCGTACTCTTCGACATCGAACACGTCGGCGAAGAACGCCGGCGAGGGGTCCTGCAGCTTGCTGATCCCGCGCAGGGTCTCGTGGCCACCGGGCGGGAGCAACAGGCGCGGGCGGCGCGGGCGGCGCGGACGGCGCGGGCGGCGCGGGCGGCCTTGACCGCTCGCGGAGAAGGCGAGGTAGTAGCGATACGGGATGAGGTCGAGGACGTGGTCGGCGTGCATGTGCGAGATGACCACCGCGTCGACCTCGGCGGGGGCGATGTGCCCCTGTAGCCGCGCGAACGCGCCGCTGCCCATGTCCAGCGCGAGCGCGCTCCCCTCCCCGCGGACGAGGTACGACGAACACGCCCCGCCCGGGTTCTGCGTCGCGGCGCTGGCGCCCAGCACCGTCAAAGACATCGCGCCCATTCGTCCCCCCTCACTCTCTCGCTCGGCGCCGGGGCAGGACTGCCCACGTCGCGCCCGCCCGCCTCCAGCGATGCGTCGCCGATCCCTTGACGCGCCGGCCATGCCGCCGCCCCCACACCCATCTAGTCTAACCATCCCTTCTATCCGCTGGCGATGGTCGAAGGGCGCACCAGCTACCTGTTCTATAGTCCTGCCCACGCTTGCCCACTTGTCGGCGAGCGATGGGCGCTCGCGATGACGGTGGGCTTCGCGCTCGGCACGATCGCCACCACCGTGCGCTTCTCATTCTACGGGTCAGACGGCGCGGAGGCATGGTCCGCATGGTACGATCACGTTTCGTGGCGGGTCCAGCAGCGGCGACGCCTGGATGTCGCCCTGTCGCCGTCCGACCTGACGCCGGGCACGTATCAGGTCGGGACCACGATACGCCGGGCACGTATCGGGTCGAGACCACGATCGTGCCCGCCCATGGCCGGACGCCTATCGCGCACGACCTGATCACCGGCCATGTCGACCTCGACGCGCGGTGCGCGGAAAATGTCGCGCGCGATCGCCCTGGAGAATCCGGTTCACCCCCCGCTGGCGGCTCCAGGGATGCGCACCCGCTCGATCTCGCGTGTGATGGCGAGGTCGGCGCGCGCGGTAGTCAGGCGTATCAACAGCAGCCCGCACGCGACAGCGGCCCCCGCGGCGCAGAGGAGTTGCGTCCCCAGCACGAGGGAGGGGTCGGACGCGTCGAGCGTGAGCGAGCGCAACGCCCCGTAGCCTAGCATGGTCGCGAACAGGAAGCCCAGGCCGGCTAGCCCGGCGGGCAGACCTGCCGGCGGACGCCCCGCTCCGCGCCCTGACCACCGTTCCGTTACAAGCAAACAAAGTATGGTCAGGGCGGCGAAAAGCGTGGCCTCGTAGGCCCAGATAGGGTGGACATGATAGTGCGCCCGGTCGGCGCGGGCGAGCAGCGCCTTCGGCAGCACGCCCGGGGGCACACGCATGAAGAACGGGCCGTTGGTGGGCTGTCCCCAGCCCTCGCCGCCGCCCGGTAGGCCCAGCATCCCGAGCGCCAAACCGAGCGCGATCGAGGGCGATAGAGCGTCGGCCCAGCGCCACAGCGGCTCGCGGCGCGCCCAGATGTAGATGGCGAGGAGGACCGCGCCCCCGAGGACGCCGGCGGGCAGGCTCAGGCCGCCGCGCCAGAACGCGAGCAGCCCTTGCGCCCCGTCGCGCGCGAGGTCCGGGCGCCCCGCCACGTAGCCGGCGCGCGCCACGATGAGGGCGCCGAGCACGACGACTACGAACATGCCCGGCAGGTAGCGCGCCGGCAGGCCCGCCCGCGGCACGCGCCACAGGGCCAGCGCGTAGCCGGTCACGATGCCTAGCGCCGCGCAGAACCCGAACGGATGCACCGGTAAGACGCCGAGACGGAAAACAGGGTCGTGCAACACCTCTACCCGCCCCCGCGCAGCGGCCCCGGCGCACGGGACTCCCGAGCCCGTCGCGCCGTGATCGACTTTTGTCTCCGCGTCATATCGTCTTCCTCACCGTCATCATCGCCTACCGTCCGCGGCGCCAACCCGACTATAGCACCGCGCCGTTTTACCGTACAAGCGCGTCTCGCCGCGGCCACCGTCCCGGCGCATCGATACCGCCGGCCGCCCTACCCGTGCGCATTGCCGCCCATATAGCGCCATCGACCTTGCGTGACGAGCTTCGGCGCCGCGGCACGTTCTATGCTGCTTACTCGACAATAGGCAGGCAAAAAGCCAATAACATAGTGTGCAGGAAGACAGGAAGAAAGGGGTGAGCGGGATGAATACCGGAGATGCGATCACGGGCGCTGGATTGACGGGGAACGAAGCCATCGCGGACCAAGTCAACCAGGCGCTGCAGAGCAACGCCACGACGGCGCGCTACCCGATAGACGTGGCCGCGACGGGCGCGACGGTGACGCTCTCGGGCAATGTCGGCAATCAAGATGTCAAGAGGGAGGCCGAGCAGGCCGCGCGGAGCGTCCCCGGCGTCGTCGATGTGACCAACGAACTGACCGTCGGCAACGATGGGAGTGGCGGGGGCGGCCTGTTCGGTCTCGGCCGCGACCGGGATGACGACACAGGTACAGGCGACAGGGCTGGTGGCGCGACGGGGGCTATCGTCGCCCCGCTCGCCGCGGGCGGCAGTTCGGGGGGCGGCGGCGGCTTTGGGTTGGGCGCCCCGCTTGCCGCGGGCGCCGGCGTCTTCGATCAGAGCGCAGGCAACGAAGCCAGCGGTGAGACCAATCGGTCGCGCAACGCGGACTCCGAGGAAGAGGGCTTAAGCTAAGTTTGCGCCCGACACGCCTTTTATGAGATAATATAAACTTCAGGCTATGAGGAAAAGAGTAGGCGGAGTGGCGCGTCCGAAGAGAACCTTGGGCTGCTGTAACGAGGTAACGCATTTCCGCCGAAAATCACTTCCGAGCCGCGTTTAGCTGCCAGTAAGTCAGCGGTCAGCTATCAGTCGGAGGTTGATAGCCGCCTACTAGCGACTGATGGCTTCTCCGCCGGGTCTGTCGCCCGTTATCCCGACACGGTGCGGACACGTACCGGGTGAGTTCGCGTACCGCTATGGCGCACGCGCGGGCTATTTAGGGTGGTACCGCGGGTTTGACCCGTCCCTTTGCGAGGGACGGGTTTTTTATTGGGCTGTTAGACGTCGGACGTCAGCTATCAGCACAAAGCTGATGGCTAACAGCTGACAGCTTATTGAGGAGCGACACATGACGACAATGGAACCGGCGGCTTTCAAGCCCGTCGACCCGCGCCCCGACTTCCCCATGCTCGAGGAGGCGACCTTGCGGTGGTGGCGCGAGCGCGACCTGATGGGCAAGTACGTGCGCAAGAATAGGGGCGCGACGCATGAAGACGGCGCGCCCAAGCGCTTCTCGTTCATCGACGGCCCCATCACGGCCAACAACCCCATGGGCGTGCACCACGGCTGGGGCCGCACCTACAAGGATCTCTTCCAGCGGTTCAAGACGATGCAGGGCTACGAGCAGCGCTACCAGAACGGCTTCGACTGTCAGGGCCTGCACGTCGAGGTCGAGGTGGAGAAAGAGCTCGGTCTCAACAACAAGCGGGACATCGAGGTCTACGGCATCGACAAGTTCGTCGAGAAGTGCAAGGAGCGCGTGCGCACCTACGCGGGCGTGCAGACCGAGCAGTCCATCCGCCTGGGCTACTGGATGGACTGGGACAACTCGTACTACACGATGTCCAACGAGAACAACTACACCATCTGGGCATTCCTCAAGCGCTGCCACGAGAATGGCTGGATCTACAAGGGCCACGACGTGATGCCGTGGTGCCCGCGCTGCGGGACCGGCCTGACCCAGGCCGAGTTGGCCGACGAGTACCGCGATGTCGTGCACGCCTCGCCCTTCGTCGCCTTCCCCCTGATCGACCCCGTCGCCCCCGCTCAGGAGGGCGACGCGCTGGTGGTGTGGACGACCACGCCGTGGACGCTGCCGGCCAACGTGGCCGCCGCCGTCAACCCCGACCTGACCTATGTGCGCGCGCGTCACGACGACGGCGCGCTGGGCCCGAAGGTCTACTGGCTGGCCGAGGGCGCGCTGGGGAACACCTTCCCCAAGGGCGACTACGAGGCGCTCGATCGGGTTCAGGGGCGCGACATGGAGGGCTGGCGCTACCAGGGCCCCTTCGACGAGCTGCCGGCCGAGCAGGGGGTGCGACATCGCGTGATCCTGTGGGAGAGGCAGGGCGAGCAAGATAAGGGCGTCAGCGCCGACGAGGGCACGGGCGTCGTGCACATCGCGCCCGGCTGCGGCAAAGAAGACTTCGAGCTCTCCAAACGCTTCGACCTCGCGGTGGTCGCGCCGATCGACGACATGGGTATCTACCTCGACGGCTTCGGCTCCCTCACCGGACAGTACGCCGGCGACGTGGCGCGCGCGGTCTTCGCCTCGCTGCGCGAGAAGGGCGTGCTGGTGCGCGTGCAGGACTACAAGCACTCCTATCCGCACTGCTGGCGCTGCAAGACGCCCATCGTGTTTCGCCTCGTCGACGAGTGGTTCATCTCGGTCGAGGAGTTGCGCCCGCGCATGATGCGCGTCGTCGACAGCATCCACTGGCTCCCCGCGTTCTGCCGCGACCGCGAGCAGGACTGGCTGCGCAACATGGGCGACTGGATGATCTCCAAAAAGCGCTACTGGGGCCTGGCCCTGCCTATCTACAAGTGCGCCTCCTGCGGCGCCTTCGAGGTGATCGGCGGCGAGGACGAATTGGAGGAGCGCGCCGTGGAGGGCTGGGACCAGTTCGAAGGTCATACCCCGCACCGGCCCTGGGTCGACGCGGTGAAAGTTGCCTGCGGGGGATGCGGCGAGCCGGTCGCGCGCATCAAAGAGGTGGGCAACCCCTGGCTCGACGCGGGCATCGTGCCCTTCTCCACGCTCGACTACCGGCGCGACAAGGAGTACTGGCGCGAGTGGTTCCCGGCGCAGTTCATCACGGAGAGCTTCCCCGGCCAGTTCCGCAACTGGTTCTACTCGCTTCTGTGCATGGCCACGGCGCTGGAGGACACGCGCCCCTTCGAGGTCTGCCTGGGCTTCGCCACGCTGACCGACGAGCACGGCAAGGAGATGCACAAGAGCGCGGGCAACAGCATCCCCTTCGACGAGGGCGCGCTGGAGATGAGCGCCGACGCCATGCGCTGGCTCTACACGGACCAGAACCCGGCGTCGAACCTGCGCTTCGGCTACAAGCTGGCCGAGGAGACGCGCCGGCAATTCATGATCCCGCTCTGGAACGTCTACTCCTTCTTCGTGATCTACGCCAATATCGACCATTTCGACCCGACGGGACAGTCGATGCCCGTGGCCGCGCGCCCGGCCCTCGACCGCTGGATCGTCTCCGAGCTGCAGGTCACGATCGACGAGGTGACGCGCGGCCTGGAGGACTGGGACACCGCGCGGGGCAACCGCGCCATCGCCGGGTTTATAGACAGCCTGTCCAACTGGTACGTGCGCCGCGGCCGGCGCCGCTACTGGAAGACCGAGGGGGACACGGACAAGACGGCCGCCTACCTCACGCTCTACGAGGTGCTGACCACGCTGGTGCACCTGCTCGCGCCCTACACGCCGTTCCTGGCCGAGGAGCTCTACCAGAACCTGGCGCGCTCGGTGGACCCCGCCGCGCCGGAGAGCGTGCACCTGACCGATTGGCCGGTCGCCGACCCCTCCGTGGTCGACCGGGGGCTGCTCGAGGCCACGCGGCTGACGCGGCGCATCGTGGGCGTCGGGCTGGCCGCGCGCAACGCGAGCAAGATCAAGGTGCGCCAGCCGCTGGCGCGCCTGCGCGTGACCACGCGCAACGAGGAGGAGTGGCGGGCGGTGCAGCCGTTCGTCGACCAGATCCTGGACGAACTCAACGTCAAAAGCCTGGAGCGCCTCGCCGATGACGCCGACGTGGCGACCTACACGCTGCGCCCGGTCACACCTGTGCTCGGGCCGCGTCTGGGCAAGCGGCTGCCCCCGGTGATCAAGGCGCTCAACGGCCTCGACCAGGCCGAGGCGGTGGCCCGGGTGCGGCGCGGCGAGTCCCTGCAGGTGGCGATAGGCGACGAGACGGTGGAACTCGCGCCCGACGAGGTGCAGGTGATGGCGGCGGCGCGGCCCGGGTACGCCGTGGCCGAGGAGGGCGGCTACCTCGCTGCGCTCGACACCGAGCTCACGCCCGCGCTCGCGGACGAGGGCCTCGCGCGCGAGGTCGTGCACCGCGTGCAGACCATGCGTAAGAGCGCCGGCTTCGACATCGCCGACTACATCCGCGTCGCGTACCACGCGGCCGGTAGTCGTCTCGCGGAGGCCCTGGAGCGCAACCGGGAGTACGTCGCCGGCGAGACCCTGGCCCGCGAGTTGCGCGCCGTCGCCTCCCCCACCGAGGTAGAGGGCGGCTACACCGAAACGTTCACCGTCGAGGGCGAGGAGGTGACCGTCGGCATCGAGCGCGCCACCGCGTAACGTAGCGGGAGGGGCGGGCGCTGCGTAGACAGCGCCTGCCCCTCACTACAACGCGAAGAAATCGTCCGTGCCGAGTGTGGGGATGACCTCGCGGGCGAAAGTTACATATCGCGTAGCGAGGCTACCTTCTCTTCCCATGCCATGAGCCCCGGGGGCGCAGGCTGCCCGCTCGCCTCGGCCTGCGCGGCGCGCTCGGAGAAGAGGTCGTCGACGTACCACAGCAGATCGTTATCCTCGGGGTGGCCCCAGGTGTGGCGCAGGATGGCGTCCGCCAGGTCGGCCGCGCTCGCGGGCGCGACGTAGGCCGCTTCCAGTCGCCCCCGCGCCCCGTCCGCGCCGGCGACGCCGAGCAGGCGCGCCAGCCGCTCATCGTCCTTCATGCCCACGTTTCTATCCCCCTCACGTCACCGGATCTCACATCATCGGGTCCGAAGCGGGCCGCGACGCGCCCGGACCCGGGTCTCCCGTCCAGCCCACCCGCGCCAGCGCCTCACGGAAGCCGCTGCGCGGCGGCGCGAAGATGTCCAGCGCCACGCAGCCGTTCTCCAGGGCCCGCGCGCTGTGCGGCGCGTTCGGCGGGATCACCCACATGTCCCCCGCGCGCGCGACCCGCGTTTCGCCGGCGATCTCGAACTCCAGCTCCCCCTCCAGCACGACACCCATCTGCTCCTCGGGATGCCGGTGCGCCGGCGCGGTGGCGTGGGGCGCGAAGTAGACGTGGTTGAGCAGTAGATTGCGGCCAAACACCGGCTTGAAGCGCAGCCCCTCGCCCAGGTCGGCGAAGGGGATCTCGGCGGCGCTGGTGAAGACATGTGGAAATGAGGGGTCGGGCGCGACCGCCTCGCCATCGCCCTGTGCCGCGAAATAGCCGCCGCGCGCGTCCGCGTCGTCCATGACAATATCCTCCGTATCCTCCGTACGATTCGGTCGCGTTGCCCCTCAAGCATACCGCGATGGGGCAAAAAGGAGCGGTGACTTACAGCTACTCAATCTTCAGCACGATCTTGCCGAACTGCGCCGCCCCGTCCATGTGGCGCAACGCCGCGCCGGCCTCGGCCAGCGGGAACACCCGGTCGACCACCGGGGGCGCCTTGCCCTCGCCGAACAGGTTCAGCATGGCGCGGAAGTCGGATGGCGAGCCCATCGTGGAGCCCAGCGCGTCGAGTTGCTTGAAGAACAGCCGGCGCACCGCCAGTTCGGGGACGGGTCCGGTCGTGGCGCCGTAGGAAACGATGCGTCCGCCGGGTCGCACGGCGTCGAGCGCCTGGTCGAAAGTTTTGCCGCCGGTCCCGTCGACGACGAGGTCGACGCCGCGCCCACCGGTCGCCTCCTTCGCGGCCTTGACCCAATCCTCGCTCTTGTAATTGAAGCCCCCGTCGGCCCCGAGGGCGCGCGCCCGCTCGATCTTTTCGTCGCTCCCCGACGTCACGAGGACGCGCGCGCCCAAGCTCCTGGCGATGAGCAGGGCAAAGGTCGCCACGCCGCCGCCGATGCCGAGCACCAGCACGGTCTCGCCCTCGCGCGCGCGGCCGCGCGTGACGGTCGCGCGGTACGCCGTGAGCCCGGCCAGGGGGATGGCGGCAGCCTCTTCGTCGGAGAGGCCGGCGGGGCGGGGCAACACGTTGGCGGCCGGTACCCTGACCATCTGGGCGAAGGTCCCGTCGTCGGGAAGCCCCAGGATCTTGAAGTCCGGCCCCTGCGCGCGCGGATCGTCGCCCCAGTTGATGCTGGGATTGATGATGACCTGATCGCCGGGGCGCGCCCCCTCGACGCCCGAGCCGACGGCGGCGACTTCGCCGACGCCGTCGGACCCTGGGACGATCGGGAAGCGCAGGCCGGCGTACTGGCCGCGGAGGATGAAGAGGTCGCGGTGGTTGAGGGCCGCGGCGCGCAGCCGCACCGCGACCTCGCCAGGCCCGGGCTCAGGGTCCGCCACGTCCTCCAGGTGTACCGCCTCGGGCTCGCCTACCCCGCGGAGCACAATCGCCTTCATGCCGGCCCCTCCTACAGCTATGCCAACGTCGACGGCTACGAGCGTCGATAGTTCCCTTATTGTAGCCCGTCCGCCCCTGCTCGCACAGTCGAAATCAGGGCCGAAACGATACCACCCGCCAAAAAACACCCTTGACGCGTGTATGGAAGGTCTGGTACCTTACCGCAAGTGTGTTGTTTCGACACAAAGGCATGCCGCAGGCAACAAGAAAGGTCGTGTTTTGAAGACGTACGCTATTGTTCTCGCCGTGATCGTGAGCGCGCTAACGCTCCTGACGCCCCTCAAAGCGGGCGCCGTGTCCGCCCCCTACACTAGTGGCGGCCCCCACTACACCTACTACACCCCCCCGCCCCGCCCCGCCCCCGTCTATCGCCCCGCTCCCGCTCCGATCTATCGCCGCGCGCCCGCCTACGGCGGCGGCGCGACCGACGCCATCGCCCAGGCCTCCGCGCGCTGGGGCGTGAGCTACGGCTGGCTGCTGCGCGTGGCCTCCTGCGAGTCGGGCCTGAACCCTGGCGCCTACAACCCCAGCGGCGCCTCCGGCCTGTTCCAGTTCATGCCGGGCACATACTTCCTGTATGCCTCACAAATCGGCGAAACGCGCTCGTACTGGGATGCATACGGCGCCGCGAATGTCGCGGGGTACATGTTCTCGCGCGGGCTCAGCTACCAGTGGACCTGTAGGTAAGATTCGATCCGTCCCCCATCCCTGATTGCTGCGCTCCTACATCCGATGCAGGACTGGCAACGCGAGCGCCCTTTTGCGCCGGTTGAGCGGCCTGCATCACCCAAACGCGCTTCCAAAGACCAGGTGTCCCCCTCCAGACATGGGTACATCCAGACATGGGTACAACGTGATCCATCGTCGGCGGTAATCCGTCCGTAGGAGGGCGACAGAGACTACGCCACATGCCGCCCGCCCGCGGGCGGGTGGCATGTGGCGCCGAGGTGGGCGAGGTAAGCGTCGACGAAAGGCTCGACGAGCGCGGGGTCGAACTGCGCGCCCGCGTCCGCGCGCAACTGCGCGACGACCTCCTCAGGCGGCAGGGCTACGCGGTACGGCCGGTCGAGGCTCATCGCCGAAACGGCGTCGGCCACCTGCATGATGCGCCCCAGCAGCGCGCACTCCTCGCCGCGCAGCCCCCGCGGATAGCCGCCTCCGTCCCAGCGCTCGTGGTGCTGCGCGATGGCGTCGAGCACGGCGGGATCGTCGCACAGCCCACGCACGATGGCCAGCCCCACGTCGACGTGCCGTCGCATCGTCGCCGTTTCATCCTTGCTCAGGCGCGCCGGCTTGCGCAGCACCGCGTCGGACACACAAACCTTGCCGAGGTCGTGCAGGGGGCCCGCCACCGCCAGCGCATGGCGCTCGCGCGGTCCCAGGCCTAAGCGGTCGGCCAGCAGCAGGGCCAGGCGCGTCACGCCGGCCGAGTGCTCGGCCGTGTAGCGGTCCTTGGCGTCGGCAGCGGTGACCAACTCCTGCAACGCGGCGAGGGGCGAGGGGCCGAGCGCGGCGCACGGGGCGCACGCGGCGTGATCGAGCAGCGCGCCGTCCGGCGCGCGCGATCCGCGCTTAGCCGCGTACATTGACGCATCGGCGACGAGGAGCAGCTCCTGGCGCGTCGCGCCGTCCTCGGGCGCCACGGCGACGCCACAGGAAACGGCGAGCGGGACGATCGCGCCATCGGGGGAGGCGTAGGGGCGCGTGCGGGCGGCCTCTGCGATGCGCCCCGCGACCGCCTCCACCTCCGCGCGCGTGCTGCCAGGGAGCGCCAGCACGAACTCGTCGCCGCCGTAGCGGCCGATCAGGTCGCCGTCGCGACAGCTCTCGCGCAGCGCCACGGCGACCTGCCGCAACACGGCGTCGCCGGTCAGGTGGCCGTACGCGTCGTTGAACAGCTTGAAGTTGTTGACGTCGAGGACCAGCACCGCGCAGGTCCCCCCCGCGGCGACGGTCCGATCGAGTCCCTCCACCAGGGCGCGGTGGTTGAGCAGCCCCGTGAGGGGGTCGCGCTCGGCGCGCCGCCGCAACTCGCCGGCCTGGCGCGCGTTGCGCAGCACGACGGAGACCTGCGCCGCGAACAGGTCGAGCAGATCGCGGTCGAGGTCGGTGAGCGGCGCGCCGACGCTCTCCACATTGAGGATGCCGGCGACCCGCGCTCCGTCGCGCAAGGGCACGCAGAGCTCGCTCACCACGTCGTCGACGGCCGGGCGGTACGAGGGGTCGCGGCGCACGTCCGGCACGAACGCCGTTTCCCCGGTCACGCCCACCCGCCCGCAGATGCCCACGCCGAGCGGGATCACCTCGTAGGGCGTCACGTAGCCGGCCTGCGCCTGCATGACGAGATTGTCGCCCTCGCGCAAGTAGATGCTGATCAGCTGGTGGCCGAAGGCCTGCCCGAGCTCCCCCACGATCGCCGCGATGGCGTCGTCCGTGCTCAGGTGGCCGCCGACGATGGAGGAGACACGCTGCAGCGTCTCGAGGCTGCGGGCGCGTTGCTCCGTGTGCTCGTGCGCGAGGGCCGCCGCGGCGACCACGCGTTCGTGCGCGCGCATGCGACGTGTGACGAGGCCGATGACGTGTGTGAGGGTCACGTAGGCCGGCGTCGCGGTCAACACAACGGCAAGCGCATGATCGGTGCGCGCGTACAGGGCGGGCGAGGCGGCGACAAGCCCGGCGAGGACGGCGACGGCTAGGGCGTAGCGGCGTTCGACGAAGAGGGCGCTCAAGCCGACAACGAGGGCGATGTCCACGGTGTAGGGGCTCGACCACCCGCCCGAGAGCGCGATGCCACAGGCCAACAACGGCAGGCCGGTCAGGGGTAAGACAAGGATGAGCGCGCGCGGCAGGCGAGCCCACGGCGCCAGCCAGATGACGGGCACGCAGAGAGCCGAGACGAGCAAACAGATCAGGAATGGCACGCGGTTCAGGCCGCGCCACGGCGCGAAGAGATCGACGGCCAACCCGGCCACTACGCCGACTCCATAGAGCGCCAGGACGGCTTGGCGTATGCTCGTGCTGTTGTCGAGGTCGTCCGCTGCGGCGGGCGTATCCCCCGTGGCGATCGGCGCCGCTGTTCCCATTACTCTCGCTACCCGTTCGCCGTTGCCGGCCTCATCACTGCTCGCAAGGATACGCGGGACATAGACAAGCGGTCTATCCCCTTTTGGGGCTATCGGGCCATCAAGAGTCGGGCTCCTATTCGTGCGTCGCCGCGCGGGCCGCCGCGCGGGCTAACTCGTCGCAGCGGTGGTTATACTTGTCGCCGCCCATGCGCTCGGACGCGTGGCCCTTGACCCACTGCCAGCGCACCGCGCGGCGCGCCACGAGCTCGAGCAAGGCCTGCCAGAGCTCCTTGTTCTTGACGGGGGCGCCCGTGCTGGTGCGCCAGCCATTACGCTGCCACCCGCGCGTCCAACTCGTCATACCGTTGCGCAGGTACTCCGAGTCGGTCAGCACGATCACTTCGGCGCCGAGCGGAGTGGCCCCCAGGCCCTCGATGGCGCCGAGCAGCTCCATCTTGTTGTTGGTCGTGCGCGGCTCGCCGCCGCTGTCCTCGACCTCGCCATTCCCCGTCACGAGCACGTAGGCCCAGCCCCCCGGGCCGGGGTTGCCCAGGCAGGCGCCGTCGGTGTACAGGAGCGACGCGGGCGTTGCCATCACTAAAACCACCCTTTTCGTCTGAAATAAAATAGGAGACTGGCGAGCGCCACGACCTCGCCGCCGACGCCGAGAAGCCAGAACGGGCGCTCACCGTTGATGTGGTCGATCAACCAACTGAAGTTCTGCCCGAAGAAGCCCGTCACGAAGGTCAGCGGCAGGAAGATGGTGGCGATGATGGTGAGCTGCTTGGAGACCTCGTTCTGCTGCGCGCCGGAGACGGAGAGGTGCAGGTCCAGCGCGCTGGCGGCGAGGTCGCGTACGGCGTCGAGGTCGTCGATGGCGCGCACGACGTGGTCGTACACGTCGCGGTAGTACGGCATCTCCCCCGCCGGCAGCAGCGACAGGTCACCGCGCATAATCGGGCTCAGGATCTCGCGTATGGGTACGACGGCGCGGCGGAACTGCTGGACGTCCCGCCGCGTCGTGAAGACCTCGACCAGATCCTCGTCGTCGAGAGGCTTGCCGCGGAACAGGCCGCCCTCGAGGTCCTCGACGCGGTCCTCGATCAAGTCGACGACCGCCGAGTAGCCGTCGACGATCGTGTCGAGTATGGTGTACAACAGGAAGCCGCTGTCGTGGCGCAGCCGATCGCCACTACCGTGCGCGAGCCAGCGCCGTTCGATCTCGTCGAGGGGATAGGCGGGGTCGTGGCGTACGCTGACAATAAACTTCTTCCCCACGAACAGGTCGATCTCGTGGAAGGCGAGCCGGGCGTCGGCGCGGGTCACGCCATGCACGACGATGAACCAGTAGGCCCCGTAGTCCTCGATCTTAGAGCGCTGGTGCGCGTTGATGGCGTCCTCGACGGCCAGCGGATGCAGGTCGAACTCTTCTTGCAGCAAGGCGAGATCGGAGGAACCGGGGTCGGCCACGTCGAACCACACGAACGAGCCACTCTCTTTAAGAATCTCGCTCAGGTCCCCCAGGTTGCGCGGCGGCGGCGAGGGGCGCCCGTCGCGCAAGACCTGGCAGCGGATAGCTTTGCCGCTGACCGGATTGACGACCACGCTTGCCGCGTAGGACAGGGGGGCGACAATTTTACTCATGTCCTATATTATAGACATCCCCGCCCCCGACTATTATAGACATCCCCGCCCCCGACCCTGCCTCATTTCCCTCTCATTGTTGCGTTGCGGCTCGAGGATGAGGACCCGAGCTTGTATACTCTTACGGTGATGGGCTCGACGAAAGAATACCTGACGGATAGCGTGACGCGGGCCGCCGGCTACGTGTCGCGCACGATCTTGCCGCGCGGGCGCGGCCGGGTCGCGCATCTGACCATGCGCTACGGCCCCAGGCGCGAACTGGCCTACACGGACCAGTGGGGCTACAGGCGGACCGCCCTCCTGACCGACCGCATGGAGGCGTACGGGTTCACCGGCTATACCGTCCTGCCGCGCGCGGTCGCCCGTCGCATACGGCCGGGCGACTGGGCTATCGACGCCGGGGCCAACGTCGGGCGCGTCACCGCACACCTGTGCCATCTGGTCGGGCCGCGCGGCCGGGTGTGGGCGATCGAGCCGCTGCCCCACAACGCGGCGCGGCTGCGCGGGCTCAAAGAACAAAACAGCCTGGACTATCTGATGATCTACGAGGGCGGCTTGTCGTCGAGCGCCGGGCGCGCGGACTTGCGCCTGCCCGAGGGCGGCGACAGCGCGTTCGCGTCGTTCGCCAAGAGCAGCGGGATGGCTGGCGCGCTCTCCGTGGCGACGTGGCCCCTCGACAGCCTCGTCTACGCGCCGGGGACGGGCGCCGGCGAGGGCCGGCGCGTCGCCTTCCTGAAGCTGGACGTCGAGGGCTACGAGCCGCAGGCGCTCCTCGGGGCGGAGCGCACGTTGCGCGAGATGAGGCCGCTGGTGTTCTGCGAGCTCAACGACATCCTGCTGCGCGAGGCCGGCTCATCGTCGGCCGCCCTGCTGCGCCAGTTCGCCAGCCTTGGCTACGCGCCCGTGAGGCCGCTCCCGCCGCTCGAGGGGCGGGTCCTCGACGCGCTGCTGGCCGCGCGAACCCCGCAACTTTTATGACAAGTAGCGGCGCCGGCGCCGGAGAGCGTCTACGTGCTGCCCTAATGCCGCGTGAGCCACGCCGTCGTGGGCTTATCCGCCCGGGGCGCTTATTCGATCGATAATTGAAGGTTGTCGACCATGAAAACAGTCGTAGATAGCGATCTCCTGGCGGCCGCGACGGCCATCGCCCCGGCGGCGCGACGCGTCATGATCGGCCTTACCGGACCCCCGGGAGCCGGTAAGTCCACTCTGGCCGCGCGGCTGGTCGACGAGCTATCGCGCGGCGGCTACACGACCGCCTATGTGCCGATGGATGGCTATCATCTCGCCAATAGCCAACTAAATCAGCTTGGACTGCGAGATCGCAAAGGGGCGCCGGAAACGTTCGATGCCGCGGGGTACGTACATATGCTCGAAATTATAGCCAGCCGCCCCGCATACACCATCTACGCGCCCGCATTTAACCGCGACATCGAGGAGCCTATCGCCGGCAGCATCGCAATCACCCCTGGCACGGACTTTGTCGTGACCGAAGGCAACTACCTTCTCCTGGATACGCCACCGTGGCGCGACATCCGCGTCCACCTCGATGCTGCCTGGTACATCTCTATCCCCGACGGGGTGCGACGCCAGCGCCTCGTGCGCCGGCATATGCTCTTCGGCAAAGACCGGCGCAGCGCCGAAGCGTGGACCGATGGATCGGATGCGCGCAATGCCGGCTTGATTGCCGCCTATCGGCAGCGGGCGGACGCGCTGATTATCAACTCTGAATTGGAGACGTTTTAGAGACTTACGCGCGCGGAGAGGCCAGGGAGGCGGCGAGCGTGGCCTTCGCACCGCGGGCGTCGACCTCGCGCAGGGCCGCGGCCAATTCGGCGACGAACGCCTCATTCCGCCCCAGGTCGCCAAAGACAGAGCGCAACTCCAGGAGCGGACGCGGGTCGTCCTTGCCCTCATTGGCTCGCGCGCGCAGCTCGCCGGCCAGGCGGTCCGCGACGGCGATCTCCTGTCCCTGCTCGTCCACGCCGCGCAGGTAGCGGAACCACCCGGCGACGGCGAGGGTGAGCAGCCGGTGGGGCCGGCCCTGCGCCAGCGCCTCGACGAGGGACGGCAGCAGCATCTTGGGCATGCGATCCGACCCGTCCGTGTCGAGGCGCGCCAGGGTGTCCCCGATCTTGGGGTTGGCGAAGCGTTCTAGCAGCGTGCGCTTGTAGTCGCCGAGGTCGATCCCCGGGACCGGCGGCAACAGCGCCGTCACCTCGTCGTCCATCATGCGCGCGATGAACGCGCGGAAGTCCGCATCGCCCATCACATCGTGGACGTAGCGATAGCCGGCGAGGTAGCCGAGGTAGCCCATCGCCTGGTGGCTCGCGTTCAGCAGGCGCAGCTTCATCGTCTCGTAGGGGTGGACATCGCGGACGATCTGCACGCCGACCTCCTCGAGCGGGGGCCGTCCGTCGCAGAAGGTGTCCTCGAGCACCCACTGCGTGAACGGCTCGGTCATCACCGGCCAGGCGTCGGCGACGCCGAACTTCTCCGCCACCAGCGCGCGGTCCCTGTCGGTCGTCTGCGGCGTGATGCGGTCGACCATGCCGTTGGGGAAGGCCACGTTAGCCTCGATCCACGCGGCCAGGGCGTCGTCGCGCAGGCGCGCAAACGACACGACCGCCGTCTTGGCCACCGCGCCGTTGCCCTGCAGGTTGTCGCAGGAGAGGACGGTGAACGGGGCCGCGCCGGCCGCGCGCCGGCGCTCCAGCGCGGCGCAGAGGTAGCCGAACACGGTCTCGGGGCGCTCCCCGCCCGCCAACGCCGCCAGATCCGCCCGAATCGCGGGAGTATCCGCGTCGAAGACGCCCGTGTGCTGGTCGACGTTGTACCCGCCCTCGGTGACGGTGAGGCTGACGATCCGCGTGGCCGGGTCAGCGAGCAGGGTCAGCGCGCCCTCGGGGTCCCCGGGCGCGAACAGATACTCCGTGAGCGAGCCGACGATGCGCGCCGTGTCCTTCTCGGCGTCCCGCTCGATCAGGGTGTAGAGGCAATCCTGCGGGGTCAGGGCCTCCGCCATGCGCTTATCCCCCGGCAGCAGGCCGACCCCGCGCTCGCCCCAGTCCATGCTGACGCCCTGATTAGCGAGGCTGTCCAGGTAGACCGCCTGGTGGGCGCGGTGGAAGCCGCCGACGCCGATGTGGACGATCGAGCGCTTCAGCCCGTGCCGGTCGTAGGTCGGCACGGCCACCCGGCCCGCGAAAGCGTCCAGGGTGGATTGCATGAGCTTCGTGGCGCCGGCCGCGCCCTGTAGTCGAGCCTGGTCCATCGTCTACCTCCAGCTGATCTTATCGCCGACGCGCCACTAGTGCGACACGTCGAGCGCGATCATCCGCGCCGGTAGCGTGCGCGTCGTGGGGCGCGGCGGCGGGATGAAGGGGAACCGCCGCGCCCATGACGGCAGCCAGCGCAGCGGGTCCGCGCCTTTTAGCGTCCCCCCGCCCGTCACAACGATAGCATATCCGGCCTGCTCATCCACGGTGAGCGAGACTTGCCCGACGCCGACAGGGCGCGACCAGCGCATCCCGCCGCTATGGACGTCGAATAGATCGACCATCGCGGTCCCGGTCGCGATCCCCGTGGCGTCGACCGCCCCGGATGACGCTACGAGCACATGCCCACGCGCCGGGTCGAACACCACGGCATCGGCCGCATGGCCGCCGGCCAGCGTCCAAATGAACGCGCCGGTGCGCCCGTCAAGCGCGCTCAACCGGCCGTCGTCGCCCCGCACATAGATGCTGTTGTCGCGCTCGTCGATCCCGACGACCCCGGCGTGGCGCGGGCCTGTCCACAGGAGGGCGCCTGTGCGCGTGTCCACCGCGTAGACCGCGCGCCCGTCGCCGGCGAAGGCACGCCCACTCCGCTCGTCGACGGTGACCGTGGCCCCATACTGGGGGTCCGCGTGTATCGGGATAGTCCGGAGCGTCTTGCCGCTGGCGGCATCGAGCATCAGCACCCCACGCGACGTGGTCACGAAGGCGCGCCCGTGGCGGCCGTCCACGGCGACCGACGGGTAGAACGTCGCGGGCACGGTGCGCAACACTCTGCCTCGACCGACGTCGATCACGCTCACCGTGTGCGCGCCGACGTTCATCGAGAAGGCGCGTCCGGCGCGCCAATCGACGCGCACATCCCTGGGCTCGGCGAATGGCGACAGGTAGACGCTCTGTACCAGCCGTCCGATCCGCGCGTCGACCACGTCGATGCTGTCCCGGTTCGGGTTCGTCAGGGCCATGCGCCCGGTTTGTGCGTCGGCGTCCACGAACGTGGGATCACCCCCGGCGACCGTCGTGCCCAGGACACGCCCGCTCCCCGAATCGAGCGTGGTGACGAGCCCTGAGTTGTCCGTCACGACGGCCCGCCGGAGCGACGCGACGACAGTGACCTCGACGTTCGGCGAGAACGGGGAGAGGGTACGGATCAAAGTACCGGTCCTCAGGTCGTACACGTCGACTCTCCCTACTCCAGCGGGGAGGGTCGCGCCAAAAATGAAAGCGCGCCCCGCCTGCGTGTCGAGCGACACGCCAAATGGGGCATACGGCAGCGACACCGCCCACAGTGCCGGCCGAGACCCCATGTGGCCGAGGAGACCGAGGCCCGCGAGCGTCGCGGCACCGGTCGCGCCGACAGTGAGCAGGAAGGCTTTGCGGTGAACCTGCCGCGACGGGCCGCCGAAAATCACTGCGATATCCCGCCGGTGCGGAACATCCCCGTCTTTGTTGCGCCTGTTGCGCCTGTTGTGCCGCACGCGCGACGCCCCTGCATGGGGAATGCGAGCGAGATAGCGGAACCGTGGGAGCATTGCTTCTCCCTCCTGTGGCCCCATGACCGCGCCAGCTACGCTATTTCACCGCGCCCATGGTCAGGCCACGGACGAGGGAGCGCTGCGCCGTCCAGCCGGCGATGAAGACGGGGGCGATGGCCAGTGTCGCCGCGGCGGACATCTTGGCCCAGAAAAGGCCCTCGCTGGTCATGAACCCGGAGATGTAGACCGGCAGCGTGCCCGTATTCGGCCCCGTCAAGTTAACCGCGATAAAGAACTCGTTCCAGGCGAAGATCACGCACAGAAGGGCCGTGGCGCCCAGTCCGGGGGCCATCAGCGGCAGCACCACCGACCGCATGGTGCGCAGGAAGCTGGCGCCGTCGATCTGGCTGGCCTCGATGATCTCGCGCGGGAATTCGGCGAAGAACGAGCGCATCATCCAGATCACCAGCGGCAGGTTCATCGCCGCGTAGATCAGGATCATACCGAAGTAGCTGTCGTAGATGCCAAACTGCTTGTAGATGATGATGAGCGGCACGATCAGCCCGACCACGGGCATCATCTTGGTGGAAAGCACCCAGGAGAGCACGCTGGGTGTGCGCCTGGTGGGGAACAGCCCCAGGCTGTAGGCGGCCGGGACGCCGAGCAGGAAGGCTACCAGCGTCGAGCCGATCGTCAGGATCGCGGAGTGGCGGAAGTAGGCGAAGTAGCCGGCGTCGGAGATCGCGCTCTGGAAGTGGTCCAGGATCGGCTTGAAGATGAGCGAGGGCGGCAGCGCCACCGCGTTGGCCTCGGTCTTGAGCCCCGTCAGCACGGTCCACAAGATCGGGAAGAAAAACAGGAACGCGATCAGGTACGTCAGCGCCGTCAGGCCAGCGCCACCGGGGCTGAACTTCCGGCGCGTCGCCGCACCGGCGCGGGCGGTGGGGAGGGCGCGCGCGTTGCGCGCGCGGGTGGGTGTGGCGATCATGCTTGTGCGCTCCGGCTGAATGTACGGGCAAGTAGACGCAACAGGAAGGCCGCGATGACCGAGGCGACGACCACGGCCAACACGCCCTGCGCCGCCGCGGAGCCTACGTCGTTGTCCTGCGAGATGGTTTGGTAGACATAGTACGGCACCGTCGTCGTCGCCGTCCCCGGGCCGCCCTGTGTGGCCACGTAGATCTCGCCGAAGAGTTGGAGCACGTAGATGGTGCCGAGCAACATGGCCAGCTCGATGTAGCGGCCCAGCAGGGGCAGGGTGATGTAGCGGAATTCGTTGAGCCGCGTCGCGCCGTCGACGCGCGCGGCCTCGCGCACCTCGTCGGGCATGCCCTGCAGGCCAGCCAGCAGGATCAGCATCATGAACGGGGTCCACTGCCACACGGCCATGGTGATGATGCCACCTTTGGGCGACACAGTGAGCAAGTCGAAGCGCCCGAGGTGGAGCGTGACGCTCAACCAGGAGACCAGGCCGAAGACAGGGTTGAGCAACATGTTCTTCCAGACCACGGCGTTGACCGTGGGCATCACGAAGAACGGCGCGATCATCAAGGAGCGCACCAGGCCGCGCAGCGGGAACGGCCGGTGCAACAAGAGCGCGAAGATCATACCCAGCACGAGCGAGGGCACGATGATCCCGACGGTGATGAGGACCAGGTTGATCACGGCCTCGCGGAACGTGGGGTCGCTGATCAGCGCGTCACTGTAGTTGGCCAGGCCCACGAAGCCCTGCCCGGCCTCTGGCGAGGTCAGAATCCATTTGTGCACGCTGTACCACAACGTGACGACGAAAGGCACCTGCGTCATCACGACCAGGTACAGGATGGCCGGGAAAAACAACAGGAAGCGGAAGGACGGACGCAGGCGCGAGAGCCCGCTCGCGCGCTCCACTCTCGGCGTCGAGATAGCTGTCACGCTCATGGTGCCATCTCCTAACTCTATCTACACAGTGCTATCCCGCAAGGATATAAGGATATGTAGTGTCTGTCAGGGCCGTTTCATTGTTGCGGTCGTAGGGACGTAGGCGCCACGCCCGGACGGCCGGGCGTAGGCGCTACGCCCTTACGTCTCCCCCCACAGTGGTCGTGGCCGAGAATGAAATGGCCCTGAGTGCCCGTGCCCCGCCCTGCGATATCGATCGCGAGCAACGTCGCGCCGTGCGGAATTGGAGTTCGGGATGAGGCACGGGAGGCGGGGACGACACATCGTCGCCCCCGCCCCACCCCCACTTTCGGGGCTACTTCAGGTAACCGGCCTTGCGCATGGTGCGCTCGGTCTGCTGCTGCGAGAGCTGCAGCGCCGCGTCGACCGTCGAGGCGCCGGTGATGGCGCCGGACAGGTTCTGCGTGACCTTGGTCCCGATACCCTGAAACTCAGGGATGCCTACGAACTGCACGCCGACGTACGGCACCTTGTGGAGGGTGGCGTTGGTCGGGTCGGCCGTCTGCATCGAGTTGAGGATGATGTCGGAGTACGGCGCGGCCTTCTTGTAGCTCGCGTTGCTGAACGTAGAGTAGCGCGTGCCGGGGGGCACGTTGGCCCAGCCCTTGTAGTTGGCGACAAGCTTGATGTAGTCTTTGCTCGTGGCCCACTGCAGGAACTTGAACGCGGCGTCCTTGTTCTTGCTCGCCGACTCCATGGCCAGCGACCACGCCCACAGCCAGTGCGAGCCCTTCGGCGTCACCTGCGTCGGCGAGTAGGCGAAGCCCACGTCGCTGGCGACCTTGGAGTTCTTGGCGTCGGTGATCAGGCCCGCGGCCGAGGTGGCGTCGACCCAGATAGCGCCCTTGCCCTGCGCGAAGACCGTTTCGCTCTCGGTAAAGCCGTTGTTCTGCGAGCCGGGAGGGCCGTAGTTGCGGATCATGTCGACGTAGAACGTGATGGCCTTCTTGGTGGCCCCGCTGGTCAGCTGCGGGTTCCAGTTTTGGTCGAACCACTCGCCGCCGAACGTGTTGATCACGGTCGTCATCGGCGCGCCCATCTCGCCCCAGCCGGGCAGACCGCGTAGCACGATGCCGTACTGATTCTTGGACTTGTTGGTCAGCTTGGCCGCAAAGCCCTGAATCTGGCTCCACGTGGGATGCAGGGGCATCGTCAGACCGGCGGCCTTGAACAGGCTCTTGTTGTAGAAGGTCATCGAGCTCTCGCCGTAGAAGGGGAGAGCGTACAGGTTGTTATTGTAGGAGAGACCTTTCTTGACCTGCCCCAGGATATCGTTGAGGTCGTACGACGCTTTTGCCGACGAGCTCATCTTGCCGAAGACGGGTCCCAGGTTGGCAAGCCAGCCGTTCTTGGCAAAGATCGGTACCTCGTATGTGCCGACCGTGGCCAGGTCGAACTGGCCACCGCCCGTGGCCACGTCCTGCGTGATCTTCTCGCGGATCGTGTTCTCGGGCAGGGTCACGAAGTTGACCTTGATACCGTACTGCTTCTCGAAGTAGAGCGGGGTCAGGTGCTCCATGTCGACCATCTGCGGGTTGTTGACGGTCGCGATATTGATCGTGGTGGTCGCGCGGGGCGCGGCTTGCGGCCGGGCCGCGTGCGCCGGGACAGCCATGGTGGCGAACGTCGCCAGGATAGGTGCGGCGACAAGTAAGCGATGAATGCGGTTCACTACACGTGCTCCTCGATGAACAAGCGATGATATATAAACATGCAAGCCGGCGTGGTCCGGCGCGGTATCCTAGATCCTGCTACCCTATCATGCTCACCTCCTTGTCGACCGGCGCGGCGTCCGCGATATGCACCAGGAGCCCACGCCCCTCCAGCGCACAGCGCACCTCGTCCGGCAAGCCGGCATCGGTGACGATCTCATGCACAGCGTCCAGAGAGGCGACGCGCATGAGGAAGACGCGGCCAAGCTTGGTGTGGTCGGCGACCAAGACGACTCGGCGCGCCGCCTCGATGAGGGCGCGCTTCGTGTCGGTCTCATAGAGGCTCACGCACGTCATACCATCCTCCACGGTGAAGCCGGTGGCCGCCAGGAAGAGGGTGTGCAGGCGCAACCCGCGCAGCATCGCCACGACGGTAGGCCCGGCGAACGCGAGCGTATGCGCCTGCAGCAGCCCCCCGAGAGCCATCACCTCGACGTTCGGGCGGCTGGTCAGTTCCATGATGACGGGTAGGGAATGTGTCACCACCGTCACCCGCCCATCCGGCCGCAGGGTATGGGCGATAGCCAGCGTGGTCGTCCCAGCATCGAGGCCGACCACATCGCCGTCGCGCACCATGTTGGCGGCAAACCGGCCGATGGCGTCCTTCTCCGGCGCGCAGATGCGCTCACGTTGCCCGAACACCCCTTCCAGCGCATGCCTGTCGACCAGCAACGCGCCGCCGTGCTCAAGCCGTATCACACCGTCCTCGGCCAGATGGCGCAGGTCGCGGCGAACGGTCATCGGCGAGACGCCGAGGGTCTCGGCGAGTTCGGCCACGCTCAGGAACGGCTTGAGTTGGAACTGATCGAGCACCAGCAGTCGCCGCTCGGCGCGAGCCGGCAAGTGCGTTTCAGGGCGAGCGACGGTTCTCTCCGTCACAAAAGCACCACCCTGACGAGGTCCTGGACGAGATCCTGTGGTAATTTCTTGTCGCATGTGGTGATATAGTAACACAGCGCGCTAGCTGGACGCAAGGGGATTGCCGACTCGCCGACTCGGCCGACCCTCACTCTTCGACCGTGATCGATGATTCGATGATTTATGACCAGACTCAGGCCGCGTTCGCGGCCGCCACAATCTAACTCACCTCGACGAGGGCTTTGACGACGCCGTCCTCGCGTCGGTCCGAGAGCTGCAGCGCGCGCTCGGCCTGCTCGAGCGGGAACCGATGCGTGATGAGGCTCTTGACGTCCACGCGGCCCGCGGCGACGAGGGCGATGGCCGCGGGATACACGTTGGCGTAGCGGAAAACCGTGACGATATCCACCTCCTTGGCCATCGCTTCCACCAAGGGATAGGGGAAATTGTCCTCCGGCGGCAACCCAATCATGGTCACGCGCCCGCCGCGCCGAGCCGCGCGCACGGCCAAGGCGGCCGTCTTCGGCGAGCCCGCCGCCTCGAACACGACGTCGGCGCCGCGCCCGCCGGTCAGCTCCGCGATGCGCCGCCCCGCGTCCTCCCGCGACGCGTCGATCGCCGCGCTGGCGCCCATGGTCATGGCCACCTCCAGCCGATGCGCGTCGAGGTCTACCACCGTGATAGAGCCGGCGCCGGCTGCGCGAGCCACCTGGAGCGTTACCAGGCCGATCGGCCCCGCCCCCAGCACGACCACGTCCTGGCCCGCCCGCAGGCCGCTGCGGTGGATGGCGTAGACGCCCACCGACAGCGGCTCGATCATGGCCCCCTCCTCCAGCGTCACATCGTCGGGCAGCGGGAAGACGAAGTCCGCGGGCATCACGACGTACTCCGTGAAGGCGCCGTCCACGGGCGGCGTGGCCATGAACCGCACGTTCGGGCACAGGTTGTAGCGGCCGGCGCGGCAGAACTCGCAGACGCGGTCGGGCACGCCCGGCTCCACGGCTACGCGCTGGCCGACCGCGCGCGTCGTCACGCCTGGTCCCAGTTCCTCAATGGTCCCCGCCATCTCGTGACCCAGCACGAGCGGGCTCTCCACGACGAAGGCGCCGATGCGCCCGTGCGTGTAGTAGTGCACGTCCGACCCGCAAATTCCCACCGCGCGCACGCGCACCAGCGCCTCGCCGGGTCCCGGCGCGGGACGCGTGCGCTGCTCCATCGTCATGACATGCGCGCGCTGAAGTACGGCCGCCTTCATCGTTTCCGCCATCGCCCCACCCTTCTTTCTGTTCCTGTTGTCGCATCCCCGTCCAATCCCATCATTGTAGTCCATCGCGATGCGGCCCGGCTTGGAGACGCTCGCGCAACCCGTCCGCCATCATGCCGTACAATTGGTGGTACCGGCCCATCGACGGACCCACGTCTTCGTAGTTATTGTTAGTAGTAGAGAAAGGACGCTAGGAGGTAGAGTCCCATGGTGATACGTCTTACACATTCTCTGCTTGCGCTCCTGGCCGTCACGGCGTTGAGCGCTGTTCCGTCACACAGCGGCGCGGCGCCGGCGGCGACCGCGGGCCCCACCGGTGCCTGCGCCGGCGCCAGCGCCGCGACCAATAGTGTGGTGCGCTTCTACCTCGCCGTGGATCGGCGCCGGTTCGCCGCCGCCTACGGCTGCCTCGCCCCGACCGAGCAGGCCGCCCTCCCCTACGCCACCTTCGTGGCCGGCTACGCGCGCACAGTCAGCAGCCGCCTGGTGATCGCCGACAGCGAGGTCCCCAACGGGACCGCCGTCGACAAAGTCGCCGTCGACCTGCACGCGGTCGACCGCACGGAATCCGGCCTCGTCGCGCGCACGTTCATGGGGTACTGGCGCGTCGACACGTTCGGCCGCCTCGCGCACGGCGCCCTCCGCGCGATGCGCCCGACGCTCGTACGGGCGGTTCCGCCCACCGACACCGCCGACGTCTTCGCCTACCTGCAGCAAGAGACGCTCTCGCACGTGCGCGCCGACGTGACGGGCGACGGCGTCCCCGACGATATCTACCTGCTCAGCGGGGCCGGCTGCGGCAGCTGCCACGCCCAGAGTATCTACATCTACAGCCACGACCGGCTCGTCTACCAGCAACAGGTCGACGACGCCGAGGTGGTGGTGGCGCGCAACGGCGCCGGCATGGAGATACGCACCGACACGCCGGGCTCGCCCGGACTGGACAGCTGCTGCCCCTCCTCGCGCACCTACGCGGAGTGGGCCTGGACGCCGTACGGCTTCGCGCTGCGCGGCGAGCGCATCGTGCGCGCGGGGCGGTAGAGGGCCACACATGCGCATCGTTTCGCTGCTCCCCAGCGCCACGGAGGTCGTCTGCGCCCTCGGCCTCGCGGACGAGCTCGTGGCGGTCACCCATGAGTGCGACTACCCGCCCGCCGCCCGCGCCAAGCCGGCGGTCACCGCCTCGGCGCTGCACGAGGGGGCCGACAGCGCCACGATCGACCGCCTCGTGTCCGGCAGCGTCCACGACCACCGCTCGATCTATACCCTCGACGAGCGTATGCTGGCCGAGCTGCGCCCCGACCTCATCCTGACGCAGGAGCTCTGCGACGTCTGCGCCGTTTCCTATTCCGACGTGCGACAGGCCGCGCGCATCCTGCCCGGCGACACCACGGTCGTTTCGCTGGAGCCGCTGACGCTCGGCGACATCCTCGGCACGATCGCCCTCGTGGGGCGGCTAACCGGGCGCGAGAGAGAGGCCACGGCGCTCGTGGACGGCCTGAGAGCGCGCATCGAGCGGGTCGAGCGAACCGTGACCGCGGCGGCGGCGCGCCCGCGCGTCTACTGCATGGAGTGGGTCGACCCGCCCTTCCGCGCGGGACACTGGATACCCGAGATGGCGCGCCTCGCCGGCGGCGAGGAGGCGCTGGGCCACGAGGGCGCGCCCTCCACGCGCACGACGTGGGACGAGATCGCGGCCGCCGCGCCCGAGATGGTCGTGGCCATGCCCTGCGGTTTCGACGCCGACCGCGCCGAGCGGGAGCTACGCCTCGTGACCAGCCGGCCGGAATGGCGCGGGCTGCCCGCGGTCGCGCGCGGCGACGTGTGGGTGAGCGACGGCTCGGCCTACTTCGCGCGGCCGGGTCCGCGCATGGTCGACGGCCTGGAGATCCTGGCGCACGCGCTGCACCCCACGCTCTTCCCCGCGCCGCCGCCGCACGACCTGCGCCGCTTCCAGCCCTGAAGCAGAGCCCTACCCTGACCCCGGCGACATACGGCGCTCAGCTCAGCATGAGGGCTTGCCCCGGTGGTAGTACTCGTGCTATCGTGGCTGGCAGCGGTCCAATGTGCGTTCGCGTCGCGGATTAGGAGGATGGAGCCATACCTTACTATCATCATGGAGGGTCGGCTTTAACATAATATAGGGATTTGGCAGCGGATAAGGCTCCGTGGCAGAGTGGGGGATGCCACTCACCCATCCTACCCAGGAGCCTGCTGCCATGATAGCCCACGGCGGC
>JAABUH010001210.1_pt1 | contig 30618 bp, 36 predicted proteins | sample 5559121 | NCBI WGS metagenome assembly JAABUH01 (sample SAMN10711871, study PRJNA513364) | rock metagenome | isolation source: Antarctica rocks | place: Antarctica: Victoria Land, Battleship Promontory nord | collected 2015-12-28
GATGCTTCTTCATCGTGTGAGAGGGCTTGGCGGTGGGTAAAAGCTCGAGAACGGGACTGAGTAACCCCTCTTAGGCGGTTTGAGAGGGTGGTTCTTGAAACATCAAAATCTTCGGCGATTTGGCGTACAGACGAGTGGCCTTCGAAAGGGATGTGTAGCTGAGATGTGTAGCTAGTTATTGCTAGCTCGAGAGAGGTCTCAGGCTGTTGCATGATGAGAACAATCAATTTGATGGGAGTACAGGGAGAAAGGTAACGAGGAGAAAGGAAAGTGGAGCTGTCCCATAAAGGGGGGTGTCCCAGAAGTAGGGGAATGACGCTACTCCTTCCATTCCGATTCACGCGAATACGAGGCACATTGCGAACGGGAATTTAACTCGACAGAGTTCACATTTGGTCACCGAGAGAAGATCTCGCTCTGCCTAAGCAATGTCGATCGCTCACAACATCGCTCATCGGCAATCTCAACGGTCTGTGACCCAACAATCTCAGCGCCGGAGAACAAGACACCAGAGCGCAAGCTGTTATCCTTGCTACCGACTCTTTCGTCTCTGCTCAGCATAGGAGATGTTTTATTTGCCTTTTCGACGATACTCTGACATGGACCGATCGGATGCGATCTTTCACGGACAAGAAAGATCAGCGAGCGCATGTCCTTCTGCATTTTGTCGACATGTGGAGTCAGAATTACCCGCAACTCCGTCATTTAGCCGCACGAGCTTCCAAGAAGACCAAGGCAGCTGTCGTCAAACAACCGCCCCAACCGCTCACCTGGACCTGTCCAGACCCGTCATGCAACTATGCCTCGATCCCGCTGCAAGATTGGCAACTGTTCAACCATCTTTTTCAGCATCACCGATTCACAAAAGCACCCGATAGAAATTCGAAGCTATGCCTCCCCACGTCGGCGGCATGGTGGCAGGAATGTCTAGAGGAGCTATCACAGATACATAAACCTCCTCAAGCGGTCACTGCAGGATTGACTGATCAGTTGAAGAAGAAGGCGGAGCTGGCAAGGGAGGGAAAGCCAAGGGGAAGAGTGTCGCGCAGGGTGAGCATGGGGAAGAAGACATGGACGAGGAGGTTGAGGAAGATGAGGATGTTGAGGGTGAAGCGGGTTCGAATGCCTCGGCTCTCACCAATACCTTCGCAGACGCCTTCGCCAGACCCGTCGCATCAATCCACACCATGGGAGACGCAAAAGTAAGGGGAAGGCAAAGGCTTAGATTGAACATGGAAAGCACCATAGTATGATAAAACATGCCAATTGTATATCATCACCTTTGCGTTAAAGCCAGATACATCATCAGTTGGTCAGCAGTCTCGACAGATTTAACAGCTGAAGTACATCCGGTCATCGAGCTCCGACACGTACCATTCGTCCATTCGAAGCGAGTCTCGGCTTGGGCCGGTCAAGCACTACTGTCCTTCTCGGCTGGACTTTGCTTCGTTCATCAACTCCCATTAAACATTCTTGATATCCTGGATCTTCCGGTGTTTAAAACCCAAACAGTCCCACGACCATGTCTCAACCCGAGCTCGCTCAGATCCTGGCGATACTCGAGCGGCTAGGCGAGAAGCAAGAGAAGCTCGCAGCCCATGTGAGCGAGTCTTCGCGCACATGCATAATTAAGCCTACCCTACTCTCCAGCGACTCCCAGTGATCTAACTTGAAGCGGAGGCTGATCTTCCCTTCTTAGGTGGAAACACTGGTCAAAGCCTCCACGAACCCTTCTCCAGCTCTACCCCCAGCATTCCACCACCGAGCTCCCTCCTTCCCGACACTAACTCAACGGCCCCACCTGACATCCCTAGAAAACTCCGTCCCTCCCTCTCCAACAGTCCCAGGGACGGATCACATCCCGTGCGGTCCAGCTCCTTCCTCCCCATTATCTGTATCGCCTCGTCAAGGAGGAGGTGTCGAAGCGCTACGAGCTTCAAGACAAGGTTCTATACCCGGTCATGCCAATGGAGGAGGATTACCTTATGGAAACCTTAGTTTGGCAACTGCTAGTATGGGCAGTGGAGCTCCGGGGAGTTTGACGCCGCCGGCTTCGAGTGCGGGTCTAAGTACTGGAGGGAGGGACAAGGAAGAGAGGGAGAAGAAGGGGTTGTACCCCAGTCGAGTGGTTCTTACAAGTGAGTGGCGCTTCCCACAGATCCACCTGAGAATGTTCCTTAGGTATCGGCTATGTTGAGAGGATGCGCTGACACCGATGTATAGCATATCCAAGTCAAGCGGGTATCAACCCAATCCCGGTCAACTGGGGCGCAGGCCGTGAGTTTTCCCCTAACTTACGCTTGATACAGCTGAAGCGGACAATGTAGCTACTGCCCGTGACCGCGGACCGGTGGTTTGCTCACGTATCAAATCCAACCTGCCTATCCGCAACTCCATCGGCGCACATGCCGGGTCATACTCGATTTACCGAGCTTTGAGTATCGCTATGGGTCAGCTGAGACCAGACTGGAGGCCGGACTTGACCAACACTCATGTGAGTCGGCGCGTTCTTCAGAATCAGCAATCGTGCTTGCTCCCTGGCCATTCATTCGTGTTGACTTATTGTCGTAGCCTCCCTTCGTACTGCCGCCTCAGCCTGGATGGTTTGGCGATGGAACGGGTCGAGGTGCAGAGGGCAATCAGAAGGGATGGAAGATCGTCTCGTTTGACCCGTGGGGAGCGATGTCGCAGGAAGTCTGGGCGAAGGTAAGCCGTGATTACCCAATTTGGACCATCAATGTATGTATCAAGTCTGACCCCCTCTCAGGAGTACGCCGAAGGGTTAGACGTCCGACCAACAATATCTCAGACCCGAGCCCATATCAAAATCGAAGAACTGGATGTCCTCGCCCGAGCCAAAGAATTCCCAATCGATGGCGAAATCGTCATCCTTTCTCCTGAACTCCCCGCTTTCCCAGGGGTCGATCAAGGCGTCGAAGTAAACTGTTCCAAAGCTGCTATCGATCCGGTCTGGTACCTCCCCGGAATAGCTGAACGTCTCGAGATTCAAGAATCGACTTTACGACGAGCGCTTTTCGAGGATACGGGCGGGATGTACCCTGAACTTCTTACTCGACCGGATATCAAGATCTTCCTACCACCTATAGGAGGAATGACGATCTACATCATGGGGGATCCTGCGAAACTCTCTGATGCAAAGACGGAAATCACCTGTCGACCACACGATTCGTGTTCCGGCTCGGACGTATTTGGATCCGATATTTGCACTTGTCGACCGTACCTGATCTTCGGGATTTCCGAGGCCATCAAATGCGCTCAACGAGGTGGAGTGGGAGTCATCATATACTTCCAGCGTGAAGGGAGAGCTTTAGGTGAAGTTATTAAATACTTGGTATACAATCGCCGTAAACGAGGAGGCGATACTGCTGCCGAATACTTCAACAACACGGAGAGAGTCGCTGGGATAAAGGATGCGAGACATCAGGAATTGATGCCGGATGTCTTACACTTTCTCGGTATCCGCCACATCACAAACTTGATCTCGATGTCGAACCTCAAGTACGATGCGATCATTGCTTCTGGGATCACGATCGAGAATCGATATGAGATACCGGAACATCTCATTCCGGCGGATGGTAGTGTTGAGATCGATGCGAAGGTGAGTGCAGCCGTGTGGGCCGGATATCCGCTTCGGCTCAGGGGCGAATCCCTTGGCACTCCGTGCAGAATTTGCTGACCGGCTTGTTTTCTTCTGCAGATTCAATCGGGTTACTTTTCTCGAAAGGTTATTACGCATGAGTTACTCAAGGAGACTAAAGGTCGAGACTGGGGTGAGTAGACTTGGCAATGTGATATGCTGACTCTAGCAGAGGATGTTCTCCATTGAGAGTACCTTTCGAGAGCTGGTCTCTTGACCAGATATACTTAAGCAAGAAAGAAGACTATCTTGTTGAGAGCAGGAATGTGCGGGTCAAGCCGCTTCCGGGGTACGATGACAGAAACCACGTGTGTTCACTTTCCGAGGAGTTCCGGGCGATATTCGACACTGGGTGGTAGATGCATACAACATTCTCGCACTAAGGAGTCTACCAGAACCATCACGGGGCCAAGGCAGATATTTCGTTTCAAATCTACACGTGCTCCAGCCTCTAGCCTTTTGATCGACCAAAGCCCCGCCTATTCCACCTCCATCACCTCATGCCCCCTCCCCTTCTTCCCCTTCCCACCTGACCGAGATCCATCCCCGCCGTCAACTACCGGCTGTGGGCCCTTCTTCACCGTCACAAGCGGAGGAGGTATCGTCTCTGGTATCGATATCGGGTGGATGTTCGCAGCGAGCGCTTTGAGCGTAGATAGGGATTTGATCGGGAATTTCGTCCTATGTAGGTAATCAGCTACAAGCCGGAGACTGGCAAAGGAAAGCAGAGCAGGCCGAAACCTACTTGCACATCATGCAAACTGGAAGAGGCTTGCAAAAGACTATACCCAATGAGCGAGCTCCGAAGCGAGAATGGGAATCCGAGTTACTGCTGAGACAAACGCTGCATACGAATCCCACATCCACCACATCGTGATGACAGAAACAGACCGCTCGGAAGTCGACCGCGTCCTGTGGGGGAACGGCAAAGGGAGTTTGACGGAGTGATGGTGGAGGTAGGTAAATAGCCTGTACAATTCAATCAGGTTTGTTCGACGGTCGGGACGGCGTCTCTCAGTCTCTGAATAAAGAGGCAGAGGGATTATGGACCAGGCTTAGACCTACGTGAAGGTATTGCAACAATCCCCCTCGACCGTTCCATCGCCAGTAGATCCCCTCTGTGAGGTGTGCCGTCTGCTGAAGGAAGATCGGTGGTGAAGTACCGGTACTCGGTGGTGGCAGAGTCAGCACGTCTATGGGGACTTTCTGCAAGACATTTCCAGATCAGCTCGAAGCGCCTCTTGCCTGGAGAAGCAGGACTGACCGCTTTCTGAGCCGCGAAAACGCAATTCATCAAACCAACATATCCCCCCCTCATCTGTCCTCCGCTTGGCCTAGTAGGCATGGATGGTGCACCTGTAGTGGAAGCTGATGAACCGGGAGTGGCATTGATCATCAGTATTCGCGTTTCTAGGCGATCTGGACCGGATTGAGGGATGGCAGAATCGGTAGGAGCGGAGTGTGGGGCGAGTTTTGGTGGTGCAGCTCGATTGATATCTTTCCACGAACGGCTCAACCCGTTTTCAACCCTGCATATAATTTGCTTACAGCAAAGAGCTTTCGTAAGGGCTGAGACTAATGCTGGCGAATCTGAGAATCTATGAGCTCGGCTCGGACCCCATACCGCGCACTGCGCGATATGCCCTCTCAAGTTGCTAGCTTACCATTCAACCCCTTTCCACCAGCCTCTTCCATCCTCCTCTCTTCATCCTTTATCATCCCCCTCAAACTGTCCTCGAACCGACTATCCAGCAATCGAAAAGGCTGATACAGGTTGGAGCTGTACTTTGAGGTTCCAGCTTCATCCGGCGGAGGATGATATAGCAACTTGCTATATATCATCAATGAGCCTCGCTGATTCGTCTGCCGGCTCAAAATGAGCTGGGTCGTGGAGAGACTTACGACCGTCCGCCAGTTGCACCGTACACGACCACCTGATTCCCCCATCGACTGGCTAGATGAGCGTTTAGGAAGATCAAAACCGTGGCGGTGAATTCGGACAAGGTAACAGGTGATGGTGAAGCTTTGTCAATGAGGTTTGCAGGGTTTGGTAAGGGCGGTTCGGAGTGTGAAGCGAGGAGGGACCATGAGAGTGGATGGAGGTCGAGAATGACGAGTAGGAGGGAAGGCGGTATGGTAAGGGGTCGACTGGGCGCATCTAGGTCAACCGGCGTCATCTTACGATCTCTCAGATGTCCTAGTTTTCGTTACATGAACCAAAAAAGTCTACTACAGACGGCTAAGACGTTATTCATTGATTCCCACTCGAAAAGTAATCTCGGAAACTCAGGCACAACCCTTACGTGGACTTCCTGATCGAGTGTGATACTCGCTGATCATTGATTTTTGGTCAACCCTCCGTCACTCGTCCAAAATCCTTAAACTCCTCTTCGATCTCCCCGTCTCCACCTTAACATGCCTGTGATACCTCCTCAACAGGCTCCCGCTACTCTTCTTCACCGTATCCGCTTCCTCGATCACACTCCTTCGCCGATCACAGCTCTTACCTTCGCTCCTCTACCTCTACCACCATCTATCAAGGGGAAAGAAAAGGCTACAAGCGAGAAGGAGGAGCTTGGTGTACTGGTCGTAGCGAGGGAAAATGGAGAGATCGAGCTCTGGGAATGGGAGAGAGGAGATGAAGATCGGAGTATCGGGAATTGGGTATTACGGAAAGTGGGTCCTGCTGTCAAGCTTGAAATTACGGTCGTGTGCATACTGCTGAGCTTTTCTCAGACTCTCCCTCCAACTCTCACACATCCTACGATATCCTTGATCTCACTTGTCATTCGAGATCCTACAAGCTTGCATCTCAAAAACTATGCTGTACCGAAAATCGCCGACCTCCGCCTGTTCACCGCTGGATCCGATTCTTCCGACCTGACCGAGCGATGCCTACTCACTGGCAGAGTCCTGGTAAGCTTCTGGTTTTTGCCTGCTCGATTCAACTGATATTTCGCAGTCGATTCATTCCATTCCCTCACCTCCACTTTGGTCCCTGACGGTCTCACCGACCCACTCGCTCCTCTGCCTAGCAACAACATCCCCTTCCCTCCATTTCCTCTCAATCCCCCCTTCCAGTCCCTTAGAACCCCCACCTATTCAACTACTCCGGTCCGACGCTCTCCCTTCCCGAACACGCACAGTCAGCGTAGCATGGGGTGTACCCAAGCTAGTCGATGGCGAATGGCGGGATACATACCTCATTACAGGGAACTCGGATAGCTCATTCCGAAAATGGGAGATACCTCCGCCTCCTGACCCGACTCGAACGGGACAGGGGAGAGTCACGATCAAAGCCAGGGCTGTCACCGAGAAGATTGCGAAATCCAGGAATGGGAAGGAGAGGAAGAAGCAGCCGAAGGGGACGATTGTATGGGGTGTGGGTGTGTTACCGTACGTTTGCACCCCGATTGAAGAGCTGTGTCCTTACGATGGCAGTGACCACACAATCGTTACTTCCGACTCGCTAGGAAGCGTCACCTTTTGGGACGGAGCGAGTCTGGCGCAGAAGCAAACATTCCGGTCTCACAAGGCAGATGGGATGTGCATGGCAATCGGACCGGTGAGCTTCATCTTCGAAGCTGAAGCTCGTTAACGCTCTCAGGGCGGTCGAACCGTCTTCACCTCTGGACCTGACCAACGGATATGTCAATTCACCCTCGTCCCCACACCTTCCGGCTCCGAATGGCATCTCACCTCGACCAAGCGGGTCCACATCCACGATGTCCGAGCTCTAGCCATCTTTCCACCTTATTCGCCTCTCTCCGAGCCAACGAACCCTTCGATTGCGCCAATCCTCGCTTCAGGAGGATGGGATATGTCTCTCATCCTGACTCCGGCTGCTGCTCCCGATGCGTCATCAAACACTCGGAACCCGCTGGGGCGGTTGAAGGGATTGAGTAAAGTCGTTTTTGACGAAGCGTTCACACGGAGAACGAGTCCCTTCGGGTCTGGGAGGATCTCTGTGAGCCGAGGAGGGCGAATGGTGGTCACACGGAAAGATCGGTCGATTGGGATTTGGAGGGTTTTGCCGGATGAACAAGGATGGAATAAGGTGTTAGAAATGGATCTGAGGGTACGTTCGATTCTGCATATCATGAATAATGAAGATTGATGGAGGCAGTTACGGACAAATCTCCTTACTTCGGCAATCTCGCAAGATGGTCGATGGCTCGCCGCTTCAGATCTGTACGAGACGAAGCTTTTCCGCCTCACCTTCGCTGTCAGTCCCGCATGCATTGTGCTGGCGTGTGACCGCGTACTGACCGGAACGCAGTCTGCCGAAACTGAGGCAGAAAAAGTCGAACTTCACCCCGCCCGCATTCGAGACTTCCTCCCGACCATACTCTCATCTCCTCTCCTCGCTCATCTTCCCCTCGAAACCCGCGGTACCGGCTCCTCCTCGCTTTTGTTCACACCCGATTCGCAGCGTCTTGTACTCGGATTAGTTCATTCTGGCCAGGTTGTCGTTCTCGAGCTTTCGGCTTCAGACAAGCCGAACGATGTTATTGTCCTCAAATGCCTTACAAGGGAGGAGTCGACGGTTGGTGGCAGAGTTATCAAGTCAGGCAAGGTCAAGCGGCGAATACCCAGGAAGGCCCGGAAAAATAGGGAGATCAAGGTTAATGAGCAGTTGAGCACGATGAACGGCCACTCCGGCGCGATCGACGTGGAGATGTTGCCCAACGGGACGAAGGATCTACCCGATGGGCATGACTCTGAAGCGGACGGGATCCGCGAGGATTTTTCAGGTGGACGGGTCAACGGTGATGCCGGAGAAGCCACCATGGCGCAGAGAAAGAGGCAAAAGCTTCTTAGACTTGATGCGAATGAGGACGATGATGGGGAGGATCATGGTGAATCGAACGATGACGAGATCGCTGAGTTGACCGGGGACGACGTTACTGCCTGGAAGCCTATTGCGACCGGCGATTCGGCTCGAGAGACAGCTTTACCGAATGGCGGAACTCGTGATGATACTGGGTCAAGCAAACCTACGGTCAGCGCGGATACCGTCGCGAACGGTAAAGTGAAGGTCAACGGCGGTCGGTCAGGCTCTGAGAACGATGAAGATGAGGCGGACGAAGTCATTGCGCCGGTAGTAGATCAGTCGTCCGAGGAGACTTGCGCGTGGATATCTTGCATGGCTGCGTCGGATGATGGACAGTGGCTTGTCCTCTGCGATACCTCAGGTCGAACATCGGTTTTCAACCTCGACACCCTCCAGGTGAGCTGATCAACATCGGGCAAAGTGGGTAGTCATGCTTATAGTCCCAGCTGCATGCATCATTACCTACCTTCCCGACTCCACCTGCCGCTCTCCTCTTTCCGCCGTCACATCCATCCCTTCTCGTCATCCTCCTCCCATCGAACAACCTCACTTTCTATGCTATCGAGCACCGCCGTCTTCTCCCTCCAACGAACCAGACCCAAATGCTCAATCAAGCATTAAGACCACAGTATTCCCCCTGTCAATCGGCAAGCTTCGAACCATCCCATGGTAATCCCAAATCAGCAAAGATCGTAATTTGGTCTCATGACTGGTTATGTACCGCTCGACTAGACCTTGACCTCATCGCTCGAACCCCAGGTCGAAAAGGATCATTGTTGACCGGATCTCCAGGCTCACCGAGCGATGTCTCTCGCTCTCTGCGTCGGAAAAGAGCTAGAGAAGCTAGGGAACAACTCGAACTCGTCTCGGCGTCCATGTCGCCCTCCGTTCATTCTTCCGATCGGATAGGTACGCCTATTCTTGGGCAAGGGAGAGGAGTTAGCTCGGCGAATGATCCGGAGTTCTTCAAGGTTATGAATGAGGGGTTTAGAGGGTTGTTGGCTGCTGATTGGTTGAGTGAAGGGGAAATGGCGGTCGTGGAGAGACCATATGGGGATTATGTTGGGGAGTTGCCTGCTGCATTCTCGAGTGGTGGATTTGGGAGGAGTTAGCGGGTCAAGAGCAGGGAAGGAGAAAACTACTAAGCAATCGCTCCTTTAGTGTGGTGATAGCGAGTGGAAGGGCATCGGGAGGAGATATGCATGACCTTGATGATATGGTTCCTGAAATCAGATAGTGAGCGGCTCAACATAGGGATCGCTATATAAATCAAACGGGAATAGAGCCGCAGGGATCGCTCTATGACTCAATCGGGAATAGAGAGAGCGTCAATAATCAACGAGAACGGTAATACGCTATCTCGCCCCCATGTCACCGTTCAAATCCGCCTCCCTCACTCGGACCTCTAGGCTGTCTAACCACTCCTGGTGAACCACCTCGTGGTCCAGGGATGGGCGACCGCCTAACCTGACTCGGTACGACACCAAGCGAAGATATCGCCTCGATGATCACCGGTGATGATCTTCCTGATCCTCTTCCTGCTTCCCCACTCCCCTCATTCCCGAAGATCCTTTCCCGAGCAAGTCGATACTCCTCTTCCCGCTCTTCGAGAGTTTTCGCTCGACGTGCTTCTTCGGCGGTACGATTCCGGTTATTCGATGAGGAATCGTTCGGTTGACGGCGAAGGATCTGCATCGTCGGTGTGGGGGGGCCTGTCGGTGGGATCGATTGTACTGTAGTCGAGGCGAGTATAGTCGGTGGAGGTGCTGCGTTCCTATTGTAAAAGTTTAGTATCGTTCGCTACCGAGCGCATCAATGTGAGGTTAGCTAAAAGTGGAACATTTCGTGAGACGTGGGGTGAGGGGTTTTGGTGAAGATGGCAGACCGAGGAACATTGCGGGTTTCAAGCGAGTTGAAAGGAACCGAAGAGAAGCTAAGCTGGAAGGTACTTACGCTGAATCCCATATTTGCCGGTTGGACGCGGGACGACGGGTGCCGAACCATTCATCCTCGATTTGACCATTCTCACCGCGTGTCAAGAGCGTTCTCGAGGTCGATGCGCTAGGTCCAGCTGTTGCAGTATGGCCGAGTATTGGGGGGACAGTGACCGGCGCCGGTGCTGGTCGAGGCTTAAACTCTGGTGCTGAAGGTCGTAAAGTGGGAGTAGGTTTCGAAGGTTTGGGTGGAGCGATGTCAGCCTGACACCCAGGAGTCAGCCATGTCGAAAGAGCTTTTTAAATAGAGATGGAGAAGAGGATGATCGTCGTGCTTCGGAGCGTGACCCACCGTTTCCCAATCATCCTCGTCCCCTTTCATCGAGGATTTCATCGAGGTCTCATGGTTCATGGAGTGGCGCGTCGGAGACAGCGCGACCGGGTTCGATATCACGACACTGTGAACGAAAGTCGCGGGTTTGAGGAGTGAAGATGAAAGGGAGTTCGCAGCCTTCTGTTGCGAAGCAAAGCACAATGATCACGTGACTGAATGCTGTTTCAAAAAACTCTTAGCCAATTGAGAATTCTGGTGAGATTGTAAGAGAAAGCACGTATAGGTCGCCAAGCTGTGACGGTCAAGCGATTCACGGCTATAAACATCAGTACACGACTCAATATCCAGCCCTTCCATAAAGTTGATCCGAACTTTCCCCCCGACAGAGTACAGGCAGTATCACTTCCCTTCCCTTATCCCACAATCCCGTACACCACCTCTTTCTGCCAGCGGTCAGAATCGTTTTCATCTATCGCTTGACCTGAAGATTTCGCTTCAAGATGCGGCAGAAGCGAGCGAAGACCTATCGACGGGTGATGGCCCTCTACACCCAGACTTTCAATTTCCGAACCCCCTTCCAAGTGCTGGGTAGGTCCATTTTTTTCACAGCGAGGATCCGAATCCTCCCTGTCCAGGATGTTAGGGTTCGTGGCTGACGAGCTGCCTGTGTGCAGTGTCGAATGACCTGATCCTAGCGACGAACAGCGAGTACGACCTCCTCAAACTCCTCACCTCGTGCGTGCAAGGCGAAATCAAACCCAGTCAGCGTTCGATCTTACCTTCTACCCTTCGCCCAGCTGCACACAGGTTGCTCGTGACAGCTTACACTCTACGTCAGTGATGACACAATGCTGTGTTGAAGCGCTTTACAAGCTTGGTCGGGCGTATCAACCCAGTATCGACCTGGCGAAGACATTTGAGAGGAGACGATGTAATCATCGGGAGGCTATTGCTTCGGATGAATGCGTCAGGGATGTCATCGGTATGTCAAGCTTCTGGCAGGTTCAGCTGGCCATATGAATCGCTCTTCCGCCCGCATCCGCACCATTTCCGCCATTTTAGCCTCACATCAGCCGGTACATCCTCCAGTTTAACCTTCTCTCTCTCGCTCCTACTATCTTACCTTCCCCTCCTTCCCTCTTGTCTCCACCCACCTGCTGCAGCTGCTATCTCGTAACTGCCGATCGGGTATCTCCCCATCTAATTAGGTCCTGCACTTCCTTTGCTCTTCGTCCAGATGTTCCTTACATCGAGATGACTCTGATCTCAAACCTTCCTCAGGTCTAATCAATAAACACCGCTACATCCTAGCTGCCCAGTCATCCTCCCTTCGTCAATCCCTACAAACCGTTCCCGGCCTTCCTATCATCCACTTCAATCCTCGTGCAGTTCTAGTCCTCTCCCCTCCTTCCCGCGCAACCTTGAAACACAAAGACGAGGTCGAAACGGAAAGGCGGATGGAGGGTGGGAAAGTGCTTGATGGTTTGGAAGAGGGGCAGAATGTGGTGGAAGGGATTTCAGGTGGAGCAGCTTCTGCGACGAAGCGGGGAAGGGTGAAGGCGCCTAATCCGCTGAGTGTGAGGAAGAAGAAAGCGCCGGTCACAGCACAGCCTGAGAAGGGAGAGAGTAGTGATGTGGCTAAGCGAAAGAGGGAACGGACGGAAAAGCATACCGAGGTGGAGGCTGTCTCAGCGGACGAGGCGGATAGCGATCTGTTGGGTGGGAGGAGGAGGAAGAGGAAAAGACGGGGCAAGGGGGTCGTGGCTGTTGAGCTCCAGGCAGGAGTCGAGCCCTACAGCAATACCCAGTGAGAATCCGGACGCGTGGACCAGGATTCACTCGACACCTACGAGCCACCCCTGTCTTTCCTTATTGACGCTCCTTTGACCTTTGGCGAAACAAAGGAGTCAATGTCGTACTAATTGGCTTGATACTAACCCATTGTTCTGCTGATGTCTTTGTCGCCTCATCTGATATCGCTAATCAGCTCAAGCAAATCGAAAGATTACGCTCTGACCGACCCGCATACCCACCTCAAAATCCTCGAGTCATTCCTCGCACCTCACCCTTCCGTCAGGTATATCCGCCTTCTCGCCGTCGATTACGGAAACACTCCGATCGGTCGTGCATTCGAGCTAGCAAAAGGAAATCGTCAGCAGTCAGTACTGCCTCGGCCGTCAGTCATTTTTTGCGGAAACTTTGGCGTCTCATAATGGGAGGTGATGAGTGGTGGGAATGATCATTGGGTACCTGACTGCACCACTGGCTTCGAAACTCAGCCAAGCAAATGTACCGGTCAACCTTAAGGAGACGGAGGAGCATGAGAAGGATTGGTCTCGCAAGGGACCCGAGGACGGTTCTAAGAAGCGCGCGGCTGAGAGGGGCGAATGGATTGAGATCGAGTTTCTCACTGGTTAAGCGGTGATTCTGCTTCCATCAGACGATTCGGAGAAAGCTATCAACTCGCCTGATGCGGCTTGAGCGGCCGCAGCGTTCCGACACCCATGCTTCGACACGGTTGGGGAATGCGTCGAAGCGCTAGAGAAGGTTGGCGTCTCCGGTCTGGGCGTTCCATCAAGAATGCAACCAGGGGTCATACGACATCTCCCTTAGCCCTCAGAGCCCATCGACCGCGGCCGACAACCTGCTTTTGCACGCACGAAACGATCAAGACCATCGACGCAAAGCATGGCGTGCATGTCACGATGCATACAAAGACTTTTCGACAACAAGCGGAGACAATGGGCCTAAACATTCACCTCTTGATCGTCAACCCTTCGCCGGACCGCTGATGATCAGTTTCTTGCTGGGAGGCTGAAACACCTTCTATCGCTGAGCGCTTTCGTTATTGGGGGTTACGATAGTAGGGGAGTTCGCGAAGACTTGCTCGAATCTGGTGAGTTCTTGTTCTTTTCGCCTGATTTGACCTTACAATGCGAGTAGGTGACGCCGACTGGAGCTGGAAGAGGATATGCTCGCCGATCTGCCGAGTGAAAGAAGCGCATTGTGAAGTGAGAATGCCCGACTGCCTGAGCAACCCTCATCTCTAGCTTCCGGCGATCATTGCTGCTGGACTTGATGGGATCAACTCGAAATTACGTTTGGACATTGAGCCCATTCCCAGCAGGAGACTTTCACCCACTCCTTTACCCGATGAGCTGAGGGACGAATTGGGCGTGATGGAGCGGTTCCCAAAAGATCTCGAAGAAGCTGTCGAAGCGTTGCAGGTTGATGTCGAGGTATTTGAGAGGGTCATGGGCGAGAAATGCGTGGAAGCTTATATGAGGTTGAAGATGGAGGAGATCAACAAGGCCAAGGAGAAGACTTTGAGTGAGAGGAGGAAGGCTATCATTGGATTTGGATCGTTCCCATTTGAATAGGAGATTTCTTCCGCTTTGCAGTTTGGAGAATTAGTATGAATTCGTCTTTACGTTCCTGAGACATCGCTGTCTACGTCCATAACACTGGATACACTCGCATCGTCATGACCACTCGACGTGTGCTCATCATCGGGACGGGTGGGACGATCGCTTCGGAAAAGACTCCAGATGGATTGACTCCGGTGAGCAGGCGGTCTGATCCCTCGCCTTGGCTCTGGCCTGCCTATCATTGCTGACCCTATTGTTCTCCTGCTTTTGATCACCTTCACCGAACCTTTGAAACCTTTATGAAAACTCATCAGCTCCGTACCGACACCTTCTTCCGCCGAATCCGACAACATCCTCAACTCTCCGAGCCACTCTTCCTCTCCCACCCTTTTTCCCCTTCCACATCCACCTCGAACGCCGCAACATCGACCCCTCCCCGGCTCACACACCTTGTAGAGTTCAGTAGTTCAGTCTCAGCTGTCCAAATAGGCAAAAACGTCCGATACCCCGAACTCCGGACCCCTTCTCTGAACGAAGAAGGGGATAGAGTGAGCTATGAGGTAATGGATCTGGATAGGTATGTGGATAGTAGTGAGATGACTCCGGCTGGTACGCCGAAACCTTCAATCGGACACCTCGATGGTGGAAGATGCTGATGAGGAATGGGGTAGAGTGGAATACGATCGCTGGGTTGATTGAGGAGTATTGGGATCTTTATGAAGGTTTTATCATACTATCAGGGACGGATACTCTCGTCAGTTCACCCGCATTTACTATTATATCTCGATAGAGAGCTGTAGCTGATGAGGAAGGGTGGAACTTAGGCTTATACAGCGAGTATCCTGGCTTTTCTATTTACGGACGCCGGGAAACCGATCATCGTCACGGGAGCTCAGGTTTGTAGCGCTTCTCACCGAGATCGCAGAGATAACAGGCCAGGGATCGAGCTGACAATTGACTCCTTCGTAGATTCCCTTGAGCCAACCGAGATCGGACGGATGGACGAACCTTGTCGACTCGCTTTATGTCGCTGGGGTGTTGCCATACTCTGGAGTTGGGGTAGTATTTCATCATCAGATGTTACAGGGTTGTCGGTGAGTGACGACTCTACTACTCTGCTTGCCCATTTGCCTGTTCATGCCCTACACTGCATCATTCACCTTCCCCTCCCTCCCCCTTTTCTCGCACCATCACTCGAATCTCGGCCCGGCGGGTCCCTGCCCCCCCCCCTCGATTCTCTCTCTCTCTCTCTCTCTCTTTGTGTTCCCACCCTCAATTGAGTTTATGGCCTCGAGGGTCCCTTCCCTGGTCCCCTCCACCATCTGGATTGATGTCTGAACGCAGGGCTACCAAGACCTCACCCAACCTATTCGCAGCATTCCAAACACCTTGCGTTCCTCCACTAATCAATCTGAACGTCATGATAAGTGCGTTCACCTGCGGAATATCGCCAGACTTGACTGACTACGTCCTCCGCAGCGCAATTGCCGAATCTACCTTTCCGCTCATCCGCCCTGCCGCCTAGGATCATACCACTCGTCACCAATCCCACCGTCATTTCAGTTTCAATCCACCCCTTGATCACCGGCACGATGCTTTCAGCTCAGATCGAAGCGGTACCCACTTGTCGAGCTGTCATCCTATCCGCATACGGGTCCGGTAACTTACCTCTCAATCCAGAAGGAGCAGTTCTCCAAGCGCTAGAGAAAGCAGTGCAAAAGGAGATACTGGTTGTCGTCATCTCACAGTGTTCGTTAGCCTATTCGCGCGACATGAAGCTAATACTCGACTCGATCAGGCGCGATACCGAACGTCTACCCGCTCTACACACAGGGACGGACACTGCTCAAGATTGGCGTATTGCCCGGTTACGACTTGACACATGAAGCAGCTTTTGCCAAGCTTCTTTGGCTGGTGTCCAGGAAAGATTTGTCGTTTAAGCAGAGGCAGCAGGTGTTCCAGGTGCCCGTAGCTGGGGAGATGTCTATCTGAGGCATGCAGCGGTGTGTGTAGGTGGCTTAGCTAGGCATGTGATTGAGTGGCTATCATGCATATCATAATCATAGTGGACGAACCAGCGCATACGGTCTCTATCTAGCATTTTATCCAGTCTAAGTGAGGAATAGCTATGTCCGTGCTTCGTACGACCTGTCGCCTTGCTTCGTTCTGAAGTTGAAGTTTTGCGCCTAACCCCGTTTCATACACACCACCATGCTTGAAGACCGGTTGCTGACAACCGGCCTGAGTCTTCTACTTCCCGCACATAACGTACTTGACATGGCCTCTATAGCGCCTGATAACATTCTTGGCATCGCGAGTAGCTCGTTCCAATGTAATCAGTCCGGTATTTTCACAGCGATGTATTTCCATCAGCACGTCGCGAAGAAAAGCTGTACAGCTGCTTACGGGTGTGCAGAAAAGGTTCAAGATCCCCTTACTTTTCTCACCGAGCTGATAAGATGTTCAGTTTGCGCGAGAATGCAGAAAAAGCGTTTGGCAGACCGCGCAAAGATATCGCCTTATGCTTGCTCATGACCTGGCCATGCTCGCAGACATCCCCAGTACCACAATCTCCTGCATCTGCATTGTCTCCCCATGCATATCCGCCACCAGCTGTCCTCAGAATACGCAAGGCGACAATCTCGGTCGGCAGTCGGTCGTGTAGTTCCCCCAATGCTCGGGTGACTTGGGTGGTCTTACAGGCTGTGGACCCGACTCCCGGTCTTACATGCATGAAATGAACCGACATCCTTCCCGGACTATGAGAACATTAACTGAGAAAATGAGAGAGTGCCACCGCGCACGGACTTGTTACTCACCACGTAGGTTGTAGCCTTGGAACCTGGTTCGACCCCACGTTTTGGCAGCGAAGGAAGGGGCACATCGTATGCGATCCGTTTGAGAGAGTAGCGGGTCTTGTCGAGGTAGTCTCGAGTATTTCAACGACAGCCCTCGACACGAATTTGCCATCACAAACGGTGAAAGAGGCAAAGGTCGCTCGGAGCAATACGTCGTCCTTCAGAGACTGCATACCGGTCAGACCGGCTTTTCTTCCGGCATCACCCAACCCAAGTCTATCGAAATGCCTCTCGGACAGGACCAGATTTTGTCGAAGTCGGGCAGCCAGCTGTGATTGGTGCTGGGGACCTTCACCTCATAAAGGTCCCTCACCAAGTAATGAGCGTATTCAGATTTTTCCTCCACTGCGCTCGGACTGCTCACCAAGAATTCATCGATCATCCAGTCAATCCCGAGTTTGGCCAGTATCATCCGAACCATAAAACGAAAGACATTCAACACCGTCCTCGCCGGGTGATAAGGTGCAAAAACTAGGATTGCCCCGGCTCGCGCATAGACTGATCCATTTGGACTGGTTACGTCAGAACAGAGTGTTTAGTAGGACTCACCGAACCATGCCAGGGTACCTTGTTTTCGCATCCTCCTAAAATTCCGCTCATACTGCTTGTCTCGCTCATTCGCCTGCTTCTCAGCTTCGGCCAGTTGCTCAGCGGTCACCCAAGCTGTTGACATCTCGGCGATATACGTGGTAGCCATCACAGCACCCAACTTCACGGAGAGGAACGCATTGAATTGCTGCCGCAAGAGATCTCCGGTAGGCGCTGATACAGGTCAAAGGGAAGGCAGTGACCGATTTTTCCATTCACCTATCAAGTTGCGCGTCTCCTCATCGTCCTCGGTTTGCCAGACAACAGCTAAGATATTAGTAGGGTTCAGAAACTCAAAAACTCACCCTCAGCATCCCCCACAACACCTTCGACTAGATCCTCACCCTCCCTCAACTCCTCGTCCTGTCCCAAAGGTCAATACGACTGTTTACAATAGCGCTGACAATTCACATCCAGCCATACTCCTGCTCAAGCCCGTCTGCCTCAACCTCATCCCCCAAATCACATTCCCTTCCGCATCCTACCAACCGACCACACCTCAGACCCAACACAACTCGCACCGCCTGCGTTTCATCCTGTTCGGATCGACGGCCCACCCAGCTCTTGTTCGTCCTCGGCATCACTCAACACGATGGCGCGGGCAAGTTCCGAGGCAGAGAAACGGACAAGGTTTGGGCTCAAGGCCGAGGTGGGAAGAAGGAGCGATAACACGCTTGGACATCTTGATCTGCTTGACGGCTATGGAGACACAGCAGGTCAGCATCGATTCATTGCAAGACACTGCGCAAGCGGAAGATCATTTGTGCATGAATAAGACAGTGGTCAGTATCAACAGTCGTATAGGGCGAAGAGGCAGAAGGATAAGCGATGGTCTTCGGGGCCGAAATCGACGATTTTCGGACCGAAATCAACGTAGCAGTGCCATAGCTGAAGCAAAAGCGAGGTCCTGGCGGTCGGAGGGCGATCGAAGCGTTAACTGTAGTGGTTGGAGGTCAAGGTTGCACACGTAGTAAAGGGGAAAAGAGAACAGGATACGTGTAGAAAGGGCGGGAGATCAAAGGGAAGAAAGGTTCATGGGACGGGAAGATGGGCAGGTGGTAGATGAGAAAGTGTAAAGGTGGGATGGGTGCTCTAGATGGGATGATATGTGATGGTACGTGGATTGACAGGTGATGAATGGTGGAATGTATGCCGATACCAGAAGGGGACGAGGGGGAGACGCGATGGCTTCGAGGTGGAAGGGTGATATGCAAAAGCGGAAGGGGTGATAGTTTGGGGCGACGGAAAGCGGAAGCAGGGGGCAGCAGACGGGTGGGAGGGTTAGACGGGGTAGTGGGCGACGTGGAGAAGAAGTGGAACGGTAATGGCGGATAGTAGGTGTGTAAAGGGCTGCATCCAGAAAGGAGTTTTTGAGCGGTAATGAAGGGGTGGTGGTTGGATCGGGAGGTTCGGTCGATCGAGGAAGACTGTATCGGGTGTAGAACCTTCGCGTTCGTTCCGTCCGGCCTAGTGTCGAGTACATCGGATCCATCCTCAAGACGAGAAGTGACCGGGAAAGGAGCAGAAGACAGAACATAGGACGATCGCAGAGACTCAGGTGGACCACCCGATCCGGCGATGACCTTGTACCCAGGTGCAGAGGTGAAGACCCCCGTCCACTGGAACGAGCCAAGACAAACGGAACGGAACGAAGCGCGGATCACAGAGGACTCTCAGAGAAGAATTAGAGGTCCAGAATCGAAGAGAGATTTCAGTCGTTCTGGATGATCTAGCTCAATAATTTAATGAAGAATCGAGTGCTGGGAAAGGCAAGCGTGAGAATGATCAAACAACATTCCCCAACTTCGCGGAATCGTGGGACTGACGTCAATTGCGCGTTATGCATCGGATACTTCTGAGCCGTATGTGAATATCTCACCGTACTCGTAACTGTGGAGCCTAGACTGCATTTACATCTACCCTTCCTTGAGCATCCATCGGAAAAGCCTAGCTGACCGCGCGAGTTTCAAAGTATTCTGGCAGGATTAGTCTACCTCCTTTTTATTTCGATCGGCAGCTCGGTGTACCCGAGAGTGATGGCCAAATGTATCTTGTCAGCCATGGGTCGTATTCGCCTGTTTTCTTCGAACATTGCTTTCGCTGATCGCTCGAGCATTTCGACCTTCTCCCTTGGGTAAAATTCTCCTCATGTTCTGCTTGCATACATGAGAGGATTCCGAAAACTCCAAAGAAAGCGGTAAGACCTAGAGCTAATCACTCATTTGCCATCCGTGAATTCAGGGCTCAAAAGTTTGCGAGTCGTCCCAGAACCAATCCCGAACTTGCCATCAGTGAATTCAGGGCCGTCAAAGCCTTTGTGTTTAGTTCCGCTATCTCATCTCGGTTTACTCCTATCTCCCCTTAACCCATGTTATCCTTGAGCTCGATTCAGCCTGTCAATATTACTGGTGATACCAGGATCTTTCGTCTCGCCTGCCAACCTTTCGAGGGCTTCCGATGCATGAATACGCCGTTCGAAGAATATCCGTTCGAAGAATACGACGCGGTTCCGAGTGGGATAATCAAAGGGTTCCTGACACACGCTGACAGGTCAAAAAGACACCGACGTGCCCCGGACTGCCTCCTTATCACCTCCATTGGCGGCATAAGGATCTTGCCGACACTGATTAAATTAACACATTCGGTCTAGCAAAGAGTGCTGTGAAGGAGCGTTTGCTAAGTCGCCAACGTCTTTGGATCCTATTCGGATCCAGCCCGAAGTTATATCGGCATTTCCGTTTTTTCTGTCTATTGGCTTCCGCGGACATGCCGCAGCGGCACAGGTCCCTATCCCTGGACCATCACCCGAGCTATCTAAGCCACACCCATAAATCCCGTACTAAACTTACTTCTCGGCTGGACCGCAAGCGCCTCACAAAACTTTTTGGTCGAACCGCAAACGTATAACGAAACTTCAATACTGCAAACGTATACCAAACCTTGAAGCAGGTTTGGTGGACGCGCAATGCTGCAGACCAGTTCGATGCGAGATCGAGCATGTGGGAATGAAGAGTATGACTGCTATTCCATCTCAAACCCGCTGACGCGCAGTCTCCGCTATCCAGTTTAAAGCGCTGCCCGCTCTTAGCCATTCGACCTGATCAGGACTCAATGTATGTCTACATCCTACCTCGATCACCTCTCCGCTCGGTCTCGTCACTCGCAGTGTTATCTGATCGTCCTTCGCAGTCCCGTCAAGAACGGATGCGAGGCCAATGGTCTGAATGCGATCGAGCGATGATATCTGGGAGTAAGAGGATTTATCGAGTAGCCAGAGGGGAAGGATGCCCTGCTTCTAAACCATACAAATCAGCGAAAGATCGCGAGAGCAGGATGAAGCGCACTTTGAGGTTGGTCTCGTGTATCCGAGCGAAAGATCGGGCTACAATCATCGCGCAGCCGTAATATCGAGGCTGCAGAGCCGCATGTTCCCGCGCCGAGCCTTCGCCGTCTACCATCGACCCGTCAGTTTCTTGGCTGGTATACCTCTGTTCGGATGATTGGCCGAGCAGAGATTTAATGCGCGCATGGTAGCTGGACTTGACGTACAGTTTTCATCGACGACCAACATCCACGGCTCGGCTCTCGCTTTGTACTTCTGCATCGTCCGAGGGATGGTGTCCTCGCCTGAAGCGTCTCGAGCGATGTTGATCTGTCCGCCTTCATCATTGACGGCGGTCATCACTGCGAACACCTCAGCGGTATTATTAGCACTAGACTCCATACATACAAGTATTCTCAGAGATATTTGACAAATGGCCTTTGTACTGATTCACCATCAGCTATGACAGCTATGATAATGAATGTATTGAATGCGAACCTTCAGCCATGCTCCTGCTGCACTGATATGGTCCGTCGTGCTGACGACTCATGAGCTCCTCCATTAGAGGTACAGGATGACTCACCATTTCCCCCTCACCCGCATCAAGCAAGTCATCTCTGGCAACTCCCCCTTCCCATCTGTGAAGTTACTTCTGAAAGGACCTAATATTTCTAATCGTTGACTATCGGGTGAGATGGCGATCTGAGTTTCGGGTACCGGTGACGGGGAAGGCGTCGGAGAGTATGATAGGTCTCCGGGAGTAAAGCCAGCCGATGGTAGCCGGTCGCCAGTAGGAGGGTTGAAGCGGAAGGGACCGGTGGCAGTAGGTATTGCGTCGGTCATGGGATTGAAGTTGAGGTCACCGGAGAAGGCCATCTGCGGATTGTTGTAAAAACGAAAAGCTGGAAGGATGAATGCGTACGGCTGTGACGATCTCCGGCGATGCAAGGAAGTTCACTGATCGATGAGGTCAGTTTGCATTACCTCAAAGGAAGTCTGACTCACTTGTTTTCAGGTTGCCATCATTCCGTGCTTTGAAATTGCTAGAAGAAGATTATCAGCCTTAAAAGACCTTCCTGGAGAAAGACCTGTTCGAGGTTAAGGTATCTCACCGATTGAAGGACGTCAAGATAGCTATTGTTCATTAGCTTTGCTCGACATCGGGATAGCAAGCCCACCGTTATCCTCCCCCTTCATATCGTCCCTCTTCCACTGCCCAATACATGGCCCGCAGGCATTCGCCAGTACCGTCGCACCGACATCCTCGAGGGTCCCCTGAAGTCCATCCCGCTCGATCGTCGCTCGTATCAACTCGCTCCCAGGGGTGACAAGAAAGGGGACTTTGCTTTTCAGCCCGGCAGCTTTCGCTTGTTCGGCGATGGAGGCGACGCGGGACATGTCTTCGTAGGATGAGTTGGTACATGATCCGATGAGGGCGGAGGAAAGGTTGGTCGGGTAGTTGTTGGAGGCGAGGAAGGATGGGAAGGTGGATAGGGGTGTGGCGAGATCAGGGGTGAAGGGGCCGTTCAGGTGGGGTTCGAGGGAGGATAGATCCTGCGTAGCTCAGCGGAAGTCTTGCAGTGAGAATGCTAGACGTACGATCTCGATCACCTCATCATACTCTGCACCCTCATCCGCTTGGAGGAAACCGGTCCGAGTAGCATCGTCCGCAGCTTGAGCGACCGGTCCTCGTCCCGTGGCATGAAGGTACGAACGCATATTGTCGGAGTAAGGGAAGGTCGATGTGGTCGCACCGACTTCTGCGCCCATGTTGGCGATCGTAGCGAGACCTGTACATGATTGCGAGGCCACGCCTGGTCCGAAGTATTCGATGATCCGGCCGGTTCCTCCCTAACCTGGTTGTCAGCGATTTCACCAGACTCGTAGGCATGTGTGAATCTGAAGAGTTGCTCACCCGAACCGTCAACTTCCCCGCGAGATGCAAAATCAGATCCTTCGGCGTCGCCCACCCCTTCAACTCCCCAGTCAACCTCACCCCCGTAATCAGAGGCGCCTTCAACTCCCATGGAGTATCCGTCATCGCATCAACCGCGTCCGCACCTCCCACCCCTATCGCCAACATCCCCAATCCCCCAGCGTTGGGTGTATGACTATCCGTTCCAAGCATGAGTAAACCCGGAGCAGCGTAGTTCTCCAGTACGATCTGATGGATGATTCCTGATCCGGGTTTCCAGAACTCGATCCCGTATTTCGTCGCTGCGGATTGGAGGAAGTCGAACACTTCTTTGTTCGTCTCGATTGAGCGGGTGAGGTCTGATGCGGCGCCGGTTTGAGCTTGGATGAGGTGGTCGCAGTGGATGGAGGTGGGGACGGCGCAAGAGGGAAGGCGGCAGGTCATGAATTGGAGGAGAGCCATCTGGGCAGATGCATCCTACAAGAGTTGATGTTCATTAGCAGGCAGCAGGTAGGCACGGAATACATATAATCTGACAAGGCAGGTCGAGCAAACAGCTCTACCTGCTCACTCGCATAAAGCCCTACCTGCTCACTTGCATAGCAACTCGATCCGGTCTGAGCTTCAGGTACCTCTCCCCTCGCACTTTCCCACCCCCATCTAAACTCTCCTCAGGATTTCTCAGATGGGCATAAAGGATCTTCTCGGCGAGTGTGAGCTTCGCATTCGTAGGTAGAACATGTCGGACGGTCTCGAGGGTTTTAAGAAGGTGGGGATAAGGAGGGGTTATGGAGGTGCAGTCTTTGACGTGGAGCGTTACAGGCGTGGCAAGTCCTCTTGACAGCCGAGGGCGTGAGGAAAGACGCCCACGAAATCGAGGCACCATATTGTCCAAGGAATGTTCACTGCAAAGCTGCAACTACCAATCAACTTCGATTTTTTACTTCGACCCTCGGAGGGCCATTAACCTTTCTCGGGGTTATCCGAAATATTCCCGAGAAAATCAAAGGTGGAGGGAGTCTCGAAAGAAAGTCACGTCCTCATTTGTGCTTCTCCACTTCTTTCATTCCGCTTTTTTCCTTTTCGTATTTTATCTACAAGGCCATCCACATCCATTACATACTTCTAAAATTTCCTCCTCAGCTCGTGTATTGTCGTGCATCTTCACTCCGGTATCCGTTGTAGAGAGCCATGTCTGAGAACGGTGATGAGGTGAGTTCAGCATTCCCGCCCAGCACCCCGCATGCTGGCGCGAAGTATAAACGCCGGACTTATACTTATGATGAGTTATAAAACAGGTTTCCATCGGATTCGAGGTGTGTCAAATACCCTGTCCTGTCGATAAAAACAGAAGCAAAGTGTCGCCCGTGACCTGAATGGCGCTGACGCATAGAACGTCATTCAACCTGTAGTCTGTCGATGAATTGCAGGCGCATGTGAGTGTTTTACCATCTTGATCAGCCTTCTCCCCCCTGTGCCAGCCGCGAGCTGCGTCATAAAGACGTCATTGCATCTCCCTTGACTTCAGCTGTCTCATCCCGGCTGTTGTGCACACTGATTCTTGACGACGATCGGACCACCGTGTCAAAGTCCGAGCGAAGCGCCGCAGCTCCGCCCTACAGCTCTGTCGAAGCTGCTTTCGTCTTACTTCGTTTCGCATTCAAATCATGGACGTGTACTCCTGCTGACTTCATCTCGGCACTAGGGCATCAACGTCGGCGACATCGTTAAGCTCAAGGCTGCTGGAATCGTCACTGTTTTGGGTGTAGCTCAAACAACCAGGAAAAACCTCATCAAGGTCAAGGTGAGACCGACAAATAACCGGGCATCGAAATCCGCTGACAAAAACCTCAGGGATTGTCCGAGGCGAAGATCGAGAAGCTGAAGGTTGGTGAGCTGCAATGCCAATACCTCTTTGTCCAGGTATGTATGTGGCATCCGTCGCTGACCATCATTTTGCAGGAGACAGCGCAGAAGCTTCTCGTCGGTAGCATCTTAAAACCATCATTGGATACACTGATGAGCATGCGATTATAGCCTCCGACGTGGGTTTCTGCGGCCGATCTGAACCACCGCCGCCAAAACGTCATCTTCATCACCACCGGATCCAAGTCTGTGGATGCCATGCTGGGTGGCGGTATCTCGACTCAGAGCATCACGGAGGTCTATGGCGAGTACCGAACTGGCAAGGTAAGCGATACCCTGCTAGCTATCCGCAACCTTTCTAATGCATGGTCTCAGACTCAGCTCTGTCATACTCTGTGCGTTGCGACACAGCTTCCGGAAGACCAAGGTGGAGCGAGTGGCAAAGTCGCGTACATCGATACCGAGTCAGTCGTCCCGCGGGCGTCAGTTTTCTTAGTCTGATCGTGCAATGCAGAGGCACCTTCCGTCCTGAGCGAGTCAGGTCGATCGCCGACCGCTTTGGAGTCGACGGAGCGATGGCCCTGGAGAACGTCCTTACCGCCAGGGCATGGAGTTCGGAACAGCAGTGCGAAATGCTTGTGGAGCTTGCTGTGCGGTCAGTGGTATCCTCGATTTACTTCAAGCTGTCTGACAGGAGCTTAGATTCGTCGAAGACCGTACCTACAAGCTCCTCATCGTGGACAGTATAATGAACCTGTTCCGTAAGTGTATTTTGCTAGCGCATCCCCGTGAGCTAAAAGTCGTCTAGGTCAAGACTACTCCGGGCGCGGCGAGCTCTCTGAGCGCCAGCAAGTAAGTGTTCTTAGCGTTACTTCTCCTGTTGCGCTGATTCCCTCAGAAACTCAATCAATTCCTGTCTCGTCTCCAGCGGATCGCCGAGGAGTTCAACGTCGCCATCCTCCTTACTAACCAAGTTCAAGCCGATCCCGGTGTACGTATGATTGGTCTTATTGGGATTCTGCTTACACCGTATTAGGCTGCTGCGATGTCGGTCATCCACTTATCGGGTTCTCTGCTAATCTGGTAACAGGTTCGCCGCCGCTTCGAGCGCAAAGCCAGTTGGCGGGCATGTTCTTGCTCATGCGTGAGCCTCACTGTTGTTGTGGCGACCAGACTAATGTTTGACTTGTAGCTCTGCAACCCGCATCCAGCTCCGCAAAGGTCGTGGCGAGGAGCGTGTCGCGAAACTTCAAGACTCTCCCGAGATGCCAGAAGGGGAGGCGACGTATTCTCTGAAGGCGGGGTGAGCGGTTCATTCTATCTTCTTCCGAGGCTGACTAAGACTTCAGCGGCTGGGAAGGTAAGAGCGATAGCTGGAATCGGAGCAGAGCTGAAATTTCCGCCTCAGACGTCTAATCTCGGCGCACTAACGCATTACTGACCATCGTTTCGATCCTATGCTGTATCATACTCAATCACGTTGCGAGACCGTATCATCTGTACATATCAGCTTCATCATGCATCGGCCTATACGTTCGTGCTCTTCATCTACGCTCGATTTAGTGACTTGGGCTAGAATAAGCCAGGCACAACGACATCAATATTTTCGGTCCTCTTGCACGTCATTTCAACCTAAATGCTTCTGTTATCAATGCCGGATGAGCCGGACTCTTCGCTTCATTAGACCTGCTGTAAGCCTTGAACCCTCATTAAGGACACTACCACACCGAGTTCGTCAACCTGCACACCGGCTGTATAACCAACATAGCATCTTGAACACCACCTATCCATCCCTCATCCGGTTTCGACATTTACACACGATACGGTATATCCCACGTGTCTCCCCTCTTGATCCTCACTAGTTTGTTATAGTATCATTCAGACGAGTCCATCAGCTCGATGGACACAATACATATATCAAACCTCTCAATCCACCTCATCAACGGGCTCGGACCCTCATCATTCAATCTCCTCCCACCACCCCCATGTCCAGCTCTCATCAACCTCTCAATCCATACTCAACCTCATATCATCCCTTCATGTGTCGGAAACGATGCGATGGGAGGGTTGGGAGTGAATTATTCAAGCGTCTCGAAATCTATCTACGCTTTGACGAGTGATCCCAAACGATCTTTTGGATGGCCAGAAGCGCTTGTGACGGAGATTGCGGAGGTTCCACTTCGTCTTGGGGAGGAAATCGTGGAAAGTGTCGATGTGAAAGTGGAGCTGTCGAGAGCGGTATTGATGGCTCAGTCGGTTGTTTATTCTGCTTCTTTTACGGTTGGGCAGGAGGAAGGAAGGGATTGGTGTTGTGAGATCAAGGATATCCGGATAAGCTGTATTATCGGTCTTCATAAACACGAACGGCAGGCCAAACAGCGATTGGAGGTGGATGTGAAAGTTTCGGGATATAAGGAGGAGAAGTGGGATCATCGTGCTTTCACCGATCAGGTTGTTGAGGTATGTCTCCTGCTTGACAATGGATGGCACTGGCTGATTGAGGAGCAGTATCTCCAGAGTAGCTCTTCAGGGACTCTGGAAGCGCTGGCAGATAATCTGGCTGGGCATCTGCTCTCGACCTCCGTCGAGCTGAGAGGGGAAGTGAAGTTGAGGGTTACGATAAGGAAGCCCAGTGCTTTGCCTTTTGCGACGCCTAGCATCACCATCGAACGGACTTTGACGGATTATACCTCCCGACGAGCAGTGATAGTCCCGTCTGAGTCAACGCCCCATGATCAAACCACCTCGCGCTCTCCGCGACCTTCAGTGAGTCTTTGTGCGGTTCCAGCAAAAGGAGTTAGAGCTATCTTGACGGTTCCTCGTAGGGTCCAATCAACGGAGACACACTCGCTTCATCCGCTAAACCCTCCGCAACGATCGCACAAGCACCAGTATCAAGCGGTTCAGCAGCCAAGCGAATCTTCATAGCACTCGGATCGAACCTAGGCGATCGGGTATCGAATATCAAATCGGCAGTCCGATCACTCGAAGAAGCGGGATGTAAGGTCAAAGCATGTGGGAAGATGTATGAGAGCGAACCGATGTACGTCGAAGCTCAAGATCGATTCATCAATACCGTCATCGAGGTGAGTGAGTCTCTCTGTATGCCTGAAATCCGCTGAGGAGACTTAGGTGGAAACGACACTCGCCCCTCTGGAACTCCTTTGGCTGCTGAAACACACCGAGACTGCTATAGGCAGGACGAAGACTTATGCGAACGGTCCGAGGGTCGTCGATCTGGATTTGCTGTTCTATGGGCAAGAGATGGTAAGGCTGGGTGAACCGGGAGATGAGGGTGATGAGGGGGTGGATTGGTTGGAATGTCCTCATCCGAGGATAGCGGAGAGGGAGTTTGTCTTGAGGCCTCTTGCCGAGTAAGTATCTCGTCTTGCAAATAGATCGATCCGCTGATCCTTCCAGTATTACCCCGGTTTTCACTCATCCCTCCCTCACTGCGTCCATCTCCGGGCTCCTCTCTCATATTCGGAGAAACAAAGCCCCACAACTCGCTCCCATCATCGCCTTTCCATTTCCAGCCCCGCCGCTACGCCTCGACCGCTTCCCCATGATCATGCAGATCTTCAATGCCACTCCCGACTCCTTCTCTGACGGCGACCTCTCACATCTCTCAGTACCCCTGGCGCTTGAGCGTATCAGAGATGTTATAGACTCGCCACTGCCCCCTGCGATCCTCGATATTGGCGGTATGTCAACTCGGCCGAACTCCGTGCCCTGCTCCGAAGGGGAAGAGATCAACCGGGCCGTACCTCTAATCACCGCCATACGGTCAAGCCCGGATGAAAGACTCCGAACGATACCGATATCGATTGATACCTACCGGCGGAACGTTGCTCGAGCAGCAGTGCAAGCCGGAGCGAGCTGTATCAACGATGTCCGCGGTGGTCGGGAACCTGGTATGCTCGAAGTCATGGCTGAGCTGAACGTACCCGTCATCCTCATGCATTCAAGAGGCGACTCGACGAGCATGATGACGTCGGAGTTACAGGACTACTCGGCCTTGGGTGGAGTAGTAGCGGGAGTCCGAAGTGAGCTGGGCGAGACTGTCAAGAAGGCCTTACAAGCAGGAGTGAAAGCTTGGAACATCATCCTCGACCCAGGACTGGGATTCGCCAAATCACATGCGGATAGTCTCACTCTTCTTCGCCATCTTACGGACTTGGATATGGGTTATCCTTTGCTTGTCGGAGGTAGTCGGAAGGGATTTGTGGGTAAAACGATTGAGAGGGACAAGGCGGATGAGAGGGGTTATGGGGATGCAGCTGTCACTGCTTGGTGCTGTCAGAGTGGAGTTGTGGGGATTGTCAGGGTGCATGAGGGAAGGGGTATGGGGGAGGTCATCAGAATGTATGAGCGAATCAGCCGGAGCTGAATCTATGAAACCATACGTCATGATGTGTGCTGGGGAGCTACGAGCATGGACGAAGATTGTCACAATGGTTCCTCATTTCCACTCTCAGTAGGGCATGGTTAACATCGCGTTATATTACTGGTACATCTAATTAGCGTGGCTTGCATGATGCACTGTGCCAGACAGTACTGAGAGGAAAAGATGATGGACTGTCGGGTCCAACCAACATGCGGGTTGTGTTGGGATACCCATGGAGGGCCCAGAAATGTGATAGTTGCCATATGATGTGATGTCAAGGGAAAGCGTTTCCTCATGACCCAGGATGGATAGAGTGATCGGTGCTGAGTGGTGGGTAATGGTGCCGGAAGATATCGGTCGCCCATCAATGACTTGGATGTCCAAAGGTTTGTCCTTTTGGATTGCTGGAATACCGGTTATTGACGGAATAGAATGACTTGGTCATGAAGCTGGGAGTAGCTCCTGAATCAATCATAACGAAGGTGTTGTATTGTTGTCTGTTGTAGGCAATCCTGATTTGTAGACAGAGGTGTTCCTTTGGGTCGGAGGGGTTGAGCGCTTGCGTTGTAGCCGTGATTGTATGACGTTTGACGGTGATGGCCCGAGATTAGCCCACGGTATCTTTACGCGTGGGCTCGGGATTTCGAGTCAGAGCTGGTGATAGCGCTGACTTTGGTGAAAGTCCTCGGTTTGGTCTGTGCGCGGCAGTTGTTTGCCAGATGGCCACCTTTGCCACAGTAGAGATAAGGATTGTTCTCCATCCTATGCTTACATTCCTCAGGAGTGAGCGGAGTGTAGCAAGGACGCACGGCATCAACCTCCATGGGAAGTGGAGTGAAGGTTGTGGTTGCGGTAGTATTGGGGCGGGTTACCAGTTGGAATGTGAATAATCGAGTCCTGATAACCGGAGTGTCGATCTGAGTCGCAGTGGTCCATGTGATAGTGGGTTGGGCGTTCCTCCTGTGCTGATAAAGGAGGTTGTCCCATTTGATAGAGTTGTCAATGATGTTGGTGATGGAGTTGAAGTCATTTAGAGTGAGGATCTTATCCTTGACGTCTTCCGTCGATCCATCGAAGTATGCTTGACATAACGCCTCATCCCCGTAGTCGAGGTAAGCGGTGTTGTCAGGGATCTGGGTGGCCGGAGGTTTGCTGAGCTAGGATTGGTTCGGCATGTCTCTGGCTTGGCAACTGGAGTATTGGGACTGTGACCCAGTGAGGTGGAGGCTAGACCCAGACTAGAGTCGACTAGAGGTGTTGGGTTTGAACCAACTGGTACATATAATCCAGAGCTGGGGAGCTGTCATGTCGGAGACTTGACTCCTACTGTATATAACCAGCCAGATAGCTCCGGTCAATATTAACCCAGTGGTTATTGTAATATTCATGACACGAAGCCCCAATGATTTCTCACGTGATTCACCTATCTATTGAACCCTTTATTGAACACCTCCACGTCCCTTTCTCCTTTATTCATCTTCCTCTGTAGTCCCCATCAAATCCACCTTTCTTGTTATGCAGCAGCCTGAGACCCCTCTCGAGCTAGCTATAGCT
>JAABUH010001211.1_pt1:5000-30616 | contig 30616 bp, 27 predicted proteins | sample 5559121 | NCBI WGS metagenome assembly JAABUH01 (sample SAMN10711871, study PRJNA513364) | rock metagenome | isolation source: Antarctica rocks | place: Antarctica: Victoria Land, Battleship Promontory nord | collected 2015-12-28
TCGCCCTGGCGACGAGCGGACGACCCGGCCCGGTCCACATCGAAATCCCGCAGGATGTGCTGCTGGCGGACGCGACCATGATCGCGCCCTACACCCGTTAGCCGATCCCGCCCACGCCGCTCGCCGCCGATGAACTGGCGCGGATGGTCGCACTGATCCGGGGGAGCCGCCGCCCGGTCATCTGGGCGGGCAAGGGCGTGCGCGCCACCGCGACCGACGCGGCGCTCGTCGAGCTGGCCGAGTTGCTCGAAGCGCCGGTGATCCTCTCCGGGGATGCAGCCGGGGCGTTGCCGGACACGCATCCCCTCTCCGCCGGGCAACTCGCGCTCTACGTCCACACGCCGTTGCAGCGGGCGTTGGCGGAGGAGGCGGATCTGATCCTGGCGATCGGCGAGCGGGCGGGCACCGGCCATGCCGGGGCGATCTTCGCCGTCGCGCAGGCCCCGGTGGCCGGGCTCTGGCTCGGGGATGCGGGCGAGGCGGCGGATCCGCGCGCCGCTGCCGGGGCGGTGGCCGATCTGCGGGTCGCGCTCGATCAACTGCTGGAGGCGTGCGGCGATCAGCGCCGTCCGCGCGATGGGGCGCTGCGCGAGCGGATCGCCCACGGCAAGGATGACCTGCGGGCGCACATCCGCGCGGGCCTGCGCCGCGACTACGGGGAGGTTCGCCCGATGCACTACGGCCTGGCGCTCGACGCGCTGCCGGGGCTGGTCGACGCCGAGACGATCGTGCTGGGGGATATCGGCAGCCACAATCAGTGGACGCGGCTGGTGTTGCAGACGCTGAACCGCACGACATTCGTGCCGGAGGGGTATTGGGGCGCGATGGGCTTCGGCCTCCCGGCGGCGCTGGCGGCCAAGCTGGCCTTCCCACAGAAGAAGGTGATCGCGGTGACCGGCGACGGCTGCTTCCTGATGGCGAGCGCGGACTTCGCCACGGCGGTGGAGGCGGGGATCAACCCGATTATCCTGATCCTCAACGATCGGCAATACGGCATGATCGTCGGGATGCAGGAGAGCACCTACGGTCGCGCGACACAGACGGCGCTGGACGGCCCGGACTTCGTGGCCTTCGCCCGCTCCTTCGGGGCCGACGGGGTGCGGATCGATGCGCCGGAAGAGCTTCCGGCGGCGATCGAACGCGGCCTCGCCAGCCCGACGATCTTCGTCATCGATGCCACCTGCGACTATCGCTTCCCGCCCTACGATCTGGCGCGGACGGCGGCGGAGCTGGGCTAACCGCGAACGGGAGCGCGCGGCGGCGGAACGCGGCGAACGTGGCGCGGGTGCGTTCCCGGTAGAGGAGCGGCTAGACCTGTTCGTAGCGGAGGCGGCTCGTCGCCTCGTCCGGCGTCAGCTCGCCGGTCGCGACCGCGGCGAGGAGGGTCGCGCCGTAGGCGGCTTCCTCGCGGTGCGCGGGGCGGAGCAACGGCAGATCGAAGCGCTCGGCGATCAGCGTGGTCAGCAAGGGGTTCTGGCGCAGGCCGTTCCCGGACCCGATCAGGCGCGTGCGCGGCGCGACGCCCGCATCCTGCATCGTGCCGTAGAGGTCGTGGAAGGTCGTGGCGACCCCTTCGAGCAGGGCGCGCGCGAGGTGGCCGGGGGTGAGGGTCCGCGCGTCGAGCCCGACGAACGCGCCGCGCTGGTCGGGATCGTAGCGGTTGCCGCCGAAGCGCGGGTCGCAACGGAGGCCATCGCTGCCGGGCGGCACGGCGTCGGCGAGGGCGTTGATCGCCGGGTAGAGGTCGTCCGGCGGCTCCACGCCGAAGAGGTCGCGCCCGACCTGGCGGAAGAAGTCGTGCAGCAGGGCGTAGGACTTGCCGCCGACGATCCCCGCGCCGACGAGCAGGTAGCTCCCGGCGAGATAGGGGCGCGTCTCCAACAGCGCGCCGCGCGCGAAGCGCGGGGCGATCGCGGAGACCTGCCCCCCGGTGCCGACGTTGACGAGCAGCGCATCGGTCGCCACGCCGACGCTGCCGAAGAAGCTGGCCTGATTGTCGCCCAGCGCGTTCATCACCGGCACCCCGGTCGGCAAACCAAGCGCCGCCGCACCCGCCGCACCCAATGTGCCGAGCAGCGTGCCGGTCGGCGCGACCGGGGGCAGGAGCGCGGCGGGGAGATCGAGCGCGGCGAGCATGCCGGCGTGCCAGCGCCCGTGCGCGGCGTCGAAGAGACCCGCGCCGCCCGCGTCGGTCGGATCGGTGACGGGCAGCGCCCCGCAGAGGCCCCCGACGAGATAATCGGGGACGAAGGTGACGCGGGCGTCCCGCGTGGGTAACTCATCCCGTTGTGCCAGCCAGAAGAGGGTCGTGCCGAGGAAGCCGCTGGCGACCGCGCAGCCGGTGCCGCGCGTGTCGAGCCCGACGAGGCGCGCGTGCAGGGCGGCGAGGGGCGTCACGCCGTCCGCGCCCGGCTCGTCGGCGCGCTTATCCTGCCAGCCGATCAGCGGGGTGAGCGGGCGCAGGTCGTCGCCGGGCGCGGTGCTGACGAGCAGGCCGCCGTGCTGCTGCCCGGTGACGCCGATCGCCGCGATCTGGTCCGCACGACCGCTCGCCGTCACCGCCGCCCGCCCGACCGCCAGCGCGCGATCGCGGATGGCGCGGGCGTCCCACTCGCTCCGCCCTGGTAATGCCGGGAAGGGCTCCGGTTGCGGCGCGCGCTCGGTGACGAGCTGCGCGCCGGTCGCGGCATCGACGATCGTCGCCGCGACCTTGGTGGTGCCGACATCGAGCCCGAGATAGAGCGCCATCGATCCTCCTGAGGGTGGGGGGACGGTCACTGCAGAGACGCAGAGACACAGAGGACGAAGGGAGAGAAGAAGGACGGTAGCCACAGAGTGCACAGAGCGCGCAGAGCACGGAAGAGAGAAGCGACGGTATAAAATGGACGAAGACGGAACAGGAGGCACAGGGAAAAGGATGTAGCGAGGCGCTGAAAGGCGCTACCGTAGCGTTTGGCGCAATGCCTATGACGCACCGCCCCCCTCAAATCGTGCTTCTTCTCTCCCTCGTGCTCTGTGCGCTCTGCGCGCTCTGTGGCAAACGTCCTTCTCTACTCCTCCGTTCTCTGTGTCTCTGTGCCTCCTGTTCCGTTCCCCCTTAAGGGATCAGCACCACCTTGCCGGTGGTCTTGCGCCCTTCGAGGTCGCGGTGGGCCTGGGCGACCTCGGCGAGGGGGTAGCTGGCCCCGATGTGCAGTTTCAGCGTGCCCGCCGCGATCCAGCCGAAGAGATCCTTCGCGCGCCACAGCAACTCCTCGCGGTCGAGGGTGTAGGCACCGAGGACGGGACGGGTCAGGAAGAGGGAGCCGCGCGCGTTGAGGATCTGCGGGTCGAGCGGCGGGACCGGGCCGCTCGCCTGCCCGAAGAGGACCATCATGCCGCGCGTGCGGAGGGCGGTCAGCCCCTTGTCGAAGGTGTCCTTGCCGACGCCGTCGTAGACCACGTCGACGCCCTTGCCCCCGGTGAAACGCCTGGCCGCCTCCGCGAAATCGTCCTGGCGGTAGAGGACGACCTCATCGGCCCCGACCGCGCGCGCCATCTGCCCCTTCTCCGCGCTCCCCGCCGTGGTGAGGACGCGCGCCCCGCGCATCTTCGCCATCTGGATCAGGAGACGCCCGACGCCGCCCGCCCCCGCGTGGATGAGGCAGGCGTTGCCCTCCTGCAAGGGGAAGGTGGAGTGGCTGAGGTAGTGCGCCGTCATCCCCTGGAGCATCGTCGCGGCGGCGTCCCGGCTGCTGACGCCCTCAGGCACCGGCACCAGCTTGGCGACCGGGATGGCGACCTCCTCGGCGTAGGAGCCGAACTGGTCCTTCCAGGCGACGTGATCGCCGACCGCGAACTCCGTGACCCCCGCGCCGAGCGCGACGACCCGCCCCGCGCCCTCCTGGCCGAGCGCGAGCGGCAGCGGATTCTTGTAGAGGCCACCCCGATGGTAGGTGTCGATGAAGTTAACGCCGATCGCCTCGACCTTGACGCGCACCTCGCCCGCACCGGACTCCGGCGTCGGCCTGTCCTCGTACATCAGCGCTTCCGGGCCGCCGAACTCGTGGACCATGATCGCTTTCATCTGCTTCCCCCCACAACGATAATGACGAATGACGAATCCCCCGGAGGGGAGCCACTGACGAATGACGAGTGACGGATAGGGCGGGATCGTTTGCTCACGTAGGGTATACCATAGCGAAGGCGTGGACGAGGGTCTGTTGTCAATCGCGTCGATCATCGGCGATCAGCATGAGGGTGAGGGGGAGTGGGTGGCATCGCCCTTGCTTGGCGGTATTCTGTGCTTCTCACTTTCGGCAACGACCCCGCAATCCCTCCCACGCGCTCTGACCACCGGCTACTGACTACTACCCCCCCGAGGTCGCAACATGGATACCCTGATCGGCTCACGTATCAAGCGGCGCGAGGATCCGCGCCTGATCCAGGGACAGGGCTGTTACACCGGCGATCTGCGGTTGCCGGAGATGCTGCACGTCGCGTTCGCGCGGTCGCCGCACGCGCACGCGCGCGTGGTGCGGCGCGAGCTGGCGGCGGCGCGGACATTACCGGGCGTCGTCGCGGCGTTCGGGCCGGACGATCTCCCCGCGCTGGCCCGCCCGCTGCCGCCGACGATGGGCGATACTTCCGGGCTGGTGGCGCGCTTCCCGGCCCCGCTCCCGGACGTGGTGCGCTTCGCCGGGGAGGCGGTCGCGATCGTGGTGGCCGACGATCCGTATCGCGCCGCCGATGGCGCGGCGGCGATCCGCGTGGACTACGAGACGTTGGCCGTCGCGCTCGACCCGCTCGACCGCGACGGGCCGCGCGTCCATCCCGACATCGCCGGGAACGTCGCCGGGACGCTCACGCGCGGGATGGGCGATGCCGAGGCCGTCTTCGCCGGGGCCGACCGGGTGGTGCGCGCGCGCTTTGTCGCGGCGCGGGCGGCGGGCGCGGCGATCGAGCCGCGCACCGTGGTGGCGCGACCGGAGGCGGGCGGCGGGCTGACCCTCTGGACGAGTACGCAGAATCCGGGCGGGGTCCGGCGCGGCGTGGCGACGGCGCTCGGGCTCGATCCGGCGCTCGTGCGGGTCATCACGCCCGATGTGGGCGGCGGCTTCGGGCCGAAGGGCCGGCTCTACCCGGAGGAGGTCGCGCTGGCGGCGCTGGCGCTGCGGCTCGGCAGGCCGGTCCGCTGGGAGGCGACGCGCACGGAGGATCTGCTGACGACCTATCAGGGGCGCGGGCTGACGGCGGACGCCGAACTGGCCGCGCGCGCCGATGGCACCCTGCTCGGGCTGCGCGTGCGGCTGACGCAGGATTACGGGGCCTACCTGGTGGCCGGGCTGGCGGTGCCGTCGAACACCGCGCAGCAACTCCTCGGCCCCTATCATCTGCCCTGCCTGGCGGTGACGATCGTGCCGGTCTACACCAACACGACGCCGCTGACCCCGTTGCGCGGCGGCGGGCGCGAAATGGGCGTCTACATGGTCGAGCGGCTGCTCGACCACCTGGCGCGCGACCTCGGGCGCGACCCGCTCGACCTGCGGCGGCAGAACATGCTGCGCCCGGAGGAGTTCCCCCACGACACCGGCTACCCGTCCGGTTCGGGCGGCACGGTCGTCTTCGATAGCGGCGATTATCCGGCGGCGCTCGACCGGGCGCGCGAATTGATCGGCTACGACGCGCTTAAGGCGGCGCAGGCGGGCGAGCGGGCGGCGGGGCGCTGGCGCGGGGTGGCGGTGACGGCCTTTTTGGAGGGGACCGGCTCGGCGCAGGAGGAGGTGCGCGTGGCGGTGGACGCCGACGGCGCGGTGACGGTGACCGCCGCGCCCCCCTCGAACGGCCAGGGGCACGCGACGACGCTGGCGCAACTCTGCGCCGCGCGCCTCGGCGTGGCGCTCGACCGGGTATCGCTCGTCTCGGGCGATACCGGCCAGGGGGTGAGCGGTGGCGGCACCTTCGGCAGTCGCGTGGCCGTGATCGCCGGGAACGCGGTGGCGGGCGCGGCGACGGCGCTGGCCGAGGAGGCGCGGCGGCTGGCGGCGGAGCGCCTGGAGGCCGACCCGCGCGACATCGATATCGCGGACGGGATCGCGCGGGTGCGCGGGGTCGACGGGCCGGGCGTGGCGCTCGGGGAGCTGGCGCGCGCGGCGGGCGGCACCCTCTCCGCGACGTATACCTTCGCCCCGGAGCGCGCGACCGCGTTCACCGGCGGGGCGCACGCGGCGATCGTGGCGGTGGACCCGGAGACGGGGGCGTTGACCGTGGAGCGCTACGTGGTCGTCCACGACTGCGGCACGGTGATCAACCCGCTGATCGTCGATGGGCAGATCCAGGGGGGCGTGGTCCACGGCCTCGGCAACGCCGCGCTCGGCGAGCGGATCGCGCACGACGCGGCGGGCGTGCCGCTGACGACCGAGTTCGGCAGCTACGCTATGCCGCGCGCCCAGCTGGTGCCGAACATCGCGACCGAGCATCGCAGCAGCCCCTCGCCGTACAACCCGGAAGGGATCAAGGGCGCGGGCGAGGGCGGCACGATCGGGGCGCTGGCGACGATCGCCGGGGCGGTCGAGGACGCGCTGGCCCCGTTCGGCGCGACGCTCGATAGCCTGCCGCTCGACCCGCAGGCGCTCCTGGCGCTCGTGCGCGCGGGGCGGTGAGGGGCAATCCCCGATCGGTCGCTCGTGTATACTTCGCGCGGTGAACGTACGTGATAGCTGGTAAGGGGTCTCGGATGGCGGGTTGGGCGAACGTGGCGTTGCCGTTGCCGCATCTGAGTGCTGTCGACGCCGAACGTATCCCGCACGTTTTGCCGCCGACGATCCCGGGCCGCTCACCGCGCGTTGCCGAGTTCTTCGCGGGGATCGGGCTGGTCCGCCTCGGTTTGGAAGCGGCGGGCCTCGCGGTCGTGTGGGCGAACGATGTCAGCGCGCTCAAACAGAAGCTCTATGCCGGACAGTTCACCGGGCAACATTTCCATCTGAAAGATGTGCGCGCGGTCAGCGGCGCGGAAGTCCCGGATATCGAACTGGCGACCGCCTCGTTCCCCTGCACCGATCTCTCGCTGGCCGGGTATCGTCGCGGGTTGGTTGGCGAGCATTCCGGCCTGTTTTGGGAGTTCGTGCGCGTGCTCCGTGAGATGGGAGAACGACGCCCGCAGGCGGTATTGATCGAGAATGTGATCGGTTTCCTTACCTCGCACGGCGGCGACGATCTACGCGTCGCGCTTGCTGCGCTGAACGAACTCGGCTACTGGTGCGACGTCCTGACCATCGATGCGCGCCATTTCGTGCCGCAGAGTCGGTCACGCCTCTTCATCGTCGCCAGCCGTGACCGCCTGCACGAGGTACAGGGGTGGTCGGCCTCGGCAGCCCGCTCGGAAGCGGCGGTGCGTTTCGCGCGTGAGCACGCCTTGCCCCGCGCCGGGCAACCGGCGCTCCTGCTCCAGGCGCGCGCCGTCGAACTCCCCGCGCACGGCACGCGCACGCTCGCCGATGTCGTGGAGCACTTCACCGAGGACGATCCGCACTGGTGGGATGCCGCGCGCGTGCAGGCGTTTCTCGACCAGCTCTCGCCATTGCAACGCACACGCCTCGATCTGCTCGGTGCGCGGGGTGAAAGAAGCTGGGCCACGATGTATCGGCGCACACGGGCTAGTCGTCCGGCCTGGGAGATTCGCGACGATCAACTCAGCGGGTGTTTGCGCGCGGTCAGCGGCGGTTCGAGCCGTCAGGCACTCGTCGAGGCGGGGGCGGGACAGGTTCGTGTGCGTTGGATGACCGCGCGCGAGTATGCGCGGCTGCAAGGTGCGGCTGACTACCGTATCGATACGGTAACGGAGAATCAGGCGCTCTTTGGCTTCGGCGATGCGGTCTGTGTCCCGGCGATCACCTGGCTCGCGGAACAGTATCTCGTGCCGTTGCTCACCGGAACGCTGACCGCGCACCCCGCCGAACTGCTGGCAGCGCAATGAGCGGCAGCATTGCCCTCACCATGCTGGCCGAATGGTATGACGCACAGCGCCCCACCGCAGAGCGCGAGGCCGAGCGTTACGTGGTCTGTGCCGGGTTCGCCGTGCTCGAGCGCCTCAAGGAGACGTTTCCGCTCCAGCGCGCCGACTACGTCACCCCGAAGAATCAGGTGAAGACGAGCGGGCGGTTCATTCAAGGGCTGATCGAGGCGCGCTTGGGGCCGAGTCCGATGTATGCCAGTGAGGGTGGGCGTACGACGCGCGGTACCGTACCCGCCGCCGAAGCGCTGGCGACACGACTCAATGCCCTGGCGGGCGTAGCGGCGCTCCCTGCTGAGGAGCGAATCGCCCTCGCCGCAGCGTTGCAAGACTGGCTGATCGATAAAGTGCGCGATTTCTATGATCGCCAGCATCTGGCCCCCGCTGTGGATCTGCGTTTGTCTGCGCCGCAGATCGTGACCGTGATCTTGGATGAGGCGCAGCGGCGCAACAATGCTGGTGCGGTGGCGCAGCATCTCGTGGGGGCCAAACTTGCGTTGCACTTCCCTGCTATGGCGATCGAAAATCATGCCGCGACGACCGCTGATCGGCAACTCAATCGTCCCGGCGATTTCGCGATCAATGACACCGCCTTTCACGTCACCGTCGCGCCCGGCGAGCGGGTGATCCAGCGCTGTGAGGACAATTTGCGCGGCGGGTATCGACCTCGGCTGTTGGTGCGCGGCTCGCGCCTCGCCGCCGCGCGGCAGTTGGCGGAGTTGCGCGATCTGCATACCCGGATCGGGATCACCGCGATCGAGGAGTTCGTGGCGCAGAACATCGAGGAGCTGGGCGCGTTCGGGAACGAGGCGATCGCACGCGGTTTCCGGCACCTCTTCGAGCGCTACAACGAGCGTGTGCGCGCGGTGGAAACCAACCTCGCGATCCTGATCGATATCCCCGCCAATCTCGGGCGCGGCGTGTAGCGCGCTGGCGACACAACCTCTCGCTCGACCCGCAGGCGCTCCTGGCGCTCGTGCGCGCGGCGCGGCGCGGCGCGGGCTTTCTACGATAGGGGCGTCGGATGTGCCACGTTCGGCTCGGCATGGCGACCTTTCAGGCGAGTGCTGCGGCGCGCGGGTGAACCTTGCGCCGCAGTATCTCTGGAGCCTCCTCGGCCACTTCTAGCAATCGGCGCGTCGGCCCATCCGGGGTGCGTGTACCTTGTTCCCGGGCTTTCACCGTCTGGGTGCTCACGCTTCGTGCCTTGGCAAAAATCAACTGCGAATAGCCAGGTTTCAGGCGCGCGGCACGAATGCGTTCTTTATCGAAATGTGGAGGGGCATCGACCTGTGCCTCACGCGCGGTCAACTCATTGACGCGCACGCGCGCTCGTAGTTCCCCCTTCTCGTATGCGATAGCGTCACCAAGGCTTTGGATCAGCAAATCGCCCGGGGTATACGTGCGCGCCATCGTCATCTTCCCGCACTGTTCAGCCGCTATGATTTCAACGCGCTCACGAGCGAGCGGATCGCTTGCTTCTGTTGACTCGTCAGGTTCTCTTGCACATTTTTCGCGGAGGCGAGGAGGAAGTAGATCTTTTCTCTGCTCGCGACATGCGGATAAACCGTTCGCGCTGAACCGCTTTTGCCCCGGTGCGCGAACGCTACCCGAAGCTTGCGTACACCGCCGGTGCCAGGAATCACCGGCCCGGCAGTGGGATTGTCGAGCAGTATCCGCTCGACAATTTGCTACTCCTCATCTGTCGGCACGTTTTCTGCCAGCGGTAGATAGACGAACGTCAGTTTCATGCGTTGGGTGGTATGTTTCACGATCGCTTGCGGGGATTCCGCCCGCACCCCTGCCGCCCGGGGGCACCCGCCCGGCCGAGGAGCGGGGGAGGACCAACCTTACAACCGATTGCGAAACACAGCACGTAGCCACGAAATGCTGTCTCCACAAAACGGAACGATAGGCGCTGCGACATGCCGCGCGGGAACTGAATCGCGCACTCAGCGCTGCCTTGCGTACGTACGATCCTGACGCTATACTACCCGTCGGAATAGAACATGCGATCTATTTGGGGGTACGCCGTGCCGGATGCCGAGTACACGATTTTGCTGCGTCGCGCTGCCGAACGAGGCGGGGCGGTGTTCGTCGTCGCGGATCGGCGGGGCGATGCGTTCATTTTCAGCGGGCGTGGGCTGCGCTGCCGCCTCGGCGACCGCGCGGCGTATGCGGCGCTCCTCCCGACGTTGCTGGACCTCGGATGGCGGCGCGTGCCGGTCGTCGCGCCGTACAGCCTCGCGGGCCTGCACGGGTTGCTCGCGCCATTGGCGGCCTGAGCGGCGCGGATGCCCCATATCTTGTCGGGGTCGGCGCTGTTGCAGCTGTGGATAAGCGCTTCGTCGCGCGGCTGATGACGTAACAGGTTGTGATGTTGGCGGATCGGCGGCGTGATGCGCGTGGGAAAAGGGAGGATCACCCCTTGACCCTGGTGCGCCCGGACGCTTCAGCGGGTCAGCGGCGCGAGGCGACCGGGCAGCGCGGCGAGGGCGTCGCGCAGCGCGGCGGCGGGGTGGTTGCGACGGTGCAGGCGCATCAGGTGGCGCACGTCGGTGACGGAGCTGTGGGCAAGGGTCAGCAGCAGGACGTCTGTTGCCAGGGCCAGCGCGGCACGCAGGGCGGCGGGCGGGGGGGGCGTGGCGCGCGCGGGGGCGGTCAGCGCGAGGTGTAGGACGAGTTGCGCCGCCAGATCGTCGGCGAGCCGCGCACCGCTGGCGGCGATCCCGCCCGCGCGCAAGAAGGCGCGGGCGGTCGGTAGATCGTGGATCGTCCCGGTGAACACCGGCGCGATGACGGACAAGATCGGCTCCTCGCGCGCGCTGGCGGTCTGTACCGCTGAGTGTCGCGCCGCCATGCGTGGCCTGCGCGCCAGTCTATCGCGTGCCGGGCATGGCGGGCGAGTCTGGTACATGGCGGCGTAGATACCCCCCTGGTAGCAGGGCTGAAAAGCCTGCCACAGTGCCGCAAAACTACCGGGCTACTTCAGCCTCGCCGCACTAAACCGCAGCGCCAATGAGCACCACATACCTTACCGTACTCATCCAGTCCACGGAGGTGGACTTCGTGGCTGCGGGCCATTCAGCCGGGGACTTGTACCCCTTGCGGGGTGGTGGCTGCCCTCCGGGGCACTGCAACCCCTCGGTAGCCCACGCCCGCCGTGTCCCGCCCACAGGCGCTGCGGTTTAGCTCCCTGCCTGGCGCGATCGCGGCGCGGGATGGCCTGCGTTGGGCACTCGGTTTTCCTCCGCGAATGTGTCCGATGGCCGGGCGAAGTAGAGGACGACCTCGCCCGCCACCGGCCCTGCGGGATCGTGCAGGGAGCGATCGAGGCCGCAGAGGGCGAAGCCGAGGCGGCGGTAGAAGGTGATCGCGGGGTGGGCGAGGTTGCTCGTTTCGAGCTAGAGGGCGCGCGAACCGGCCTCGCGCGCCGCCCCTTCGATCGCCGCCAGCAGCGCCCGCCCGAGCCCTTGCCCGCGCGCCTCCCGCGCGACGTAGAGGTGCGCGACCTCGGTGCGCCGATTCCAGGCGCGGTGGGTGCAAGCACCGAAGCCGACGATCCGCCCCGCTTCCTCCGCGACGAAACCGGCGCCCCACGGCGCGGCGACGGGGAAGTCGTCCGCGAGGGGGAAGACCTTGCGGAGCGGCGGCGCGACCGTTTCCTCGACCAGCGCGAACGAGTCCGTCGTATACGCCACCCGATAGATGCGCTCGGTGACGAAGGCGCGGTCCAACAGGAGGATCGGTGCCTGATCGGCGGGGAGGATGACCGGGCGGATCGTGGGCATCAAACACTCCTCTCACGAGCGATGGTGCGCGTTCGCCGGACTATAGCAGTTCCTGATGTGCGTGTGCGGTCATGCGAGTGCGCGCTGTAGGTATGGTATCCTGTGGGCGCGGCCAGTGAACAAAGGATAGGTGAGGGCAAGGTGTTGGTGACGACCGGGCGCGCGATGGTGGCGACGATCGGGTAGTCCCGCCCTGAAGGAGCATGTACCGGGGCGCGACTCGCGGAGGCGAGGTCGCCGCTTCGTGCCGCACGCTCGTCGGCGCGAGACGCTCGATATGCTGCCATCGCCGCCCCCTCCGCGCCGCGCGCCATTGTGGCGCGCGGCCCTCGTTGCGCCCCGGCGCACCGGAGAAAGGGTCCGTCCGATGGCAGCACTACCGCGCCTCACCCGTCCGCAGGGCGGGGGCTTCCGCGCCCTCTGGCTGGCGACCGCCTCGTCCAATCTCGGCGATGGCGTGGCGCTCGTCGCCGCACCGCTCCTCGCCGCTACGCTGACCGGCGATCCGGCGGCGATCGCCGGGCTCACCTTCGCGCAACGCCTGCCCTGGCTCCTCTTCCCGCTCCTCGGCGGTGCCCTGGCCGATCGCCTCGATCGGCGGCGCTTGATGGTCGCGGTGGCCTGCGCGCGGGCGGCGCTCGTCGCGATCCTGGCGGCGGCGCTCCTCACCGAGCGCGTCTCATTGCCCCTCCTCTACGCGGTCTTCTTCCTTCTCAGCAGCGGGGAGACGCTGTTCGACACGGCGGCTGCGACGATCCTCCCGGCGCTCGTGCCGCAGGAGGGGTTGCCGCGTGCGAACGCCCGGCTCTCGGCGGCGCTGACGGTGACCAATCAGTTCGTCGGGCCACCGCTCGGCGGGGCGCTCTTCGCCGCCGCCGTCGCGTTGCCCTTCCTGGTCGGCGCGGGGGGGCTGGCGGCGGCGGCGGCGTTGCTGCTGACCCTGCGCGGCACCTTCCGCGCGCCCGCCGATCAAACGACCGAGGGGACGGGGCTGCGCGCCGAGGTGGCGGAGGGCTTCCGCTGGCTCTGGCGAAACGCGCTGCTGCGGACGCTGGCGCTGGCGCTAGCGACCCTGAATCTGACGCTGGTGGCGCAGAACGCGATCATGATCCTCTACGCGCGGGAGCGCCTCGGCCTCGACGCGCGCGGCTTCGGCCTGTTGCTGACAACCTACGGCCTCGGCGGGATCGCGGGCGGACTCATCGCGGGACCGCTGAGCGACCGCTTCAACGCGGGGCCGCTCCTGCGCCTCGCCCTGACCATCGAGACGGTGGTCCCTGCCGCGCTCGCCCTGACGCGCGCGCCGCTGCTGGCCGGGGCGATCCTGGCCCTCTTCGGCTGCCACGCGATCGTCTTCGGCGCGGTGCTGGCGTCGCTGCGGCAACGGTTGACGCCGGACGCGCTGCGCGGGCGGGTCGGCGGGGCCTTTCGCTTCATCGAGGAAGGGACCGCCGCGCCGGGTGCCCTCCTCGGTGGGGCGTTGGCGGCGCTCGCCGGGCCGACCGCCCCCTTCTGGTGCGGCGCGTTGGCGGGTGTGGCCGTGCTGCTCTGGGCGTGGCCCAGGCTGGTCGTGAGAGAATAGTCGGCAGTCGGCAGTCGGCAGTCGGCAGAGTGAACGGGTCGGCAGTCCGTGGTCGGTAGTCCGTAGCAGGTTTGCTGGTAAGCGGTGCCTCCCATCGGCACCGTGCCACCACTACCGACTGCCGACTGCCGACTGCCGACTACACACAAGGAGGCGACGATGACCGGGCAAGTCATGGCGGTGAGCAGCGGGGCGAGCCACGAGTTCAGCAAGGATACGCGGGAGGCCATTCGGCTCCTGGTGGGGCTGGGGGTGGAGGGGGACGCGCACGCGGGCGTGACGGTGCAGCACCGCTCGCGGGTGGCGCGCGACCCGCACCAGCCGAATCTGCGCCAGGTCCACCTGATCCACGCCGAGCTCCACGACGAGTTGCGCGCGGGCGGCTTCGCGGTGGCGGCGGGGGACATGGGCGAGAACGTCACCACCAGCGGGGTCGCGCTGCTCGATCTGCCGACCGGCACCCGCCTGCGCCTCGGCGACGCGGCGGTCGTGGAGCTCACCGGCCTGCGGAATCCCTGCGCGCAACTCGATGGCCTTCAGCAGGGGCTGATGGCCGCGACGCTCGACCGCGACGCCGAGGGGAACCTGGTCCGCAAGGCGGGCGTGATGGGGATCGTGTTGGCGGAAGGGGTCGTGCGCCCCGGCGACCCGATCGCCGTGGAGTTGCCGCCCGCGCCGCATCAGCCGCTCGCGCCGGTCTGAGGGCGGGGACGAGTTCGCCTCAGAGACACAGAGACGCCGAGATGCAGAGAACGAGAGAGAGAAGAAGGGGGCGGAACAGGAGACATAGAGGCACAGAGGGGACAGGAGAGAGGGCGGTGCTATCGTGGCTGCAACGCCATCTATGGCGGTGCTGGTGGCTTGTCCTGAAGGGCGAATTCGCGCTGCGCGTCCAGACGGTTAATTCTCGCGATGCCATTGACTAGCCGCAAATCGCCCGCCGATGATCGTACAATATGCTATATGCTATCTCGCCGGGGGTAAGTAGCTAAGATAAGGAGGAAGCGATGAGTGCGGAGGAGCGGCAGAGCGAGGTGGTGGGGCCGGGAGAGTTGGTGGACAAGGGCTTTGCGACGCACGAACTGCCGGTTATCGATATTATTGAGGCGGTGGCGGCAGCCAAGGACTTCATGGAGCGGATCGGCGACGAACCTCTCGTCAATTTACGCCTGGAAGAAATTGAGCATGGTGAGGATGAGGATGTGTGGCTCGTCACGCTCGGCTACGATCGGGTAGTACAGTCACCCATGCGCGCGCTCGGGATCAATGCCACCGAAACCCGGCGCGTTTACAAGACAATCGTCGTGGACGATACGCGCGGCGTGCCGCTCGCGATGCGAATCCGCACCCCGTGAATGAGCACGCCGCACACCTGATTAGCAGTATAAGGAGCGCGGGTTACTCCTCGACGCGAATTTACTCCTGTTATTCTGCCTTGGGGCTTATGACCGCGACGCGGTAGTACGCTCGCGACGCATGTTATTTACCGAACGTGATTTCGATTTACTCGTAGCGTTCATGGCGGAGTTCGTACACATAGCGACCACCCCGAATATTCTGACCGAAGTGAGCAACCTCGCCACCAATGATCTACAACGCGGATACCACGCAGTGTATCTGCCGCTCTTCGGCGGGATCATCGGGCAACTGGACGAGCGATATGTGGGGAGTGCACATGTCGCCGCCCTGCCGGTGTTCAACTGGCTTGCGCTGACGGACGGCGGAATCGGGGAAGTTGCGCGCGATCGTTATCTCGTTCTCTCGATCGATGTGCCCCTGATTAGCTACCTGGAAAGGGAGGGCGTCGCGGTCCTCAATTTCAACCATATCCGCGAACTGGCTTGGCGAAACCAGCCATGAAGGTGCTGCACACAATATGGGGAAGGTATTGCCCGAAATAATTAGGCCATCTTCGGTAGCGGTATTCACGCTTATCGACGCTCGTCCCCTCCCTTCGTCCCTCTCACACACCCCTCCTCGATATTTCTGCCCCCCCTCCCCACATCCCTCTTTTCTCCCCTCGTCCTCTGTGTCTCTGCGTCTCTGCGGCGACCCCCGTCCCTATTCGTCGTTCGTGATCGTCAGCGTGTGCGGCGTGCCGGGCAGGGCGTAGTCGCGCGCGCGGTCCCCGGCGAGGGTGACGGCGATGGGGGCGACGGTGGCGGCGTCCGCCGTGGGGAACCAGTGCCGCCCCGCTTGCACGACGATCAGCAGCCCCTCCGCGTCGCCGACCGGCGCGAAGGTGTCGCCGCCGCCCGGGTAGGGCGGCAGGGCGATGTCGCGCCCGAGCGCCGCCACCGTGGCGGGGACAGCCCCCACCGGCAAGCCCACCTCGCCGACGCTCAGGAACTGCGCCGGGCCGAACGGGGCCGCGCCCGCTGCGGGCAACGCCTGGCGGGCGATCAACTCCAGGATGTTCCCGGCGGGATCACGGAAGTAGATCTGGTGCGAGCGCCAGGAGACGGAGTCGAACTCATCCGCGCCATCTTGCGTTAGCAGCGGGACGCGCGCCGCGAGCCACGCCTTGGCGGCAGGGAGGGCATCGCGCGGGATGTTGAAGGCGAAGTGGTGTACGGCGGATAATCCCGGCGCGGCGACGAAGGTGAGGCGGGTCGCCCCGGCCTGGACGCTGAACCGCTCGGCGCGCTCATCGAGCAGCGGCAGGCCGAGCGTATCGGTGTAGAACGGGCGCAGCGCGGCGGGATCGGCGACGGGGAAGCGGGTGGCGAGGATGCGAACCATCGGGACACCTCCATACGTGGGAGTGGGGACGATCACCGCAGAGACGCAGAGACGCAGAGAGCAGGGGACGGAACAGGAGACACAGAGACACAGAGGGGGACGGGAGGGAGAAGGGGATATAGGGATAGTCCAGCCCGCGCGGGCGGGGGTGCTCCCCAGCCGGGTCTGGGGCTTCGCGGCGGCGTAACCGCCTTCAGCCGGGAGAGGCCACCCTTCAGGGATAGTGTAACCCGCGCAGGGAGCGGAGGAAACCGCGTTGATCGTGCCGCCGAGGGCCGGGACCGCGATGGTTCGCGGCGTGCGAATGGCGTGTATCGGCGCTGGCATCTGGCAGGGCGGGCCGTTGCGCCGCCCGCCCTCTGCCCGCCGCTTCTCGGTCGAGACGCTGTGGCAGGCGCACAACGCGGCGTACGCGGTGCCCCGCGTGCCGTAACCGCGCGCCGGGCCGACGTATGTTGCTTGCCCGTCCCCGGACCACCTGGCTGGTCTGGGGCGGGCACTTTTCACGCCTGGACCGCGACCGGCCCTGATGTAAGATGATGACCGGATGAGGCGACGATGGACGCCCGACGGGCGCGGATGGGGCGACGATGGGTGAGGCGACACGGCTGTCGCGCGAGGAGCGGGTGCGGGTTTTCGCCTGGCTGCGGCTGGCGCGGGTCTACCATCAGATCGACCGGGCCTCGGCGGGGTTGTTGCGGCAATGGAATCTCAGCGTGGCCCAGTTCGACGTGCTGGCGCAGATCGGCGCGCGCGAGGGGCTGACGCAGCAGGAGTTGGCCGATCATCTGCTGGTGACGAAGGGGAACATCTCGCAACTCCTCGCGCGGATGGAGCGGCGCGGGCTGGTGCGTCGCACGCAAGACGGGCGCGCGCTGGTCCTGTCGCTCACGGCGGAGGGGCGACGACTGCGCGCTATCGTCGTGCCCGCGCAGGAGGCGCTGATCGCCAGGCGCCTCGCACCGCTCGACCCGGCGGGGCTGCGCGCCTTGTCGGTGGCCCTCCGGGCGCTCGACCGGCTGCCGACGGAGGAATAAAACGTGGTGCCGTTGGTTTACCAGTAAACGATAGACGTGCTGAAGCGGGCGACGATCGCCCGTTTCGACCATAGCCGAGGGGAACACCATGACCGCCACCGAGACCGCCACCGCGCATCCGTCCCACGCCCAGACCCGCTACCCGATCAACGATCTGCTGCGCCGCCGCTGGAGCGCGCGCACCTTCGCCGCGACGCCGGTCGCGCCGGAGACATTGGGGACCCTCTTCGAGGCGGCGCGCTGGTCCCCCTCGGCGGGGAACGGCCAGCCGTGGAGCTTCATCGTCGCCGACAAGACCCGCGACCCCGAAGGCTTCGCGCGCGCCCTGGCGACCCTCACCGAGAGCAATCAGGCGTGGGTGCAAAACGCCCCGGTCCTGATCTTTGCGATCACGCGGCGGATCCGCCCGGATGGCAAGGAGCACAGCCGGGCGCAGTACGATCTCGGCCTGGCGGTGAAGGGCCTGGTGATCGAGGCGATCGAGTTGGGGCTGAACGTCCGCCAGATGGCCGGGATCGAGCCGGAAAAGGTGCGCGCCCTCTACCAAATCCCCGCCGAGCACGACCCGATCGTGGCGATCGCCGTCGGCTACCCCGCCGCGCCCGATCCGGCCAATCCGCCGCCCGCGCGCGAGCGCAAGCCGCTCGAAGCGTTCGTCTTCAGCGGGCAGTTCGGGCAGGCGTACGACGGGCTGAGTGACGAATGACGAATGACGAATGACGAATAGGTGACGTGGTTCACCCTAATAACAGTGGTTATCGCGTACCCTCATTCGTCACTTGTCATTCGTCATTACTCCTGGAGGTTCACAATGGCTGCCACACCGATTACCGGCCTGCATCACATCTCGATCGTGTCGGCGGATGCGGCGCGCACGGTCGATTTCTATACGCGCGTCCTGGGGTTGCGCCTCGTCAAGCAGACGGTCAACTTCGACGACACGGCGCACTACCACCTCTACTTCGGCGATGAGTTGGGGCGACCCGGCTCGGCGATCACCTTCTTCGAGTGGCCGGGGGCCATGCGCGGCGCACCGGGCGTCGGCGGGACGCACCACTTCGCGCTGACGGTGGCCGACCGCGATCAACTCCTGCGCTGGAAGCGGCAGCTGACCGATCTCGGCGTCCACGTCAACGGCCCGCTCGATCGGCACTACTTCACGTCGCTCTATCTGCACGACCCCGATGGCACGATCGTGGAACTCGCCACGCGCGGGCCGGGCTGGGCGATCGACGAATCGCCGGACGCGCTCGGGCGGGCCTTTCGGGCACCACCGGAGGCGATGCTGGTCGCGAATCGGGATGCGGCACGGATCGCGGCGGAGACGTGGCCGGAGCCGGTCCCGGCGATCGATGCGGCGATGGCGCTGTCGGCGGGGCTGCACCACATCACCGCGATCGGGGCCGACATCGCGCGCACCGATGCGTTCTTCGGCGAGCTGCTCGGCCTGCGTCGCGTCAAGATGACCAGCAATTTCGATGCGCCCGACTCGGCGCACTGGTACTGGGGGGTCGGCGATGGCCAGCCGGGGACGATTATCACCTACTTCGAGCGCAAGGGGCCGGATGCGGCCCCGGCGCGGATGGGCGCGGGGCAGACGCACCACTACGCGCTGAGCGTGCCGGACGAGGAGTCGCAACTCGCGTGGCGCGAGCGGCTGCTGCAAGCTGGTCGCCCGGTCTCCCCGGTGCAGGACCGCAGCTACTTCAAGAGCATTTATACGCGCGACCCGGACGGCCACATCGTGGAACTGGCGACGGTGGGGCCGGGCTTCGCCGTCGATGAGTCCCCGGCGGACCTCGGCACGCGCCTGCAACTGCCGCCGTGGCTGGAAGCGCGCCGCGCGGAGATCGCGGCTGGCCTGAAGCCGCTGTAGGGCCAGGGCGGGGGTCGCCTCAGAGACGCAGAGACGCAGAGAACGAAACGAGAGAAGAAGGGGGCAGAAACAGGAGACACAGAGACACAGAGGACGAGGGGAGCGGGACGGAAGGAAAGGGCGGTAGCCACAGAGGACACAGAGCCCGCAGAGAACGCGGGGGAGAAGAACGATTTGAGGAGGCTGTGCTGATACAGGCGGGGTGCTGAAAGGCAGACTGATAGCCTCCGCAGCATACTTCCTATCTTTCTCTCGTTCTCTGCGTCTCTGCGTCTCTGCGGCTATCGTCTTTATAGGGGGCGCGATGAGCGAGGTGCGGGTGCTGCTGGCCGGTGAGGAGTTGGCGCGGGCGTGCGGGGCGGTGGTGCTGATCCACGGGCGCGGGGCGAGCGCGGGGGACATCCTGGGGTTGGCCGGGGAGTTGGACACGAGCGGGCTGGCGCTGGTCGCGCCGCAGGCACCGGGCGGTGCCTGGTATCCGCAGAGTTTCCTGCAACCGCTGGCGCGCAACGAGCCGTGGCTCTCGGCGGCGTTGGGGACGGTCGGATCGCTCGTGGCGCAACTCGGCGAAGCGGGGATCGGGCCGGAGCGGATCGTGCTGCCCGGCTTCTCGCCGGGGGCGTGTCTGGCGACGGAGTATGTCGCGCGCAACGCCCGTCGCTATGGCGGCGTGGTGGGGCTGAGTGGCGGGCTGATCGGCCCGGACGACACGCCGCGCGACTATCAGGGTTCCTTGGACGGCACGCCGGTCTTCCTGGGGTGCAGCGACGTGGACTTCCACATCCCGAAGGAGCGCGTGACCGAGAGCGCCACGGTACTGAGCGCGCTCGGCGCGGCGGTGGACGTGCGCCTCTATCCCGGCATGGGCCACACGGTCAACGAGGAAGAACTGGCGGCGGCGCAGGCGATCCTCGATGGCGTGTGCGGGGATAAGTAGCGGACGGGATCGCCGCAGAGACATAGAGACACAGAGAGCGACGGAAGAAAAAGGGACGGAGGAGGCACAGAGACACAGAGGACGAAAGGAGAAAGGGAATGGGATAGTGGGAGTATTGCGAAGGCTAGCTGTCCGCTGTTTGATATAGCGTCTGCGCTAGCACCGCCTCCCTCGATCGTTCTTCTCCCCTCCGTGCGCTGTAGCGGCTGTCTTTCTTCTCTCTCGTTCTCTGCGTCTCTGCGGTGAACGTTTCCTTTTTAGCTATGATGTTCGTTCCTAACGCTGCCTATCAGGAGTAATGGAGCGTTCGACCTTTGCCATACGAACGATCCAGGCGCGAAGTTGCTCATCCCATCCTGATGCGTCATGGAGAAATGCGGCGAGCCAGTCGCGCTCGCTAGAGGAGCGGGTACGCCACTGACGGTTTAGGTCGATAGGCATCGGGGGATCAGCAAGGATTTCGTTGAGATACTGTGCAATAGAACGTGCGTATAGTCCGTGCCCGGCCATCGCTTCCGCTACAAGGATGGCGAAGCGGTCGCGGTGTAACGTTGTATTGTACGGCTGCGAGAAGAAGTGCCTGAGCGCAGCCGCCGCGCGCCCGAACGTTCCGCCTTCTACCCATTTTCCGAGCGGCACGACCCCTTGCTTCCGCGCTATGTAGCGACGGACAGGAATCACGGAGAGATCGGCCTGTTGCTCTGGGGTGTATTGTCGGGCCTCATCGAGTAACTGTTGGACGCGACGCCGATAGCGGCGGTTCAACTGCGCTTCTTTGCGCGGCCAGCTTTTGCGGAACTGATGCGGATATTCCGCCGCGATCCGGTGGTCCTTTTGATATGCCACGATTTTCTTCGCGCGAGGGTTCATGCGTTGCTCACTGTTTCCTTCGTCTCATTCATTCGCTTATCTATCGCTTATCTATATGGTAGGTGCTGATTGTAATCCTGTTAGTCAAAATGTTGATCGCGATCGCGGGCCTCGTAAATTTGCGCCACCATCTCGTCGATTGCGTCATCGCCAACGTCGCCCCATGAGCCGATCAACGCGAGCATGGGGTCATCAGCGGGCGTGGGGGGAATCACATCGTCCGGTTGAACCAGCCAGTCTCTTGATGCTGACCAATGCCGCCAGTGGTCGCCCTTGTTGCTCGATGATGATCTCCGTGTCACCGGCTGCAACCTCGTCCATCGGCGCGGCGAGGTGAAGTTCTGCTTCGGCGCTGCTCACTCGTCGTACCATGCGCTACCCTTTCGCCATACAACAACCGTCCATAACGGAAGTGTATCGGGCGGTCGCCGCGAGTGGCACGTTGTCGCCAGGCCTCGCGGATCAGCGCGTAAAAACCGTCCCGCGCACGTAGTCGGCCTCCGGGGAGACGAGGAAGGCGAGGATGCGCGCCACGCCGTCCGGGGTGCCGAGGCGCGATCCGGCGCTGGCGGCGGCGACGGCGACGGCGGGGTCGGCCCCGGCGCGCTCGGCCTCGGTCGCGATCACGCCCAGCTTCATCGGGGTGGCGATCTCGCCGGGACAGACGGTGTTGACGCGGATGCCGCGCGGGGCGAGCCGCGCCTCCAGCGTCAGGCCGAGGCCGTGGACGCCGGCCTTGCTCGCGCCGTAGGCGAGGGACGAGCTGGGACCACGCACCCCGCCCCCGGACGAGAGGAGGACGAGCACGCCGCCCGCGTCCGCTTCGAGGAGCGGGGTGGCGTACTTGGCGCAGCGGAAGGAGCCGGTCACATTCACGTCGAGGACGAGCTCGAAGGTCTCGGTCGGCAACTCGTCCGGCTGCTGATAGGCACCTTGCAGGATCCCCGCCGCGCAGATCAGCGCGTCGAGCCGCCCGTGTCGCTCGCGCACGCCATCGAAGAGGGCCGCGACCGCCGCGTCGTCGCGCACATCGACCGTTGCGCCCTCGGCCCGCCCGCCCGCCGCGCGGATCGCTGCCGCCTCGCGCGTCGCACCCTCGCCCTGCAAGTCCGCGAGGACGACGGTCGCGCCGCGCGCCGCGCAGAGGTGGGCGGTCGCCGCGCCGATCCCTTGCGCCGCGCCGGTGATGACGATGACCCGGTCGTTGAGATGCATGGGTGTTCCTTTCGGGAGTAGGTAGTCAGCTGGCAGTAGTCAGTAGTCAGTAGCGGTGTCGTTGCCAGGTGACGGACATCAGCGAGCCCTCCAACAACTGCCGGATACCGCTCGTTATCCCTACTCTCACCGCTGACTACTGACTACTGATCCCCAACTCCCCGAGCATCCGCCGCACATTGGCGACGGCGCGCGGCACCAACTCGTCGGGCAGATGCTCGATCAGGCCGTAGCCGTCGGGCAGCAGCGCCTCGAAGCGGCGGAAGAAGGTGGCGAAGTCGAGCACCCCTTCGCCGGGGACCGCCTCGGCGATGTGGATGACCAGCCCATCATCGGCGCGCACGTCCTTGATGTGGACATCGGCGATCGCCGGGCCGAGGGTGTCGAAGAGGTCATCGAGCAGGGCGGTCGTGTCCCAGAGGGTCGGGAAGTCGCCGACGAAGTTGACCGGGTCGAGGCTGACCTTGATCCACGGCGAGTCGACGCGATCGAGGACACGCCGGACGCGCGCGATGCTATCCAGGGTGCTGACGACGTGACATTCGAGCGCGATCGGCACGCCGTATTCCTCGCACGCGCCGACGACCTCGCGGAGGCTGCGGACGAGTGCGTCTTCCGCGCCCTGACTGTGATTCTGCGGGTGGGGGAGCCAGGGGCCGCGCGGATTATAGCTGCCGGGTCCGGTCATGACCGCGCGCGCACCGAGGTCTGCGGCGACGCGCACCGCGTGACCGAGGGTCCGCGCGCCGTCGCGGCGGGTTCCTTCGTCGTCGCTGACGAGGGGCTGGTGCCAGCCCCAGGACTGCACGATGGCGATGCCCTGGGCCGCGAAGAGATCGTGGGCGCGGCGCAGCGTCTCGCGCGGCAATGTCGCGGGATCGCCCCGGAAGTGGGTGCCGACCCCGGCCAGTCCGAGGGCCGCGATCCGCGTCACCCGGCGCTCATCGAGTTCGTCGAGATCGCGCGGGACGAATGCGCCCGCGACACCGATACGCATGGGGAGCCTCCAGTTTAGTCGGCAGTCGGCAGTCAGCAGTCAGCAGAAAGGACTATCGCAGGCGGGGTGCTTGCTGACAAGCGCCATACTGCAATAAGACCCTCTGTCGACTGCTGACTGCCGACTGCCGACTACTCGCCGTAGTACCCCGGCGCGTGCCGCAGCGTGGCCCACTGCGCGGCGTCGTGGCCGTAGACGAGGGTGGCACCGTGGGCGGCGGCGAGCGCCTGGACGCGGGCGGCGCTGGCGCGGGCGGCGTCCTTGTCCTTGTACGCGCCCCAATCGTCGGTGGCGAGCTGGTCGGCGGTGTAGATCGTGTCGATCGCCAGCAGCAGGGATGGCCCGCCCGGCAACTCGACCAGGACCGCCTGATGACCGGCGGCGTGGCCGGGGGTGGCGATGAGGCGAACGCCGGGTGCCAGATCGTAGTCCCCCGCGATCTCCTGCCAGATGAAGCCCGAGTCGGCGGCGAACAACGGTGTGTAGGCACTGGTGATCCGTGCCTCCGCGAGCGCCGCGCGCTGCGCGACGACCGGGATGCCGGGGAACTCCGCGAGGCCGCCCGCATGGTCGAAGTGGAAGTGAGTGGCGACGATGTGGGTGAGATCGGACGGCTTGAAGCCGAGGCGGGCGATCGTCTCGACCGCATGGGCGTCGTCGCCACCGAGCGCGCGCATCCGGAGGGCGAGCGGCCCCGAGTCGCGCAGGATCGCGCGCGGCATCCCGGTATCGACGAGGATCGTGGCATCGCCGGACTGGATCAGGTAGCCGGGCACGGGGACGGTGAAGCGCTCGCCCGACGTGTCGGCGGGCATGATGACGCGCTTGTCCATGTCGATCTGGCCGTATTCGAGGGCGTACAGGCGCATGGGGTCTCCTTTGTAGTGGGCGTAGTGGGCGAGTGACGAATAGTGGGCGAGTGGGCGAGTAGGCGAGTAGTGAAGGACGAAGTGGCGTACTGCCCGTTGCGGGGCGGCGTGTTCCTGGGGCGATTATACGGGGTGGTGCGCGTGAGCGGGGTGCCGGTATCATTGGGGCGGCCCGCGTGGCGCGGGCGACGATCGCATGACAGGGGGTGTGCCATGAAGGCGCCTGAGCGCCGCGACGAGTTCGACTGCTTTTAGCGCGCCGGAGCCGATGAGCAAGCGGCGGCGCGGCTTCCCCTCGGAGACGCGGGTGGGACGCGGCGTGCGCGTGGTCCACGGCGACAAGGAGCTGACGGAAAAGCTCGGGCGCAACGACCCCTGCCCCTGCGGCTCCGGCCTCCGCTTTCAAACGCTGCTGCCTCGGCACCGGTCGGCATGACGGCGTGCTGCGCGAGCACTACTTTTAGGGACTGATGCGGGCTGCGCGCCGCCGTGAACGGGGCGATGAGCGGATGGGCGACCAGGGCCGGGGCGGCTAGCAACTATCGCGTGCCCCGGCCTGTTATCGTTCCGCTGGCGGCGGCGTGCCACCCCTGAACTGATTGCCCATCCCCGGCGGTGGGGATGGTCCTGACTATTATGGCGTGCGAGGGCGGCGGGGATCAGCCGATAGCGGGCGCGAACGAGAGGAAAGGCGCAACCATGATCCGACGTTTCATCCTCGCCAGTCGCGCCCTGATCGCGCTGGCGGTGCTCGGCATCGCGGTTGCGGCCACCGCGACGATCGCCTACGCGGTCGTCGTGACGGTGCAAACCGTGGCGGGACCGTTGCGCGGCGGGGTGGACACGACGACCACCAAGGCCCTCGTCCTCGGCGTGATCGAGCTGGTGGACCTTTTCCTGGTCGGGACCACGCTCTACATCATCGCGCTCGGCCTCTACGAACTCTTCTTCGATCCGCACCTCCCCTCGCCTGCCTGGCTGATCATCCGCAACCTGGACGACCTGAAGGCCAAGGTGCTCGGGGTGGTGATCGTCATCCTGGCGGTGCTCTTCCTCGGCCAGGCGCTCACCTGGGACGGCGAACGCGACCTGCTGCGCTTCGGCGGTGCCGTCGCGCTGGTCATCGCCGCGCTGACCTATTTCCTCGGGCAGAAGTGGCGCTCGGGCGGCGGCGACAAGCCGGAATAAGCCTCGCCTCGGTGGCGACCGCAATGACGCTGGCCCCGCTCGCGGAATCGGCGGGTGTCTGCTGAGTGGTGGGTGTGAGGGCCGCTCCGGCACCGATAGCTATCCCCGGGGTGGGTCGCCGTTGGACTAAAGTCCCGGCTGAATGGCCTGCCGCCACAAAGTCCGCCTGCGCGGACTGAGGCGATGCGGCGGGTGACGTCCGCCGTCAATGCCGCGATCAGAGGATGTTGTAGCGGCGATGCCCCCTCTCCTCAGATGGGCGGGTGCCTTTTGGGCGGCGGGGTGGCGCGTGAGCGCCGTGGGTGAGGGTTCGTCCAGCACCCGCCCACGCTAGTAACGAAGCCCCTCTCCCAGAGTGGGAGAGGGGTGGCGAGCGGAGCCGAGCCGGGGTGAGGGCCACCCCCCGGCACTACAGGATCGCCGCGCGCGTGGATAGCCGAGGGGTTGAAACACCCATGAAGGGCACACTGTACCTATGAAGGCTGCGGCCACGAAGTCCGCCTCCGGGGAACTAGTACACGG
>JAABUH010001213.1_pt1 | contig 30560 bp, 19 predicted proteins | sample 5559121 | NCBI WGS metagenome assembly JAABUH01 (sample SAMN10711871, study PRJNA513364) | rock metagenome | isolation source: Antarctica rocks | place: Antarctica: Victoria Land, Battleship Promontory nord | collected 2015-12-28
CTTTACATTCAAGGAAAAAAAAACTAAAGTTCTTGACAAAAGCGATAAGAATTAACTTGAATTATGCGCGAAAGCAATAGTATCACTAACAGTGTGACAGTGCAAAAATTGTATTTACTATCTATTTGTCTTGCGGCAGCGTTGCATTCTGATTGCATAGTAACATAACTATCTACTTCGTCATGTAATTTGAACAAGCTTCAAATGTAAACTTTTCGTTCGTGAGACGAAAAATCAACCTTATATTCTTCGCTTGAATGATTACATGCTTTGCGTGAATTGCGCAAAGATTGATGTCTGTTAAGTAATTAGTATTTGAATCGCAAAATTGATTGCAAAATTGATTGCAAAATTGATTGCAAAATTGATCGTGAAACTAATCTTCGTACATCGCAACAAGTCACGCTTCTGTCGTCTTCTGCAATGTCTCTATAGCTTTTGATTGAAAGCGAAGATTGACTTCAATCAATTCATGACACACTTCGCGAATCACACGCTGAAACGACAGCTTTGAAATAAGTAAGTCGATTGTTCTTTGATATCGATAAATTTCACGAAGTATCACAGTTTCTTTGCGATATTTTCGCATTTTCTTGAGCTTGATAAGATCACTTTTTATGATGACATTGATAACACAAGCTGACTCAATGAATCAAACATTCTAACATATGATCAGCGTCTTTGAAATCACTTTTGCAATCATTTTTGCAATCTAGTAAGACTCAAAACTTACTCTGATGAACTTCATCTTTCTGTCATCAGTTCTTGACTTCACTATTGACTGTTTTCGAAGCATCTTTTCGACAAATTGCTTGTTATGAGGTTTTTTACTGAATGATAATGAGAATGATGACGATGAGAATGATGACGATGAGCTTGACAATGACGATTCTGAGCTGCTTGACAATCGCGATCTATTGTTTGACTCATGATTGAAATTTGATCTTGTAAGCTTGAATTTAGAATTCGCTGCGATATTATTTCTACTTTGCAATCAGTTTTGCTGTCATGATGTCAGATCATCAACTCAATTTAGAACATAAATCGTCGATATCTTAGATAATCTCGATTCATTGAACCTGTTTCGCAGTTCAATGAATCAAGTCATCAATCTAGTCATCATCATCTTAATTTAGTCTCAGCAATTCTGTTTCGATCATCTCAGTTGTGTGCGCGAACTTCTGCAATCTTAAGTCAATAGAACTACTGTCTAGCCTTGATTCTGTTCAATTCATGTATATAGAAGTCGAGCTTTCGTTCTTTTCTTTCGCTCTTTGTCTTTCGTCTTGTACATTATTTGATGTATTGTCTTGTATCTAGATTCTATCAAAGTAATAATAATAATATCAGTCTTTTATATTGATAGTATCTCTAGTCTAGCTCAGTTTCTGACATTACGAAAGATCTACACTTTCTGCAACGTTTTCATATGTTGAAATCTCGCCTAGTTATTCTTTCGCTCAAATGAAGTCATCTCACAATCTCTCGATCGACGATGAGCGTGCTGTCAAACAGTTCGCTCAAAGTGTGGTCGAAAATTCAGTCGAGATCTTTCACGCAATGCAAGAGCTTCAAAATCAAGTTCAACAACATGATGTTATCACTTCATTCTCGTTCATCGTTCTCAGTTCTTCAGTCTATATAGAGTTGAATTCTCAGTTTCTTGCGACGATAGCTCAGATCGTCACACAAATCTTGAACAATCAATCTCTTTTCATCGTTCACTTCTCTGCGAATTCTGTCGCTGTCTTCATCGCTTCTAGATTCAAGAAGCTTTTTGATATATCTGAATATGAGAAAAACAAAGATCGATTGAATGCATGAAAGCAGAGTCTGATACAGCGCATGAACGTGAACGACGATCGTTATTTCTCTCATCGAGTCAAGATCGTCTATGTCGAGTCACGACTCATCATAGATAGAAAGATTCACAATCTAATGAGTCAATATTGAGTCAATAATCTCTGTATCATTTTCATCTTTGCAGATTGATGACACAAGTTGCATCATTGCTGCGACAACTCTTTCAAGACAGAAGATGCTCATCTATATCTTCGCGAAACTTTGAAGCAAGACATGAATAGCTTTGTCGACTACTACAATCTTTTCTATCAAAAGAAAGAACATTCTTTGATGAAAGATTTCTCGTTGATTGACTGTCTGAAGCGCAATGTCAATTATTTCACTCAAGTCGTCGTCTTCTTCTGACGAAATCTCGATGAAACTCGATCATTCATCTTTCATCAATGAATTCAAGCATTCTCTGACATCAACGAAGAGCTTCAGCAGTTTAAGCATCGTCAATCTCACTTCATCTTCGTCATCGTCTCATTCATCAAAGTCAAGAGCATCTTTGCATTGACTAGTAATTCTTTGAGTTCAAAGATCATCATTTCTGTGACTGTTGTTTCGACAGTATCTTCGTCTCTTTCTTTCTCATTTTTCAATGAGTTAATGAATTTAAGCTTCGTCATTGTCATTGTTCAAGATAAGATTCTGATCATTTCTGAGATCAAGAAAATCTGCAACAAGTGAAAGCTGTGCTACTACTGCAAGTTGTAACATTCGAGCAAAATCACTAAAGAATGCTCAAATAAGAAGCTCTTCACTCTGCATATCATGAATGTCTATGACAGTGACGTCGTCAGTATAGATGAAGAAGTCTCGCTGTTCGCGAAAAAAGTTTAGTTTCTGAGCTAAGTCGCGCTCAGAGATCTGTATACATATCATTTTGTTTACTAGTCTCAATCTTTTCACTCTCACTTCAATCATATAGAAAGTTTTCTGCTAAATCTGTCTTGAAACTCTTTGAATTCGATTCGATATTCAAAGATAATCACATGATAGTATTCTGTATTCTACGTCAAGCTCAATCTAGAGTTCTCATTCTCGCTCTGATTGATAATGAAGTCTCTGCTTATGTCTTTATGAATAAATTCTTCGCGCAACAACATCATCTTCTCTTGCATCAATTAACTCATTCTCACAGACTTCGAGAATTTGATGATCAAGTCGCTTTAATCGATGACATTATTCATGTCGTCGAAATCACAATGATTCTCGACGAACACATCAAGAGACTATTCTTCTATGTCACTGAATTAAGTCAATACTTCATCGTCATGAATCTGTCATGACTTCGTTGTCACGTCATTGATGTCAGTTTTGAACACAATATTCTCATCTTGTCTTTCTTCTTCTGTCTTAATCATTGTTGCTCATTTCTCGTCAAGATCTATGATCTTAATCAACAAGAAGAAAATTTCTCGTTCAAAGTTAACAAAGTAGCTTTCTCTCAGTCTCGCTCTCAATTCGCTCACAAGAAGCAACTCAGTTCACGAATCGCTCACAAGAAGCAATTCAGTCTACAGATCACTCACAAGAAGCAATTCAGTCTACAGATTGCTCACAAAAAGCAATTCAGCACTCAGTTCGCTCGCAAGAAGCAATCTAGTTTCTCATTCGCTCGAAAGAAGCAACTCAGTTTTCAGTTCGCTCGCAAGAAGCAATCTAGTCTCTTATTCACTCAAAAGAAGTAACTCAGTTTTCAGTTTGCTCACAAGAAGCAATTCAGTTCTCAATTCGCTCGCAAGAAGCAATTCAGTTTCTCGTCTGCTCACAAGAAGCAATATAATCTCTCGTTCGCTCACAAGAAGTCAACTAATACTCAGCTCGTTCACAAGAAACAAATCTCGTTCAGTCTTGTCTCTCGTCTGAAACAAGAAGTTTCTAGTTGTATTCTTCAAGTCATTCAAAAAGAATACTCATCAAAAATCAAGTGTCGAAATTCTTTCTTCTTTAGAACTTCTGTTGTTTCTCAAGCAGATCAATTCGATCGATCTTCTATACAACTTGACATAGTCGAGTTGAGAGCTCGAAGCTTTGATCATGCTGCTCGTGTCAAAGACATTGAAGTGTTTAGCATCATTCTAAAGAAAATCGATGTCTTCTTGAATCTTGAGTCAATCTCGTCTTCTAATCTAAACTCTGACGAGTCAAAATCGCGTCGCGCGACTTTGACTGTTTGTTCAAAGAACAGTTCAACTCTTGCTCAGTTCTCATCTCGCTCTTAAGACAGTATGTATGATAAGAATCATCGTTTGAATCTTCATCAAATGAAAAAGAAATTTCATTTGACTGCATTCACGACACAAGAAGATCTTGAAGTCTATTGACAAAGTAAGAACGTCAATTCAGTCACAATTCTATCGTTCAGATATTTTGAGTTTCTAGACGTCTTCTTCAAGAAGAACATCGATATCTTGTCTTCGCATCGAGCTCATGATCATGTCATACATCTTAAAGAAGATGCTCAATTCTCAGTCTTTGCTTTGTACGACATGAGTCGTGATGAAATTCTAGAACTTCGTCGTTATCTGAATGAAAATCTGAGCAAAGATTTCATTCAAGTCAGTCGCTTTCAGACGATCACTTCTGTTCTCTTCATCAAGAAACTCGAAGAAGAACTTCGCTTCTGCGTGAACTATCGAGATCTGAACGCTATCACAGTCAAAAATCGATATTCTCTGCTTCGGATCTCAGAAACACTGAATCGTCTAAGTTGAGCTAAAATCTTTATCAAGCTGAATATCATTTCTGCGTTCAATCGACTTCGAATCAAAGAAGAAGATGAAGCTCTCATCGTCTTTCACACTCGATTTGAATTATTCAAGTATCTAGTCATGCTCTTCGATCTATGTAATGAATCTGTCTCATTTCAGAAGTATATCAACAATACTCTTCGCGAACATTTAGATAAGTTCTGTACAGCTTATCTGAATGACATCTTGATCTATTTCGACAATGAACTCGAGCACGAGATTCATGTCAAGCTCATTCTGCGAAAGCTGCGAGAAGCAGATCTTCAGATGAATATAATCAAATGCAAGTTTCACGTCACTCAAGTCTCGTATTTAGAATTGATAATCATCATCAAAGAGATCAAGATGAACTCTTCTAAGATAGCCATCATTGTCAACTGACTCATCTTGATCAACATTAAAGACGTTCAAAGTTTTCTAGATTTTGCGAACTTCTATAGAAGATTTATCTATGATTATAGTAGAATAGCTACTTCGCTCACTCGTTTCATCAGAAAAAATGTATTCTTTGTCTGATTTCAGAAATGTCAGATTGCATTCAACATTCTTAAGAAAGTCTTTACTTTCAAGATTATTCTTCGTCACTATAATTCAGATCACAAGATTGTGATAGAAATCGATGCTTCGAACTATTGTCATGATTTTAGCATGTGTTACTTGAAAGATGTTGAGAAAAGAGATGTTAGATCACTTAAATGATGTTGAACAATATTATAAATGATGATAAACATGAGATTATCAGTGATGTTATGAGAGTCTCTCGATATGAATGATACTCAGCGTTCATGAGATATAAGAACATCTGAATGATCTCTTTCTTTTCTTTCTTCTTCGTGCAACATCTTATATCTAAAATCTAGTTATTAGAATTTCATTCTGATTTCATTCAGCTCTCAGTTCGTGACAACTATGTGTTCGAAGACATTCTCTCTCAGTATGATAAGAACGAGATTCTTCATTCAGTCGCTTACTTTTCGAAGAAGCATAACTCAGTCGAGTGTAACTACGAGATCTACGATAAAGAACTCATGATCATTGTTTGCGCTTTCGAGAAATGATGATCAGAGCTCGAAGACTCTATCTATTCTGTTGAGATGATCACAGATCACAAAAATCTTGAGTATTTCATGTCAATTAAGCAGTTGAATCGTCGTCAAGCTCGTTGAAGTGAGTTTCTGTCTAGATTCAACTATTGCATCGCTTATTGTTTCGACAAGATCAATGATAAGTTGAATGCTCTGACACGTCGCTCAGAAGATCTTTTTAAAGAGAGAGATACATTCGATTCTCGACATTAATATCAATATCAGACAATTCTGAAAACTCATGTTTTAGATTTCGATATTGTTGAGAATCTCGCTCTCGACATCTTCGACATCAAAGTCATGAAGCTTCAGTCACAAATCATCACTCTAAATTCAGTTCAGTTACATCTGTTTTCAGTTACTTCAGCACTCTCGCAAATTTTAATCTTCATGAATCTAGAAATCGAAGAATTTGACGTTGAAGATGTCAAGTTTCAGCTAAATCAAGACATTCTGAATCTTGATGAAGATTCTGCTGACACTCTCAATCAGACATTGTGAGAGCAAGTCGAAATCAATGACAAATTCGCAGCTTCGATAATCGAAGCGCTTCGCAATGAAGCACGACATCACAACAAGATTTCTCTAGTCGAGTGTGAAGAACACGAGAATCATCTGTACTTTCGAGAAAGAAAGTACGTGCTCAACTCAGATAAACTACGCTCTCGTATCATTCAGCTCACTCATGATAGTGTCGTCGATGATCATTCAGAAAGAGCAAAAAGCTATGAATTGATCAGTCAAGTCTACTGATGATCAAACATTTATAAGTATGTTCAACGCTTCGTATGAAACTGTCACGTGTGCACACATTTCAAGCTCTCTAGACAATGAACTCAAGAATGATTGCATTTTCTTTCAGTTCTTGAATGTCGTTGATGTGATGTCTTCATGAACTATGTAGATTCTTTATCGCTCAGTATCTTCATGAATATCATATATAGATATGTTTTAGTCTTCATCGATCATCTTATCAAAATGAAACATCTAGTTCTCATCACTTCTATGAAAGTTGAAGAAGTCATCAACTGCTTCTATGCTCATGTTTGAAAACATCATGATTTACTCGAGTTCTTCATGTCTGATCGAGACACACAATTCATCTTCGATGTCTGAAAGCATATGTGTAAAATGCTGAAGATAGATGCTAAGTTATCAACAACGTATCACTCTGAAATCGATGATCAAATCGAGAAAGTCAATGCTGTCATGAAGCATTATCTTTGAGTCTTCGTCAACTACATGCAGAATGACTGAGTTAAATGACTTTCTGAAGTCGAATTCGTCGTCAATAATGCATCGTCATCAATCACTTTAGCATCACTCTTCTTGATCAATTTGAGTCAAAACTCACGTTTAGATTTCAAGTTTTTTGAATCTCTGCTTGAGAATCTTATGTTTCAAGCTTGAAACAAGTTAATCAATGTCGAAGAGTTCATCAAGAAGATGAAGAAATTAACTGAGCATCTACATGATGAGATGTTTATAGCTCAGATCATCTACAAATTCAATGTCAATCTCTCTCGTCATTCTTGTTCTAGATACTTCGTCAAAGATGAAGTCTGATTGAATGCTCGCAATCTCAGCATTGCTCATCTTATTGTCAAGTTAGATGATCGTAATGTTGATCTCTTCAAGATCAAGCGTGTCTTCAAGAACAATTCTCTGATCATTGAGTTAAATCTTTCAGCATTCATGAAGATTCATTCAGTCTTTCATGTCACTCTTCTGAGTCATATCGCAAGTGACTTTCTTTCAAATCAACATCAAAAATCTTGAGAACTTGTTATCATCAAGAATGATGAAAGATTCTGATATATAAACAGCATACTAAACTTCAAGCGTGATAGATGCTATAATTCATCTCTGCTCAAGTATTACATCGATTGAGAAGATCACTTTTCTACTTGAGAGTCTTTTCATCTTCTGAATAATTGTGAGCAAGCGCTTGATGAATATCATCTCGTCAATTCTGTCGCTGAAGAATCACATGTACTGTCGTGTGTGATGTCTCAATGTCAATGTCAAGAACTCTAAGTTCAATCTTCATCATCTTGAATCAATCTTGATCTGACTCAGATCTTGTTTAGATCTGACTCAGACATCTTGTTTAAATCTGATTCAGATGTGATTCAGATGTATTCTAGTCTCATCTGTGCATCATTACATTAAACTGCATTTCATCTCTCTCTTGCTCAGATCTGATTCAGATCTTATTTAGATCTGACTTAGACATTTCGTTTAAATCTGACTCAGATGTGATTCAAATGTGTTTCAATTTTCTGTGCATCATCACGTTAAAATGCGTCTCATCTCGTCTCGCTCTTCAGACATCTTGCTCAGATCTGATTCAGATGTGACTCAGATTTATTTCAGTTTCATCTGTGCTTCATCACATTAAAATGCGTTCTCATTAATTCTCGTCTCATTTCAGTCTTCATCTTCGATTCTTTCTCATCTTGTCTTGTTTTTTCTCATCATCTTGCAAAAGCTCAGTCTTAAAGAGAAGAACTACTGTCATGATGTCAGATTATCAACTCGATTTAGAACATAGATTGTCAATATCTTAGATAATCTCGATTCATTGAATCTGTTTTGCAGTTCAATGAATCAAGTCATCAATCTAGTCATCGTCATCTTAATTTAGTTTCAACAATTCTGTTTCAATCATCTCAGTTGTGTGCGCGAACTTCTGCAATCTTAAGTCAATAGAATTACTGTCTAGTCTTGATTCTGCTCGATTCATGTATATAGAAGTCGAGTTCTCGTTCTTTTCTTTTGCTCTTTGTCTTTCGTCTTATACATTATCGGATGTATTGTCTTGTATCTAGATTCTATCAAAGTAATAATAATAATATCAGTCTTTTATATTGATAGTATTTCTAGTTTAGCTCAGTCTCTGACATTTGCGATCAATTCAAGAGTAATAAGAAATGAAATATGTACATAGATTCGTGCAAGTTGAAGAATTCATTTGAATTCAAAATTGATTTCAAAATCTCGTCAGTTGCAGAATCAAAGATGCTGAATAGCGTTTTGTTGTTAAAGTTAAACTCATTGTTTCTGTATTGTAATCAGTTTTGCGATCTTTTATAAACTTGTGAAGCTGATACATAACTTACTGAGCTGTTGCAATCATGATTGCAGTATGTTGTTGTTGTTTGAAGATAAAAGAAGAAAAAAGTTGATGATTACACGACTTAATTAGTGTTGAAATGATGATGATCTAAATCTTAAAATCTTAAATCAAGATATCGAAGTTTAAATTTTATATCTCATCATTGCGATTGATCTTCACTATTTCATCTCATTATCTAGATCGCTACATCATTACTTTTACAAGTTAACTACTGTTCTGCATTCGCAATGATGTTTACTCACAAGCGTAAAACTATTGAAGATTATTTCAACAATACACATTCAAAAAAGACTAGAACTTGTGTGCAAAATATGACAGACGATGAGAAGAAAATTGAAGATGCGAAAAACAGAGATAGAAATATTCATTTCTACTGAATCAAGCAATTCAAAAAATCGAATGTCTATCTACAAGCATTGAATGATGATCGTGAGTTCTTGTTGACTGCGCATGTGAATAGCAAATGAAATCAACGATATTTTTTGCAATCTTTTTTGCAATCAAATATTAATAAATTCATAGAATTGCGAAAGAAAATACAGTGAATCATGTAAGAACACGTCTCGATGTCGCAAGTCTCAATCAAGATTCTTTGATACTAAGCGCTCGTTTCAATACGAGTGTGAAGAGTTCTCAATGAGAGAAGCTCTCTGACATCAATGACGTTCAGACGAAAGAATAATATCAGGTGAATGACTTGCTTCTGAGTGAAAAGTTCAAGACAATGACGAACGAGAAGATGATGAATGACTTGAATGTCATCAGAGAAGCATTGACAGTGAAGATTCTTTGACAGTTTTAGAATTTCTGAAAAGACGTAGCGCGTCGTCTTATTATGTAAGTTTTTGACAGTTCTTTTTGTAATTTTGTTTACAATATGATTATTATTTCTTTTACTATTTGAACTTTGCTCTTGACTTTGCTCTTGATGTTGCAATCAATTTTGCAATCAATTTCGCGACTTGTATTTCAATATTTATACTAACATTGTGACATATAGAAAAGCAAAGAGTGATCAGTATCGTCGAGTCTTCTTCAGAAATTGTCATATCTCTCGAGATTGCAAATTGACATCAAAGCGCTTTCGAGAATCATTCATCACGTCTGAGAAAACTCTATGACGTGTAGTATGATCGAGAAGAAAGACGATTAAGAACAAGTCATGCAAGTGAATTGTGCTATCAGATCAGACTGAGAATTGATCGACAAATTTTGACTACGACAAGTATGAATGAACATCAAATATTTCACACAAATTGACACATGAAATCTGAAAAGTAATATTCAAAATTAAGAAGTCAAGTAATCTTTTTGATTCTTTTAATACTCATATCTTAGAAATCAAGCATTTCTAAATCAACGATCTAGCTAGTTTCGCAGTCACAAGCTGATAAATAAAATCATTTATTGCATGCAGCATCACATCATACTCTCATGTAATAATTAAATAGCAGAAGTGAACAGAAGAATTAAACATTCTTTTCGCATAATTTTGTGCAACGATTATTTCGTACTTCAGTTCATCTCTGTATAATTATTTCCTTGTATTTGTAATAAGCTTCTTAGTCAATCATGATGTTTGAAATCTATTAAAATGTGCTAGTTTTTAGAATAATTAACAGTTAATTTAAAAGATAAGAATTAATCAATCACAAGTCAACAGTGATGCACGATTAAGATTTGCATTGATCTTCAAACTTTAAGCTTAACGACGCTTGAAAAATCAAACTTGTTTTCGATTCTTTTTGCAACTTTCTTTGCAACTCTTTTTGCAATTCTTTTTGCAGTCTCTTTCTTGTTTAACTTGCTTATTATGTGATTCTCTCGAATGAGAACATCGAAATTGCAAGCAAGTATGAACAGTTTATTCAGTTCTATAAAGATATCTTCAGAGAATCTTAACGACAGTGAGCATGATAATGCTTGATTCTCTTCTTCTAACATTACTTCTATCGTGCTCTTCAAACTGCAGTCATTACACGATGAATTATGTGTGCTATATGATCATGAGCAAGAATATCAACATATATTTCAGAATTGATGAAAGCAAACTCAATATGCGATGCGAATAGAACGAAAAGTATCAGGCTATCATCATTCAAAGTGAATCTCACAGTCATGAACAGATGAGATATGAAATAACTTCTATCAGACAGCTTTAGTTAAAAGCGAAAGACTCAAACTCATTTGTCGTTTGTGTTTGCATGTCTACAAGCATTCTAACAATAGAAGCATCGATAACAGCATCATGAAACGTCATCTGAATAGCAAAGATTGTGATAGACGCACAAACTTAGCAACTAAGATCACGAAAGTTCAAGACATTCGTAACTTTGTTAGAGTTAAAGCTTCGATAAGTTGCTTTTTAGTTGCACATTGCAAAAGAGATTGCAAAACAGATTGCAAAAAAGATTGCAAAAGATTAACAAATCACAGCATCACGCTTTTCATCAAGAATATACTTCAGAAGTCTTTGCACTACAACTTCAAAAGACTTTCATTGCTTTGAATATTTCTCATTGTCATGATGTCAGATCATCAACTCGATTTAAAACATAAATCGTCGATGTCTTAGATAATCTCGATTCATTGAACCTGTTTCGCAGTTCAATGAATCAAGTCATCAATCTAGTCATCATCATCTTAATCTAGTTTCAGCAATTCTGTTTTGATCATCTCAGTCGTGTGCGTGAATCTCTGCAATCTTAAATCATAAAACTATTGTTTAGTCTTGATTCTGCTCGATTCATGTATATAGAAGTCGAGCTTTCGTTCTTTTCTTTTACTCTTTGTCTTTCATCTTGTACATTATCTGATGTATTGTCTTGTACTGTCAGAGACTGAGCTAGACTAGAGATACTGTCAGAATCGTGCCTAAATGATACAATCAATGAAGATCAGAGTTGATAGTGCTTGATCTTTAGAGATAGCTATAACTGAATATTAAGAATACAGAAGAAGATTGATACAAAAGCTTCTATTTATGTAATGTTCAGAGACTGCGCTAGACTCGAAAGAAATGTGTTTGTGACATGAAAAGAATGTGATGTAAATGAACAAGATGTTGGTGAAAGAAAAGAGTGTTGAGAAAGAAAAAGAGTGTTGAGTCATATCTGAGTCATATCTGAACCATATCTGAGCCAAACCTGATGCGAATTGATTAAAGCTTCAGTCTTGTTCAGTCTTGATACGCTCGTAACATTATTTCCCTCTTTGAAAATTCATGTTCGCATGAATGTAGTTCATCTGCTCGCTTTTGTTGATAGTTATTCCGATATTTAGCGCGGTTTGTTTGAATATAGCTTATGAAATTCGTTCAAAACTTTCTCTGAGTCATCGAATTTCTCTTTATCGACATAGTATCATTCGTCGTTTCTATTTAGGTCTGTTCATTTGACTTTGTACTGTATTCGACCTTGATAGCATCTGAAGTTCAATATATCGTCTATCTCTCAGTGTTCATCGTCTTTGATAGTGATTGACCTGAGTGATTCTGAATGCTGTTCTGATAGAAAGTCTTCTGAATACGATCGCAGTAGCTTCGAGCTGAACATCGAATGCAGATGCTTCATGCTGACTGATAGATGAAGATGATAGAAGATACTCACTTTGACAGTGATTTGATAGAGATCTAGCTGTTTGTCTTTCAAATCTTTGCAGAGCCTTGTTGTCTTGACGTTTCTAAAAGATAGTCAAACTCAGTCATCTACTTCATAGATGACGTTTCGTCTATGTTTATTGATCTGAACTTCGATGATCAGCTTCGTCTTTTTCAATTGTTGACGGTCGAAGTTCAGTAGCTCTTTCATTCGAATGACAATATCGTCTGCTTTTCTAACTTCAAGTCGTTCACGAGTTGTTTCGTAGTCAGTCGTATCTGAATCGAAACTCATTCGAGGGTGAAATTCTTTATTGAAGTAGAAGAGAATCATTGAAGTGATCGAGAAGATATTGAAATTGTCACTGAACTTCATCATAGATATTCATTTGATTCAGTCGTTCTGCATGTAATTGCAATAGATTCTAAGTTCGCGTTCGATGTCTTGATTGACTCGTTTCGATTGATCGTCGATCTCAGAATGATAGACTGTGGATAAACTAGCTGTGATTCTCAGTCGCTTACAAAGACTTTTTCACATAGTCGATATGAATTGAAAGTCTCTGTTTGAAACAATAGAACTGAGTAAATCATGCAGTCGATAGACGTTTCATAGCATGATTCAAATCGTTTCTTCGACTGAGATGTCATCGTCTTTTCAATGACAGAAAACATAGTGACGTTCTTTGATGAGACGACATATGATTGTGCAAATGACGTTATAGTCTTCTGACAGAAATAGTTCAGTGATGAAGTTCATAGCTATATCTTTTCAGCGTTTCTGTGAAATCGAGAAAGAATGATGAAGTTCATTGATGCTATTTCTAGAGACTTTGCTTCGCTGACAAGCATGACAGTTTCGAATGTATTGTCGAATAGTAGCTCAATGATCTGATCAATAGTAGAAACGCTGAACTAGATCGATGATTCGTCTATTATCGAGATGAGAGGTTGAAGATTGATCATGCACTTCTTGTAGTAATTCCGTGTGCATGTTCTCAGAAACTCACAGTAGATCTTTTCTAAATAGAACGTCGTCAAGAATTTCGCAGTTCTTCAGTTTAGTGATATGAAATTTGAGCTTGTTTTCGTTCATAGCTTGTCTATATTCGCTGCAGAGCTCATCTGTTTGATTGATCATTCATACTCGTTGATAGAGATTTGCTTTCGATTCAATAGATAGAACATCGACTCTATCGAAGATCAGAATAGTCTGAAAACAATCTTCAAGACGCTGAGCTGATTCAGAGACGTTCGCTAGAGGCATTCTGATTAGAGCATCGACTTTAGTGTTCATTTTGCCTGATCTAAAGATGATCTGAAAGTTGAACTTCGATAGAATGTTCAGATAGTTGACTTGTCGTCGACTCAACTGTTTGTTTTTCATGAAGATCTTCAAAGTTTGATGATCGATGAACATCTGAATGAGTAGTTCAGTGCATTTCAGCTCGAATCGTCAGTGTTCGAAGCATCGAATAATGACTAGCAATTTCTTGTCATAGATGTGATAATTGATTTCAGCGAAGATCATGCTTTTACTGTAGAAGATCATCAAATGAAGAACTCTCTCGTCATTGTACTGAGATAGTATTTCATCTTTTACATAGTTCGAAGCATCAGTCTTCAGAATAGCTTGTTGTTTGAGATCGAAGTGACAAAGTACTGAGGTCGAGCTGACTTGTTTCTTTAGATTGTCAAAGACTTGAACACAGACCTCGTTTTAAACAAAAGACGTGTTCTTTCTAGTTAGCTGAGTGAATGATTTGACTAGCTTCGAGAAGTTCTTAATGAAACGACGATAGAAGTTAACAAATCTCACGAAGTTCTGAATTTCTTTTAGATTGATCGAAGTGGTTCAGCTGACTATGACTGTCACTTTGCTGAGATTCATACGAAGGTCTAGTTCTGATACGATGACTTCTAGAAAGACAGTCTCTTCTACATCGAATTCGCACTTTCGAATATCTATCTGCAGTTCAGCTTCGCGTAGTCGGCTCAATACTAGTTTGACGTGATCTCTATGTTTCTTTCTCGTTTTGCTATAGATGAGAATGTCATCTAGATAGGCTTGACAAAAGTCGTTCAGAAAGTCTCATAGAACGTCATTCATATATTGCTGAAAGAAGATCGATTCGTTAGTCAGTTCAAATGATAGCATCTTGTATTTATATGCTTCTAAAGCAGTGATAAAAGTGGTGTAATTCTTGCTATCGAGATGCATTCAAAGTTTGTTGAACGCTGATATGATGTTCAATCTAGTCAGATGCTTGCAACTCACTATTTTATCAATGATCTTGTCTATTAGCGATAGAGAATATCTATTTCTTTTGGAAATGACATTTAGCTTTCGATAGTTCACGCAGAATCGAAGATCTTCATTTGCTTTGAGAGCGAATAGAACGGGGAAGAAATAGAGGGTCTGACTAGAAGTGATGAATTTCTTCGACAGATTCTCGTTTAAGTACTTCTTTACTTTCAGAAGTTTGACAGAGAACATTCGATAGACTCGGCAGCGAGAGAGCGTTGAATCACTGATGAGCTCGATTTTATGATCGTAGAAGCGATGAGAGAATAGTTTATTCAATTGAGCTCGATCAAAAACATCAAGAAACTCATGATATTTCGATGACAGCTTTGCTTTAATATCTTTCAAATTCTGAGTCGTTTCATCGATTGAAGAGACGTTTAGAGCGTTCAAATCGCACTGAGTATTGTACGCGATTTTTCTATTGATGTTCGTCATGAATAGAGCAAAGACTTTGATCTTGTTCTTCTTTGAACGATTCAACAGCGTTTTGAACGAAGCTGCGTCTATGCTTCGAATCGAGAATGACTCTTCTCGAACGAGTCGTTTGAGCATCATAGAGATCTTAGTCTGAGTGATTGAAGAAGACGAAGTTGACTGCGATCAACTTGAGTGCTTTGAATTGAGAGAAATTGAAAAAATCGAAATAGAAGTATTCAATTGATTCGGAAAAACAATGACGTCGTTTCGCATATTCAATAATATTTCGTTTTTGTTCATTCAGAGCTTACTCAATATGACTTCATGATGATCGATATCAGCTATCAGCATTGATACAGTCAATTTCTTATGACTTTCGATGATGAGATTGAGTAGAATTTTATGAGTGATGATCTTCTTAGATATCTTCTCATCATAATCTCTTATTAGCTTCTCTTTTGCCAGTGATATAGATTGAATTCTCAGTTTCTCGCATACTTTATCGACTAGATTAGAATGTATGATCGTGTAGACGGCTGAATCACCGTCTATTAGAGAACGAAGACTGAAAGATTGATTCTGAGAGATGAGATGAGCGTTAATTAGAAACGACTTTTCAAAGTAATTTTCTTTCGATAGAATTTCGTCTAGTTTGCACAAAGATATAATCTCTATTTCTTCGATGACTTTTGAAGAGATGACTAGTTTTTTGAATCGAAATTCGAATCGAAATCGAAGCGATCATATACATTGTTCACTGCATTGATTCTAGTAGGTCGATCGAGACACTCTTTAAAGCTATGACCTGATTTATGACATATGAAACAGCTTTCGACTAGAATGTTTGCTTCTTTGACGCTAGTTAAAACCGTGTCGCGCGACTTTAGCTGATCAGACTTCGAGTGATTGACTGACTGAGTGACAACAGTCGCTCTATGAAAGATAGTCTTAGAAAGATCATCGACGCGTTTGATCTTGTTCTTGATCTCTCGAATGACTCGCTGATCATTATTCAAATGAATCAGATAGAAACGAATTTCTTTTAGAGAATCAGATTGAACTAGTTGATCTACTCAAACGAATCAAAGACGAGAATGTATTTTATCTTTCAGATCAGCGATCAGTTGCTTCTCGTGATAGTCTAGATAGAAAGATAGACGTTGAAACTGAGTATAGAATTCACTGAATTTCTTGAATTCTTGAACCAAGTTGTAGTATTCTCTACGAAAGTTGACTTTCTTATTCGAATCATCGAACAACTGAGCTAGCTCTTTCAAAAGATCGTCGACGATCTTATAAAGATTGACACAGTCATGTTCGCGTCTAGCTTGAGTGATCTCAGCTGCGTCATCGAATAATCTAGAATGTATATAGCTCAATTTGACTCGTTCATTAGAAAAGAGATCGACGTTGATCTCTAGTTTATTCTGAATTTTTCCGTATCAGTTCTTTCAAGTAGAGTTCTTTTCATCAGTAAACAGCGAAGAATCAGATATTTTTTGAGACCTAGAACGCTCAGAGTAGGTGAAATCAGAAGAAGTGTTTTCTTTAGCTTGAAGTCTAGTCTTCAATTCTTTAATTTCGTCTTCTTGTTGTTTATCTAACTCGTAGAGTCGATCTGTTTCTTCATCAAGAACTAGGCTTCGAGTCTTTCAGATTTCGTAGAACACGAGAAGTATTATCGTTTCAGTGAATGATTCATCATCTTCATGAATGAATGATGCAGCACTTGATGATTTCGTTCGTGATTTCAATGAATCAGCATCAGAGATTTGAGAGAAACGATTTTGAAATTCTTCGAAACGCTCTTCAGTAGACGAACGACTAGACATGATGAGATTTTTTTGAAAGAAAGTCGAACGAATGACGATGTTCGACGATTTGAAAAAGAAAAACGTATAGAGTGATGTTTAATCTTCAACAAAGAAGATGAGATTTATTTGTTGATTGATTTGATTGATTCTCTAGCAAACAACGAAGATTCTTTATCGTTGAATCTATCGATCGATTTGATTCTTGAGCAATTCACGAAGATTCTTTATCGTGATTCTCGTAATCGAGTGAACTTTGCGTACTTAATGAGTGATAAGTAGTCTAGCAATTCAAACAGTCTCGTCGTTGATTCTATTCAACTCTCTAGTGTTGTTCTATCTTTCGATTATTGTCGATCATCAGATAAACGAATTTCTTTAGACTCGTTCTGTCTAGACGAGTATGTTGAATGAGTAATGAGATCAGTATCGTGTGATTAACGAATTCTTAATATAATGTCAGAATCGTGCCTAAATGATACAATCAATGAAGATCAGAGTTGATAGTGCTTGATCTTTAAAGATAGCTATAACTGAATATTAATGTCACGAACTGAGAGCTGAATGAAACCAGAATGAAATTCTAATAACTAGATTTTAGATACAAGACGTTGCATGAAGAAGAAAGAAAAGAAAGAGATCATTCAGAGATTCTTATACCTCATGAACGCTGAGTATCATTCGTATCAAGGGACCCTCATAACATCACTGATAATCTCACGCCTATCATCATCTATAATATTGTTCAACATCATCTAAGTGATCTAACATCTCTTTTCCCAACATCTTTCGAGTAACACATGCTAAAATCGTGACAATAGATTTCTCTTTTTGAAGTCGAAGCTTCTGCGAGGCTTTTAATTCTCTGACTCATATTCAGAGTCGCTGCTTTCTTGCACGTAAGCGGTTCATGAATTCTTATTCGAACGATCGAAATTTCGAGCGTGATAAACGTTCATGACTTCGATGACATTCATCACATTCGCAAACTTTACTCAATTGTTTTCTTCTATCTCAGTTCACTTAATTAAATACTCTAGCTGAGAGTTCTTTACTCGAAAGTTCAATATTTCGTTCATCTTTCAGCTAAGCACTTCTTCGACAAAGACTATTGAAAACGACGCGAGAGATATTTGTTCAGATAAGAGATCGTTGATCGCAGAATGAAGCAGATAAGTATGAAAGACGTCGAAACAGAATCAGTCATCGAGCAACTTTAGCTGATAAGAATGAGAACTAACAATTTTGATGATTCTGAAAGATTTCTCGAATTTATTAGATAACTTCTTGCTGAGTCAATGAATCATCAGATTGCGAGCATCTAATCAAATCATATCATTAATTGCATACTTGAGAACGTGTTGTCGATGAACATTAGCGAATTGTTCCTGATATGCTTGAGCTAAGATCATTTGTTCTCGCAGAATTTCATTGATTCGATTCATTTTCTGAACAAACAGATCGACATGTATTCATTTTGAATGTTCAATAACGTTCTTCTGAGTCTTCTTTGATTTCAACCTCATTCGAGAATGCTGTTCGAAGTTAGCTAGAAACGACGTGCACTGAGTGCTTTCGAAGAAGTGATTGTTGATGACAAATTCAGCTGATGACAGTCATGCAGCCCAGTCGTTCTGCATAAAGAACACGAAGGCTCGAAGATATTGTTTCAAAACGTCGTTGACGTTCTCGATTTGATCATTCGTTTCTGAGTGAAACGCAGTTGACAATCGAACTTGAATCTTCAATCGAGTACAAAGTTCGTCTCAAAAGTGACTGACAAACTGAGTTTCACGATTCGAGACGATTGAATCAGATAATTCATGATGTTTTCATATTGCACGATAAAAAACTCGAGCTGTATCTAGAGCTGTAATTTCACTCATAGACTCGTAATGCACTTGTTTAGATAGTCTGTTCACGACTATCAGAATATTGATTGTCGAATTTTCGTTCAGATTCTTACTTTCAGATACTGTCACGATGAAATTCATGACTATGTCTTTCCAGCGACGATTGAGTACATCAAGAGGCTTCAAAGCTCTCTGATATTTTTCTCTAGAGATCTTCACTCGAGAGCATAGATGGCAATTGCGTACGAAGCGAGCTACTGTCTTGATCATTCCGGGCCAGTAATAATGACGACTGAGTATTTCGTAGGTCTTGACTCTTTCTGAATGACTCGCAATAGACGTGTCATGACTTAACTGAAGCAGACGTAGTCGCAGTTTCTCATCTTCGAGTATCAATAGCCTATCTCTATAGTAGACTCGATCACTTCGCAGCGTACATTTCGCTAACGAAAATTCTTTAAGCTTTCGTTGATCGTCTCTTAACGCAGTTATCACGATCTGTATTCATTCATCATTGAAATAGACTGCGAAGAGTTGTTCTTCTAGCTCATTCATAGACATTTTCTCTGATGATTCAGACTGCTCAGAGATCACTGATTCGCTCTTCGAGTCACTTGATTCGAGTGCTTCAGAGTCACTATCGTCGAGAACATTGATTAAGACTTGAATTTCCAGGTTTTTTGGTTTTAGCACGATCTGTCACTGATGTTCTCGACGACTATCTTCTTCATTCAAGAGAAGATCTTCTGATCGACGCGTGAGTGCATCGACTCGAGTGTTCAATTCACTCGAACGATACACGATTTTGAAGTTAAATCGAGAGAGAAATTCTGACCATCTGACTTGTCTTCGACTAAGCAGCTTGATTGACATGAAATATTCTAGGTTCTTGTGATCGAAAATGATCTCAACGAAATCTAACGTGCCTTTCAGTTCGAGCCTTCATTTCTCAAAAGCTCTGATTATAGCTAGAAGTTTCTTGTCATAAATCTCGTAGTTGCATTCTGCGAATAGCATTTTGAAAGAGAAATAGGTCACAGGTCTTAACTGCTCGTTATCATCTCGCTGAGACATGACTTCGGTCACAACATAGTCGAAGGCATCGATTTCCACAGTCACGAGTAGGTTCGAGTTATAGTGCATTAAGATAGGGGCAGTGGTGAACGTCTGCTTGAGTCGATCGAAGACGAATTGACACTTCTGAGTTCAATTAAATGACTGGTCTTTTCTGATTAAGACAGTCAACGAGTTGATCAGCTTAAAAAACTTCTTAATAAATCGTCTATAGAAGTTGACGAAGCTCAGAAAGCTCTGAACATCTTTGACGTCTCGAAGTGCAGCTCAATTCATGACGACATTGATCTTCTCAGAATTCATTTTGATTTCGTGAATGATGATTATTAGACTCAAATACTTGATCTCGATAACTGAAAATTCGCATTTCTCGATATCTACCTGTAGTTCGACGGCTCTAAGTCGCTTCAGTATCTGACGAACATGCTGAGTATGCTTCTTTTTGCTGTTGCTATAGATCAAGATATCATTCATGTACGCGATGCAGAAAACGTTCAAGAAGTCATGCAGAGTGTCATTAATGAAGTTCTGAAATGATGACGATTCGTTTGTGAGTCCGAAGAGCAAAACGTTGTACTCGTATATGTCATAACGTGTTCGAAAAGCGATCTTTCACTCGTCTTCATAAGTCATTCGCAGTTTATTAAAGACTGCAATGATATCTAACTTGATGTAGTACTTGATCTTAGTCAGTCGATCTAGAGTTTCTCGAATGAGAGGTAACGAATATCGATTCTTAACTGTCATGACGTTCAGATCTCGATAATTCACGCAAAATCTGAGTTCTTCGCTTGATTTTTTAACAAAGAGTATCGAAGAGATCGCGAGGAAAGAGCTGACTTGAATAAAGTCTTTGATCAAATTATTCTTCAGGTATTTCTTTAGTACTCGAAGCTCATCTTGAGACATGTCATATAAAGACTCGAAGATAGAAGTTTTGTTCTTCTGCAGCTGAATTTTATGATCATAGGAACGTCGTTCAGATAGAGTGTTCATCAATTCGCGAGAGAAAACATCTAGAAAGTCGTGATATTCGAGGAACAATAGCGTGGCAGAATCAACGAAAGACGTGATTTTCAGAGCTTTGTCGATATTTCTCATGAATATGACAAACAGATCATGATTCTTTTTCCTAGCGAGTCGCAGGAACGAAGCACTATCTATAGCGTAGATCTTCAGGTGTTTCGGGAGCGAAGACGTCGAAAGAACTGATACTGACACAGTTGAGATCGAGGTGCTCAAGAGAGTTTCGAGTACGGATTCTGAGTTGACTTGAGATTCAAAGATGAGCTGATTATGACGCAGATCTATAATTGCTTTATGACTTTTTAATCAAGACAGATCTAGAACAACTGGGAATTGCGAAAGTTGAGTGACATAGAAGAGAGTTTCTTCGAGCTTCTCGCTTGAGACTCGAAGTTTGACAAGAGTGTAATGAGTGATTGAATCGGATACGACTGATTGATCGTCAAATCTCTGAAGAATACAGATTTCAGACAAAGAAAAACAGAGCAGAGAGTGTCTTTGCGCGAAAGAGTCATCAATAAATGCATAATCAATGACGTCAATATCAATCAAAACAGAAAGATTGACATTGATTTTATTGCTTTCTAGATTATCTGAGAGCACGAGATGATCATTGTTCATCTTCTTTTCTAATCGATGAATCGAGCTAACTGAGAGTGCAGAGATTTTCAGACTGTTCGATTGTCTCTGCGAGCGACTGTACGCAGAGACTAGGCTTTTCCCAAGGCGAAAGAAGTATCGAAAGCGAGATTGTCGATAGAGATTGCGGAAGCGAATAATGAGATGACTCGTAGCTGAATCTTGGGCTTTGAATTGCAGGCCGCAGCCTGATGCTCAGACTTATCGCAGTATAGACACAGATGATTGATCATGCGATGCTGACGCTTCTCGAAAATCAGTGAGCCTCGTTTCTTCATGTTGGCGATCGATAAGTTCATGGGGTTTCTCGAGCCCGAGGTCGTAGCTTCCGAGCCTGCCGAGAGTGTCGCATATTTGACGGGGTACGCGAGGACTGTAGAAATCACAGAGACAGGATGAATCACTGCTTTTGGCTTGGGAAGATTCTGTACTGTGACGCGATATCGACTATTCAATTGCTGACATTTGATAATCAACTGCTCATAGTTCAGGCTGCTGACATTCACCTGAATCAATAGAGCTTTGAGCTCGCTGAATAGTTCATTCTTCAGATTGAATTTTCGAGTTACGACGTCATATTCGGTTGCATCAATGTGCTGCTGAAAATCGAACAGATATTCAATGAAGGTGCGATTTCGCATTCTTAGAGCTGAAATGAATCGCTAAGCGATTTCTTGCTTGTCTGAATCATCGAAGACTTGTCTTAACAAGGCAACTAATTGCTCAATCGTGACTAGCTTGTCATGCTAAGCAGTCATACGCGACAACGCTTGAGCGACAGCGTTTCTCGATAAGCGACTGTACTCATACAGAAGGCGAGACTCGGGAGTTGAATAACGATTCGCGTTCAACTTCAGCTTGCTGATCAGTTCGAAGATGAACTGATTTAGCTTGTTCTCTCGCTCTTCGATATAGAGTTTTGAATTTGAATATTTCTCTGATTTGATATCGATTCTGCTTATGCTCTTGAGTTCTTGAATCATTTCTGACAAGATTTCATTATTGATCTGAGACTGCTTAAGTTCGACCTGAGTTTGCTCATGTTCTTGTTGACAGGCTGAGACTCAGTTGATATACTGAATGATGATGTCGTTGAACCAAGTTTGAAGTTCGATCAGAAAAGTGTATCACGCTTCGAGAGCATTGTTGACGTGAGTTCGAAACTGAGCGACAGTGATGAATCCGTTGATCGGGACTAGAGGTGTCGACGACAGAGTGTTGCTGATATTCTCGAATTGACTCATGATGTAGTGTGATGCAACGTAATGTCACGAACTGAGGGCTGAATGAAACCAGAATGAAATTCTAATAACTAGATTTTAGATACAAGACGTTGCACGAAGAAGAAAGAAAAGAAAGAGATCATTCAGAGATTCTTATACCTCATGAACGCTGAGTATCATTCGTATCGAGAAGTTCCCATAACATCACTGATAATCTCACGCCTATCATCATCTATAATATTGTTCAACATCATCTAAGTGATCTAACATCTCTTTTTCCAACATCTTTCGAGTAACACATGCTAAAATCGTGACAATTAAGAATACAGAAGAAGATTGATACAAAAGCTTCTATTTATGTAATGTTCAGAGACTGCGCTAGGTCTGAAAGAGATGTGTTTATGACACAGAAAGAATGTGATGTAGATGAACAAGATGTTGGTGAAAGAAAAGAGAGTTGAGAAAGAAAAAGAGTGTTGAGTCATATCTGAGTCATATCTGAGTCATATCTGAGTCAAATCTGATGTGAATTGATTAGAGCTTCAGTCTTGTTCAGTCTTGATACGCTCATAACAGATACTATCAATATAGATGACTGATATTATTATTACTTTGATAGAATCTAGATACAAGACAATACATCAGATAATGTACAAGACGAAAGACAAAGAGTGAAAGAAAAGAACGAGAACTCGACTTTTATATACATGAATCGAGCAGAATCAAGACTAGACAGTAGTTCTATTGACTTAAAATTGCAAAAGTTCGTGCACACGACTGAGATGATTGAAACAGAATTGCTGAGATTAAATTAAGATGATGATGACTAGATTGATGACTTGATTCATTGAACTGCGAAACAGATTCAATGAATTGAAATTATTTAAGATATTGACGATTTATGTTTTAAATCGAATTGATGATCTGACATCATGACAGTAGCTCTTCTCTTCAAGACTGAGCTTCTGCAAGACAATGAAAAGAAACAAGATGAAATGAGAAAGAATCGAAGATGAAGACTGAAACGAGACGAGAATTGATGAGAACGCATTTTAATGTGATGAAGCACAGATGAGACTGAAATAGATCTGAGTCACATCTGAGTCAGATCTGAGCAAGATGTCTGAAGAATGAGACGAGATGAGACGCATTTTAACATGATGATGCACAGAGAATTGAAACACATCTGAATCACATCTGAGTCAGATTTAAACAAGATGTCTGAGTCAGATCTAGACAAGATCTGAGTCAGATCTGAGTAAGAAAGAGACGAAATGCAGTTTAATGTGATGATGCACAGATGAAACTAAAATACATCTGAGTCACATCTGAATCAGATTTAAACAAGATGTTTGAGTCAGATTTAAACAAGATCTGAGTCAGATCAAGACTGAATTGAGATGATGAAGATTGAACTTAAAGTTCTTGACATTGACATTGAAACATCACACACGACAGTACATGTGATTCTTCAGCGACAGAGTTGACGAGATGATATTCATCGAGCGCTTGCTCACAATTATTCAGAAGATGAAAAGACTTTCAAATAAAGAAGTGATCTTTTCAATCGACGTAATACTTGAGCAGAGATGAATTATAGCATCTATCACGCTTGAAGTTTAGTATGCTGTTTACATATCAGAATCTTTCATCATTCTTGATGATAACGAGTTCTTGAGATTTCTGACGTTGACTCAAAAGAAAGTCACTTGTGATATGACTCAGAAGAATGACATGAAAGATTGAATGAATCTTCATGAATGCTGAAAGATTTAATTCGATGATCAGAGAATTATTCTTGAAGACACGCTTGATCTTGAAGAGATCAACGTTATGATCGTCTAACTTGACAGTGAAGTGAGCGATGCTGAGATTGCGAACATTCAGTCAGACTTCATCTTCGACGAAGTATCTAGAACAAGAACGACGAAAGAGATTGACATTGAATTTGTAGATGATCTGAGCTATAAGCATCTCATCACGTAGATGCTCAGTTAGTTTCTTCATCTTTTTGATGAACTCTTCGACATTGATTAACTTGTTTCAAGCTTGAAACGTAAGATTCTCAAGCAGAGATTCAGAAAACTTGAAGTCTAGACGTGAGTTTTGATTCAAATTGATCAAGAAGAGTGATGCTAAAGTGATTGATGATGATGTGTTATTGACGACGAATTCGACTTCAGAAAGTCACTTAGCTCAGTCATTCTGCATGTAGTTGACGAAGACTCGAAGATAATGCTTTATGACAGCATTGATTCTCTTGATTTGATCATCGATCTCAGAATGATACGTCGTTGATAACTTAGCGTCTATCTTCAACATTTTACACATATGCTTTCAGACATCGAAGATGAATTGTGTGTCTCGATCAGACATGAAGAACTCGAGTAAATCATGATGTTTTCAAACATGAGCATAGAAGCAGTTGATGACTTCTTCAACTTTCATAGAAGTGATGAGAACTAGATGTCTCATTTTGATAAGACGATTGATGAAGACTAGAACATATTTATATGTGATATTCATGAAGATACTGAGCGATAAAGAATCTACATAGTTCATGAAGACATCACGTCAACGACGTTTGAAGATTGAAAGAAGACGCAATCATTCTTGAGTTCATTGTCTAGAAGACTTGAAACGTGTGCACACGTGACAGTTTCGTACGAAGCGTTGAACATACTTATAAATGTTTGATCATCAGTAGACTCGAATGATCAGTTCATAGCTTTTTGCTCTTTCTGAATGATCATCGACGACACTATCATGAGCGAGCTGAATGATACAAAGACGTAGTTTATCTGAGTTGAGCACGTACTTTCTTTCTTGAAAGTACAGATGATTCTCGTGTTCTTCACACTCAACTAAAGAAATCTTGTTGTGATATCATGCTTGATTGCAAAGTGCTTCGATTATCTGAGCTGCGAATTTGTCATTGATTTTGACTTGCTTTCACAATGTCTGAGTGAGAATGTCAGCAAAATCTTCATCAAGATTCAGAATGTCTTGATCTAGCTGAGACTTGACGTCTTCAACGTCGAATTCTTCGATTTCTAGATTCATGAGAGCTAGAATTTGCGAAGATGCTGAAGTAACTGAAGACAGATGTAACTGAACTGAATCTAGAGCAATGATTTATGACTGAAGCTTCATGACTTTGATGTCGAAGACATCAAGAGCGAGATTCTTAACAATATCGAAGTCTAAAACATGAGTTTTCAGAATTGTCTGATGTTGATATTGATGTCGAGAATCGAATGTATTTCTCTCTTTAGAAAGATCTTCTGAGCGACGTGTCAGAGCATTCGACTTATCGTCGATCTTGTCGAAACGATAAGCGATGTAATAGTTGAATCTAGACAGAAACTCACTTCAACGAGCTTGATGATGACTCAACTGCTTAATTGACATGAAATACTCAAGATTTTTGTGATTCGTGATCATCTCGATAGAATAGATAGAGTCTTCGAGCTCTGATCATCATTTCTCGAAAGTGCGAACAATGATCATGAGTTCTTTATCGTAGATCTCGTAGTTACACTCGACTGAGTTATGCTTCTTCGAAAAGTAAGCGACTGAATGAAGAATCTTGTTCTCATTGTACTGAGAGAGAATGTCTTTGAACACATAGTTTGAAGCATCAATTTCTATCACAATCTTGTGATCTGAATTATAGTGACGAAGAATAATCTTGAAAGTGAAGACTTTCTTAAGAATGTTGAATGCAATCTGACATTTCTGAAATCAGACAAAGAGTACATCTTTTTTGATGAGATGAGTGAGCGAGATAGCTATTCTACTATAGTCATAGATGAATCTTCTATAGAAGTTCGTGAAATCTAGAAAACTTTGAATGTCTTTAACGTTGATTAAGATTAGTCAGTTGACAATGATGTTTATCTTAGAAGAGTTCATCTTGACTTCTTCAATGATGATTATCAATTCTAGATACGAAACTTGAGTGACGTGAAACTCGCATTTGATTATATTCGTCTGAAGATTTGCTTCTCGCAGCTTTCGCAGAATGAGCTTGACATAAATCTCGTGCTCGAGTTCATTGTCGAAATAGATCAAGATGTCATTCAGATAAGCTGTACAGAACTTATCTAAATGTTCGCGAAGAGTATTGTTGATATACTTCTGAAATGAGACAGATTCATTACATAGATCGAAGAGCATGACTAGATACTTGAATAATTCAAATCGAGTGTGAAAGACGATGAGAGCTTCATCTTCTTCTTTGATTCGAAGTCGATTGAACGCAGAAATGATATTCAGCTTGATAAAGATTTTAGCTCGACTTAGACGATTCAGCGTTTCTGAAATCAGAGACAGAGAATATCGATTCTTGACTGTGATAGCGTTCAGATCTCGATAGTTCACGCAGAAGCGAAGTTCTTCTTCGAGTTTCTTGACGAAGAGAACAGAGACGATCATCTGAAAGCGACTGACTCGAATGAAATCTTTGCTCAGATTTTCATTCAGATAACGATGAAGTTCTAGAATTTTGTCACGACTCATGTCATACAAAGCGAAGACTGAAGATTAAGCATCTTCTTTAAGATGTATGACATGATCATTAGCTCAATGCAAAGACAAGATATCGACGTTTTTCTTGAAGAAGACGTCTAGAAACTTGAAATATCTGAACGATAAAATTGTGACTGAATCAACGTTCTTACTTTGTCGATAGACTTCAAGATCTTCTTGTGTCGTGAATGCAGTCAATTGAAATTTCTTTTTCATTTGACGAAGATTCAGATGATGATTCTTATCATACATACTGTCTTGAGAGCGAGATGAGAACTGAGCAAAAGTTGAGATGTTCTTTGAACAGACAGTCAAAGTCGCACGACGCGATTTTGACTCGTCAGAATCTAGACTAGAAGACGAGATTGATTCAAGATTCAAGAAGACATCGATTTTCTTTAGAGTGACACTAAACACTTCAATGTCTTTGACACGAGCAGCATGATCAAAGCTTCGAGCTTTCAACTCGACTATGTCAAGTTGTATAGAAGATCGATCGAATTGATCTGCTCGAGAAACAACAGAAGTTCTAGAGAGAAAAGAATTTCAACACTTGATTTTTGATGAGTATTCTTTTTGGATGACTTGAAGAATACAACTAAAAGCTTCTTGTTTCAGACGAGAAACAAGATTGAACGAGATTTGTTTCTTGTGAACGAACTGAGTATTAATTGACTTCTCATGAGCGAACGAGAAGTTATATTGCTTCTTATGAGCAGACGAGAAACTGAGTTACTTCTTTCGAGCGAATGAGAAACTAGATTGCTTCTTGCGAGCGAACTGAAAACTGAATTGCTTCTTTCGAGCGAATGAGAAACTAGATTGCTTCTTGCGAGCGAATTGAGTGCTGAATTGCTTCTTGTGAGCAATCTGTAGACTGAATTGCTTCTTGTGAGTGATTCGTGAACTGAGTTGCTTCTTGTGAGCAAATTGAGAACGAGACTGAAGAGAAGCTACTTTGTTAACTTCAAGCGAGAAATTTTCTTCTTGTTGATTAAGATCATAGATCTTGACGAGAGTTTGACAATAATGATTAAGACAAAAGAAGAAAGACAAGATGAGAATATTGTGTTCAAAATTGACATCAATGACGTGATGATGAAGTCATGACAGATTCATGACGATGAAATACTGACTTAATTCAGTGACATAGAAGAATAGTCTTTTGATGTGTTCGTCGAGAATCATTGTGATTTCAACGACATGAATAATGTCATCGATTAAAGCGACTTGATCATCAAATTCTCAAAGTTTGTGAGAATGAGTTAATTGATGCAAGAGAAGATGATGTTGTTGCGCGAAGAATTTATTCATAAAGACATAAGCGAAGACTTCACTATCAATCAGAGCGAGAGCGAGAACTTTAGATTGAGCTTGACGTAGAATACAGAATACTATCATGTGACTATCTTTGAATGTCGAATCGAATTCAAAGAGTTTCAATGCAGATTTAGCAGAAAACTTTCTATATGATTGAAGTGAGAGTGAAAAGATTGAGACTAGTAAACAAAATGATATGTATACAGATCTCTGAGCGCGACTTAGCTCAGAAACTAAACTTTTTTCGCGAACAGCGAGACTTCTTCATCTATACTGACGACGTCACTGTCATAGACATTCATGATATGCAGAGTGAAGAGCTTCTTATTTGAGCATTCTTTAGTGATTTTGCTCGAATGTTACAACTTGCAGTAGTAGCACAGCTTTCACTTGTTGCAAATTTTCTTGACTTCAAAAACGATCAGAGTCTTATCTTGAATGATGACAATGACAAAGCTTAGATTCATTGACTCATTGAGAGACGAGAAAGAAAGAGACGAAGATACTGTCAAAACAACAGTTACAGAGATGATGATCTTTGAACTCAAAGAATTATTGATTGATGCAGAGATGCTCTTGACTTTGATGAACGAGACGATGACGAAGACGAAGCGAGATTGACGATGCTTAAGCTGCTGAAGCTCTTCATCGATGTCAGAAAATGCTTGAATTCATTGATGAAAGATGAATGATTGAGTTTCATCGAGATTTCGTCAGAAGAAGACGACGACTTGAGTGAAATAATTGACATTACGCTTTAGACAGTCAATCAACGAGAATTTTTTCATCAAAGAATGTTCTTTCTTTTGATAGAAGAAATTGTAGTAGTCGACAAAGCTATTCATGTCTTGCTTCAGAGTTTCGCGAAGATATAGATGAGCATCTTCTGTCTCAAAAGAATTGTCGCAGCAATGACGTAATTTGTGTTGTCAATCTGCGAAGATGAAAATGATACAGAGATCATTGACTCGATATTGACTCATTAGATTGTGAATCTTCTTATCTATGATGAGTCGTGACTCGACATAGATGATCTTGACTCGATGAAAGAAATAACGATCATCGTTCATGTTCATGCGTTGTATCAGACTCTGCTCTCATGCATTCAATCGATCTTTGTCTTTCTCATACTCAGATATGTCGAAAAGCTTCTTGAATCTAAAAGCGATGATAACAGCGACAAAATTTGCAAAGAAATGAACGATGAAGAAAGATTGATTGTTCAAGATTTGTGCAACAATCTGAGTTATCGTCGCAAGAAACTGAGAATTCAACTTTATATAGATTGAAGAACTGAAAACGATGAACGAGAATGAAGTGATGACATCATGTTGTCAAAGTTGATATTGAAGCTCTTGCATTGCGCGAAAGATCTCAACTGAATTTTCGATCACACTTTGAGCAAACTGTTCAACAGCACGCTCATCGTCGATCGAGAGATTGTGAAGCGACTTCATTTGAGCGAAAGAATAACTAGACGAGATTTCAACGTATGAAAACGTTGCAGAAAGTGTAGATCTTTCGTAATGTCAGAAACTGAGCTAGACTAGAGATACTATCAATATAAAAGACTGATATTATTATTATTACTTTGATAGAATCTAGATACAAGACAATACATCAAATAATGTACAAGACGAAAGACAAAGAGCGAAAGAAAAGAACGAAAGCTCGACTTCTATATACATGAATCGAACAGAATCAAGACTAGACAGTAGTTCTATTGACTTAAGATTGCAGAAGTTCGCGCACACAACTGAGATGATCGAAACAGAATTGCTGAGACTAAATTAAGATGATGATGACTAAATTGATGACTTGATTCATTGAACTGCGAAACAGGTTCAATGAATCAAGATTATCTAAGATATCGACGATTTATGTTCTAAATCGAGTTGATGATCTGACATCATGACATGTACCTAGATTCTATCAA
>JAABUH010001214.1_pt1 | contig 30553 bp, 50 predicted proteins | sample 5559121 | NCBI WGS metagenome assembly JAABUH01 (sample SAMN10711871, study PRJNA513364) | rock metagenome | isolation source: Antarctica rocks | place: Antarctica: Victoria Land, Battleship Promontory nord | collected 2015-12-28
GCGGCTTCTGGGCGTCGGCCGCCGCATCCTCGCCGCCCTCGGCGCCGCCCGCTGGCGCGCCTGCCGCCGCGCTGCGCGCCGGCGCGCCTGCGGGCGGCAGCGCCGCGCCCTCGCGGATCGCCAGCGAGATCGCCAGCCCCAGCACCGATGCCACCGATGTGGCTGCCGGCGCGCACGCCGGTCAGGCCCAAGACAGCTCATCGCTTGCAGGCTTGCAGGAGCTTCAGCAGGCTTGCAGGAGCTTTAGCAGCACATGGTCTCTGATTGTTCCTGTCAGTTCAACTGGAAGCCGTGCACTTCACACCATGGGTGTCTTCGCTCTGTGGCGCACAGCCGAGCAGGGGAGGCGAGCGCACAGGCGAGCAGCAGGCGCGAGCCGTCGTTGAGCAGCGCGTCGGGCGGCAGCCAGTCGATGCGCAGGCCGTGGCGCAGCCGCACGCGGAAGAAGTCCAGCAGCGCGCCGCAGCCCAGCGCCGCGATGTTCATGCAGCTGCGCGCGCGTGCTGTCCCGTCGCGGGGCTGCGGGCGAGGCGCCCATGCGATACCGCCGCTCGGGAGGCGGACCAAGACAGGCTGGTCTGAAGGAAGACAGGGTATTATCAAGGTGGCCAGCCCCTTAGCATGTTGGCTTTGCCCGCTTTTTGTGCCACATCAGACACGACCCCACTGCTAGCAATCAGCCACGCATGCGTGCTCGACGCTGGACATGAGGGGAGGGGACTGCGCGCCTGTAGAAGAGGGAGAACGCAAAACCCCTGCTCGTCTCGGTTGTGTACCGCTTGATACCTGCACCCAACCACACGGCAATGGCATCAGATTGCATTAACATTTCACTGTGATAGCACCATGTCACAACAGCCGGACTCTTGCAAAAAAGATGGACAAACAAACTCAATCCTCCCAGCTAAAAAGGCACTTGCATGTCGGTGCACGGGATAAATGAGCAGCACAAGCTCAGGCAGTGCCTTGCTATTCGAACCTCCGCATCTCTCCACCCAGCAATGATACGGGCCCCAGCTGCACGATCTCCTTAACGTGCATGCGTATGCCATGCACGCTCTGCACCCAATCATGCACCTCGCGGTGACAGGCACTGCGCACCTATGGTCAGCACAGGCGTGCCAAGCGAGCCCGCCACAGTGACCGGCCCAAGCCACGCCAGCAGCAGCATGGTCTTGCTGTGCGTGGCAGCCACCACAAACCTGCCGCAGCCGCGCGCATGCTCTTGCACGGTGAGCCGTAGCTGCTGTGGCGCTACGCTGCCCTGCATGCTTGACCCTGCTGCTGGCCTGTGTGGGACGCGGTGCCGGCTACTCTTCCCTGCACACTGCCACATTTCAGGCATGTAGAAGAGGAGCTCTAGACAGGGCCTTCATGCTATGCGGTCCAATTGCGCAGGCAGTGTGATGCATGGGAGGCTACCCGGCACTCATAATCCCTGTGAGCGACACCATACCTGACCGCATGCCTGCCAAACACGCTGCAGGCTTGCTGTACTTGCTGTATGCTGCAAGGGCGCACGCAAAGCACGTCCCGCGTGTCAAAAGGTCGGGCCGCACCGCCCAGCAATGCTGATGATGTAGCAAAGAACAAGGGAGCCACGGACTCCTGCAGACACGCGGCGTGGGAGCAACTCAGTGTATTGAACTTCACGTCCTGCGGGTGTCCTCCTTCAAGCGTGTGGTTTTCACTGCAAGCAGCGCGCCCGTTTCTGTTAACACAGCGCAGCTTGCAGCTGACACAGGAGGACAGCTGACACAGGTGGACAACCAAATGAGCGCACCCATCAGGTCAATAAGACCGGAGAAGAGGATGCCATAGGCAACGAGCAGCGTCCCCCACAGACCATAAAAGGTTCCGGCCTGCCAGGGCTCCAGACGCGCGGTGACTGACCGGTGTGACAGTTATATAGGGGAGGCAGTTGACAATGAGCAACCAAGCGGACTTACAACCAAGCGCCTCCAAAGCAAGCTGAAGACTAGCACTCTGGAGCAGGGCTGAGACAGCACGCACCTGAAAGTCACTGATGCCAAACTCGGCGGTCAGGTACAAGGGAATCAACAAAGAAAAGGCAAAGTAGTTGAAGGCCTGTGCAGTCCGGTGCCACAGCTGTCAGCGTCTGTGCGAAAGCGCAAGCGTGCAAGCGGCTAGTTAGGCAAACTCCGGCAGGAGTTCTTCGCCAGACGAGCGCGCCACTCCATAAGCAGCGCACGCGCACCTCAAGGACCTGTAATGCGAATATAAGGTACAGCTCCCTGTGCGCCAGCAAGCGCACTTTTAATTGTGAGGCTATTGGCACGCCTGGTCAACAGCGCTCGAGCAGAAGGCTCCAGCTGGCCACTCCATACAAGCTGTATACTAAGTTACAAGCCGCAACACTGCATATGCGTCTCTTCTCAGCTGATAAGGCCGCGTAAGGGTCCGATGCGTGGTAAGCGCGTGCCTGGGCGAGCCATTCAGACTGTTGAAGCCGTCTGAGAGCTGCTGTCGCACGCTCCTCAGCGCGGCACGTACTGCAGTCATAGTGTGGGCTCTTTCAGAGTCCACTGGCTAGCATCCCACTCAGAGCGCGCTGGTGCACCAGCGTGGTGCCACACAGCTACTGTACACAGTGTACACAGGGCGAGGGCTGGTCTAGTTCACTTGCCTTCTTGCGAGTCCCTCTCGACAAGACGACCTGCAAGCGACCCTGCCTAGGTGTCTCTGCCCTCCTCTTCTCCCACTGACCAAGGTTGGATGCTCCTTTCAGCAAAGAGGTGTGGTAGCCTTATGTGTTCAAAGCGCACCTTCTTATAACCTGCTCATCATAATGGTGTGCACATGCAGGACAGGAAGGACAGACGTTTCCGGTGCACAAGTTGCACATTCAAGCAGCAAAATCACCAAACTGCACGCTCATGCATGAAAGCACACTCCCTCCTCCCCCACATACCATATACACTCAAAACGACTCTTCACACTCATCTGCGGCTGCCAGCACATGCAAATGCTCAACAGCCTCTGCAATGTCCTCGCTGCCGTAGCCCCACCCGGCCAGCGTCGCCCGCCCCTGAGCAGCGCCCGCCGCACCTGCACACCATTGCTCATCCTGATTCCCATGCGAAGCAAACCGACAACAGGTACAGCCTGATGGCAAGGAAGCTGCCCTGAAACCTCGCAACACCACACTCCTGCTGACTAGCATGCTTATCATGCCTTCCTCAGACGGTGTGCTGGGGAGTCGCACTGTGGCCAGATGCAGCAGCTCCTGCGTGCAATGCAGTACATGGCCTACTGCCACAGCTGGCTGATAGGACCGTGCGCAGGGTCACCATTCTACATGTGGCCCTCACACGGCGCCGCTCAGGGACCTCATTGGTGCACCGGCCAGGCAATATAGCACGTTTGGCAGATCAGGAGCCAGCCCAGGCCTGCAATGCGACGCGGTGCGACGCAGAGGATTTGCAGCAGGATGTTATCCGTCGGGCAAGGGCGCGCACCACGGAGAGCTTCCAGCTGGCGCCGAGCATAGCCGGCCGCGGCCGCGCTCGCGTACATGCGCGACAGCACGGGCACGGACTCCACGTCGCCGCCGCGCACCGAGGCGCCCAGAACCTGGCCAGGGTCTGCGTGTCCGGGCAGGCCCCACACGTCGCCGTGGCGGCCCACGGCCGGCGTGAAGAGCTGCGGGAACGGCAGCGGGATGGGCAGTGGCGGCGCTGCTACGCAGCGGTGGCGCACGCAGCGCACGCCTGCGCGGCTCGGCTGCGTCCGCTTGGTACACTAATCTTCAGACGCACACGGAGGTGCAGAAGGAGGCAGGCTGGCAATGACAGGATACCTGAAGAACATAGCGGTCACCTAGACGCTAACCCGACACACGGGGCGCGAGCATGAGTCCTGCCTCTTGTAATCTGCAGGAGTCCCCTTTTGCCTCCAGCCGCACATGCGCCAAGGCCTAGACTGCACAGGGTGCTGGCAGTGCAAGAGTCAATGCATCGACATGTGAGGGCACCATGCAGTGGCCAGGAGGCGTGGCAACAGGCACGCAGGGGGCAGGATGGGGCACCCATGCGCACCCTCCTGCACCAGCGCGGCGTCCAGCGCCTCGGCCGCCACTGCAGTGGTGACCGGCGCGCCGCCGCGCCGCGCGCCACGCAGCACCACGGACTCTGCCTGCGTGCCCGCGCCTGCAGCCACTGCCACGCATCAGGCCGCTGCCCGCGTGTCGAAGTCGATTGCTGCAGCCGTTGCCGCACCCCATGCTGAGCACAGGCGAGCAGGCCAACAGGTTATCCATGGCGAGAACTAGGTTGCCAGGTATGGTGAGGTAAGTGTTCCCACCTCCCATGATCCCCGGAGACCACTCGGCGACAACTCGCGTGAACGGCGTGAGCGCGGGCGCGGCCGGCTCGGAGGCGCGGCCGTTCGCGGCCAGCCCGTTTGGCAAGGGCGCCCCGCTGGCCAGCGCCGCCGTCGCCGCGGGCGCGCCCGCGCGCTGGTCAGCCGCCGCGGCCGCCGCGTGGCCGCCCGGCAGCGGCGGGCACGGCAGTGCGGCGGCGACGCCCACGATGCTGCGGCCCTCGCGGGCGACCTGCCACAACAGAAAACGCTAGGGTCTGCAACTCTAAACGACGTAATCGCCTGCCTGGCGGAAGGGGTTGCGTGAAACACAAAAGTCTGTATAGAGGCCAGCGGTGGTGGCCCTGAGCACGAGGGGCGCGCAGGAGTGCCGCGCGCCAGCAGCTGCACGAGCGAGTGCAGGTCGCAGGCGCCCAGCGGCGGCCCGAGCGGGCCCGGCGGCGCGCCGGGCGCCAGCCGGTAGGGCAGCGTCACCGCGTCGGCCACCGCCGCCAGCAGCGCGGACGCGTGGAACGCGTTGCCCGGCTGCCAGCGCAGGTGCGGCAGCGCGTCGGGGCCGGGCGGCGCCAGCGGCGCGTAGACGGACGCGCGCGTCGCGAGCTCTGCCGCGCTCAGCGCCTCGCTCAGCCGCCAGCGCCGCTGCGCACCCAACAGCATGGCTCAGGCTGTCAGGCACAAGGTGAGGGGAGCAACGCGGGCTCATCACTGTAACAAGGCTGCTGCAGAGCACGCAGCCGTTGACGGGGTCCGGGAGCTTGGCCTCGCGTGGCAGCAAAGACAGTGCGGCTTTGCCGTCCATCTGTCGGAGGCGCTCCGTGGGGTCACAACGTGCTGTTAAGTAGCTGTCATGCAAGCGGGCAGCCTTTGCACAGGCTGGGTAGGGCTGCGCGGGCGCACGCCTGCGCGTCCGCATCGCCCGGCGCCGCTCCGGCAGCGGGCCGCACGGGGAGCGCGAGTACGGGCGCGCGCGGGTACTCGTCGCGCAGCGCGCCCAGCACGTCCGCGGCCAGGCCGCCGCAGCCGCCCTGGTCGGCGGCCAGCGCCTGGAAGCCCTGCACGCGCAGGGCCCTGGTGATGACTAGCACGGCCGGCCTCGTCCCGCAGCTAGCGCCCAAAACCCCTGCGGTGCCGGCGGTCGTGAGGGAGCCGGCCGCCGGATCGGCCGCCGGCGCCTGGAGCCTCCGCACGGCCGGTCGCTGCTGCCGCGCCCGATGACAGACTGCAGGGGGCGTGGCAGGATGCGAGCCCCATGGCGGGGCTGAGGCAGGCCCTGGCGCAAAGCCGCCGTGCGCGGCTGCAAACGCCGGGAGCCCGGGCGCGGCAGAGACGCAGGAAGGGAGATCACCCGTGGGAGGGGTCAGTGCGCCAAAGGCCATGCAGACCTGCCAGCCCCTGACGGCCAGCCCCAGACGGCAGGCCACAGCGCGCTACAGCCGCCAGCACGACAGGTCCTGAGCGAGCGCCCTTCCGGCTGGCAAGGCCTCCAGCCGGCGTGACGGCGACCAGGGAGCGCGCCCTGCCCCAGCGTCCAGCGGGCCCGGGCGCGCACGCCTGCAGCGCGTCGCACTCCTCCGCAAAGCGCCGCACGCGGTCCAGCCAGTCGTCCAGGTCGGCGGCCGCGCCGGCAGCCGCCGCGCGTGGGCCGAAGCCCGCGCCGGCGCCGGCGCCGGCGCCCGCCGGCCACGCGTTGCCGAGCGCGACCAGGCTGCGGGGGTGGAGCACCGCCTGCGCCCGCCTTTGCCAGGTCAGGCATCACAACGGTGCCTGACGGCCGCGCCTGCCGAGTCACGCATCACGGCGACTGCCTGGCGGGCAGGGCTTTTTCACTGTCCTGTGCACGCCTGCGACTGCTTGACATTCGACGCCTGCGCCGGACTCCACTTTCAAAAGCCGCCTGGTCCAACCAGACCGCACCGGGGAGCGCCCCTCGGGCTCGCGCACGCAAGAAGCCCCGGTGCTGCCCAGCGCGCATGCTGCGCACGCTGCGGCTGCACATGCCGATACGCCTGCAGAGCGGCAGGGTGTCAGCTGGTCGCAGGCCCTCCCGCAGGGGGCCGCCCCCCACCTTGAGGTAGTCCGTCCAGCTGCGCACGGGGCCGCGGTCCAGCTGCCGCGCGGCCGCGCGCAGCGCGGCCGCCGCCTGCTCCGCCCGCGCCGCATCTGCCGCTGCGCGCCGCCGCGCGTGAGCCGTCCGGGCCCGCCAGGCCAGGCCGCACGCGCCCGGGCCCCTGCCTCGCTTTCCACTGCGGATGTTTGCAGTGTGCCGTTCCATGCGAGGAGGTTACCTTACCCTGGTACAGGCTGTTATACCTTAGCTGACAACTGGCGCACTGACACGCTGGGCCGCATGTGGGCCTGCTGGAGGCAACCTGTCCGCTGCCGCACAGCAAGGCTGGTTCCACCCCGCTCTTTGGGGTTCGTCCTCCATCCCGGCGCACACGGTCAGAGGGCGCGCGCGAGCAGGCGGCACCTGCGCCGTCCAGGGCCGCCTCCGGCTCGGCATCGAGGGCCTCTGCGAAGCGGCTGCGAGGCGTAGGCTCCGCTCGGTGCACCGCGACCGCGCCCTGCCACGTGGCCACGCCGGCCGCGCCCACGGCCGCCGCGGCCGCCGCGCCGCCCGGCGCGCGCTCGTGCGTGCTCGCGCCTGCCGGAGCGGGCTGCCAGAGTCTCTCCCTGAGTCCGGCGCATGCGTATACGCCCACAATCTAGCAGGCCGGCCGCGCGGAGCGCGCCCTGCCTGATGCGCCGCCCCACGGCCCTCCCAGCACGCTGCACGGGCCACGGTCGGGGCCGCCGCTGCCGCCGCGCCGCCCGGCCCGCACTTGCGCGCGTGCAGGTGTGCCCAGAGCGGCCAGTCAGTCTGCTTACTGCACCGGCGCTGTCTGCGGTGTTCGCGACACGGGCTGCGCGAGCCAGTCTTGGACGCGCTCGACACCGAGACGTGCCTCTTAACCCACAAAGACTGTGTCTTTCTCAAGCAATAGAGCAGAACAGGCGTGCTGGGTGAGTCGTGCAGGGACGGGAGTCACCGCAGGTCCTGCACCACCATGGAGTCGCTGGGCATGATACACAGCGCATACGAGTGCCTGTGAAGTGCAGCGCACCGCCCAAGGCGCTGGCGCTGTCAAAGAGCACGAGGCGCGGCGAGAACGCCACGTGCCCCTGTTGCCCGCGAGAGTGTCAGCAGTGCTGCCTGCCCGCTGGTAGCAGCGCGGCGCTGCACGCTCGCTCACCCGCGCGTCTTCGCCCTGCCTGAAGAGGACGTTGGAGTCGACCTGGTCGGCAATGCCGTGGTGCGCATCCTGCTCAGCCAGGCCAGCCAGCTCATCCTGCACCGCCCATGTCAATCGTCCATCAGGTAGACACATGCTGCAAGCCAAGGGATGCACTTCAGTGTTGGGAGCTGGTGCAGACCGAGTTCTTGTGTAGTACCACATAGTTCCTACAGTGTACAGACGCGCCTGGATGTTCCAGTAGTGCGCGCCAACGAAGTTGGCAAAGCCACCAAACTGCAGCGTGATGACTTCGCCTGCGCCCATTGGATGCAGTGTGGACAGGAAACTGCAGCGCTTGTGCCTGGCACTCCCGTGCCGTCCTGCTCTCTCAGAGAGAAGCAGAGTCCGCTTCTTCCCACATGTGCTTGGCTTTGCAAATGACCCCCATCTGGTCCTAGTAATAAGATGCTTGCCCCTGGCCTGGGGCCTATGCAGCACTTGCGCACGGAGCTCACCCGCTCGACCTGCTGCTACACAAGACAGGAAGGGTGCAGTTTGGAGACAAAGCACACCTGAGAGGAGAGGGGGACCGGTAGCGCTTGGCTTGCTCCGCATCTTGATGTCTAAACGCACTTGAAAGCCCACTTGTCTGTCTGAGCACCTCGGTCAGCGCACCTGAACTCTTGCGCCAGCGCTGCTAGCCAATTGGCGACTAAAGCACAGGTCCACCCTGCTGCGGGGCGCTGGCGCGGGCGCAGCTTGGCCGCGTGTCGCCAGCGGCTGACAGACCGGGGCCGAGGGCGGTGCACTGGCAGGCATGCAGCGCTACTCCGCACCAAGGCAGACGCCACTATTCCAGTCCCAGCCTTCACGGCACCCGGTGCTGCAACCAAAGGTCTGTGCAACGCGCACCGCTTCCCCAGGCCGCTTATGTAGCAGTCAGCTGTGCACTGTTCAAAGACATGACACACAGACGTTCGCCTGCAGGCGCGGACCCAGCAGCGGGTGTCCGCGGCGCTGCCGCTCGCGCTGCTGACGTGCCTAGGCGTCGCGCTGCTGCACTTCTCCGGCAGGCTGCATGCGGTGAGCGCCTCGTCACCCATCGCACTCTGCTGTCGAGGCCTGCACGGTGGTACGAAGCGTGCATCACTTGTGCAGACGCGTGCAAGTCGGGGGCAGAACGCCATGTGTGACCATCGTTGCAAAGCGTGACCACCGAAGAGTTCAAACTGCGACTCTTGCAGTCGCGCTGCAGCCACCTGCGCGCAGCTCACACAGACCCGGGGCGCAGGTCCACACGGCGGTCGCCAGCGGCCAGCCAGGGGACCGCCTGGGGCGCCTGGGCATCAAGTCCTTCCTGCAGCAGCAGCGGACGGTGCACCCCGCTGCACCCTGGGCACCGTGACGCATTTGCATGCATCAATCAGGGGACATCGGCATCATTGGGCATCACCACCCAATGATACTCTTGAAAGCAAGGACCCTAGCGTTACTGAGAAAGGCTGCAGCACCTTTGCTCTTTATGACAGGCTGCTTGGCCGGCTTTGGCAGCGAAATGCCGACAAGCTATGCAGCACCGGCAGAGCTGAAAGACGCAGCGGGCTGCGCGGCAGGTTGGGAGCGACGCGTATGCGGAGTGGCTGAAGCACTTTGGGCAGGCACGCCTGCACGCGCAAGCACCCCCGGCGAACATGCCCTTTTTTGCAGTGCCCTCTCTCAACAGTCAGTGCTTTTGATCACAAGGTCTGGGCACAGTGCACAGACAGGCCGCCAGCCCGCTGACGCTGGGTGTTGTGACGCTCGCAGACGCCGCTGGCCTCAAAGCTGACCGTGGCCGTGATGACGCCCGGCCACTACATCGACGGCTTTGAGCGCTCGTTCACCGACTGCCCGTGGCGCGACACGCACATCGCCTGCGACTTCCTCAACGCCTCGGACGCGTACGTCTGGATGCGCGCGGGTGCGCGCTCGCGCGCCCCGTCCGACTTACGGGGCGCCCTGCTGTGCATTTAGCACGGCAGAATGCCTGCTCCACATGCATGCTGAGGCATCGCAGCAGGCACTGCGCTGCACGCACATGTATGCTACTGGGTGGCTTCTGCGCATGCGGCTGTAGTGTGAGCACACCAGGACCATGTGAAGAGAGCGCCGGCAGAGCCTGCGCCGCGCCGCGCGCAGACGCGCTGTGGTACCACGCGCCCAACATCTGCGAGCACGTGCAGCTGGACCGCGCGAGCCCCGGGCAGATGCTGGTGGTTGCGTCCATGGAGCCCGCGGCCTACTACCCCTGCCTTGACAACCCCGCCTTCATGGGCCTGTTCGACCTGGAGATGTCGTACCGCATGCAGGTTCGCCGCGCCCTGCCCAACGCAGCACGCATCATGCACATGCCCAGGCTAACTACATGCAAGCTGCTTCGCGCGTGTGCCTGCGGCATCCGTGCACATCATGATGCCACCGTGTTGCTGCCACGTGCATCATCAGTCCATTTAGGCATGCAGGCTGATGCCCGACCTAGCGCTCTCCCTGTGCTTGTTTTCCCTATAATTTTCAGTTGTTCACAAGCACTGTTTGGCTGCCATGGCCTGCCTGACACCTCACGCTGTGCTTCAATTGTTCATGCCTGAGCTACATCGCAGACTTATTGACTGAATTTATTGATTGCGCACCTCCGTGACGCAACGTTGGCGGGGCCGGGCGCAGTCCCAGATCCCGGTGCCTTACCTGCGCGAGGACCAGATCGCTGCCTGGGAGGGCCCGCAGGCGCCGTTCGGCGCGCGCGCCAACGCGGCCGCCTTCGTGCAGAGCAACTGCAACGTGCCCAGCGGGCGCAACCTGATCGTGTCCAACCTCCTGGCCTTCCCCGATCTGGAGGTCAACTCGTATGGCAAGTGCGTGGCCCGCTGGAGCTGTCAGAAGCATACGCTACAGCACCTGCCTGACCCCCTTCTTTCCTGGACACACCGTGACACTTGAGCACACGCTAGACCGCATGCTGGAGTGCAAATGCGGCAATGCCAGGAGCATCTTGGGGCCCCCGAGCAAGCGACGGCCCCGAGCGCGGCAGGTGCCTGAACAATGCGCGGATGGGCGAGGCAGAGACAAAGCTGGGCGTGTACGGGCGCCACCGCTTCTGCCTGGTCATGGAGAACGCGCTAAACCATGACTACGTCAGCGAGAAGCTCTGGGACGCTTTTGCCGGCGGATGCGTGCCCGTCTACTACGTGCGCCCCACGCCTGCCAGCGCCCTCCTGCAGCATGGCTGTCAGCGTGCTTGCTCAGACGTCAGGCGCTGCCTGCCTGTCAGCGCACTGCAGGCTGGCAAGCCCAGGTGCAATATCAGGCGATAGTAGCATCCGCGCTGCTACGCCCCGCTATCTCCATGTCGTCAGCAACTGCTCGAGCTCTGTAAAGTATAGTACATTGATTTCATTCTGCTAGCCTGCTTCCACCTGCGCGCATGCGACAAGGTGTGCTCAGGCGTGCACGGCCAGCGTAAGACGCTGCGTCGCTCGCGGCAGGGCGCGCCCAACATCGCGGACTTTCTGCCTGCGGCGGAGTCGATCGTGGACTACCGCGCGCTGGGCTCGCCGGCCGCGCTGCGGCGGGAGCTGCTGCGCCTGGGTGGCAACGAGGCCGCTTGGAATGCCAAGGTGCCCCCTGTTGCTCGTTCTGCTGGACGCGCTCATGCGTCTATCTCTAACTGGGTATCAGCACGACCCTTACTAGGGGTTGCGCTCGAGAGACGCTCTCCACATCAAGCGTGGCGGGTGACAACAAGTGATGGCAGCATGTCAAGTCCCGGCCTTGACCTGTTGGAGATTTGCTGCTGATCCCGGATGAGCATGGTCAGCATGCGCCGGCCGTTGCGCCGCAGCTTGTCAGGTCCGCAGCTCCATGCATGCGCGCAACACGGCCGTCACCAGGGGCAGCCGCGGCGGCCGCGCAGGTCGCATGGCGGCGGCAGCCGCTGGCGCGCCTGGCGCCCGGCTTCCAGCGTCAGGTCTTCCTCGCGCGGCACCGCAACCCGCAGTGCGCGCTGTGCGCGCTGATCATGGACCAGAAGAAGGGCGACCGGTCCGCGCTCGCCGAGCACCGTGCGGCCTGGCCCCGCGCCACGCGCGCGGTGCCGGCCGTGGACGGCAGCGTTGATGCGTCTGCGGGCAGGGCGCAGAGTTAGGGTCCGCAAAGACCAGAGCGTCATGAGATGCGGCGTCCCTTGGTACGCGCTGTGCGTGCTTGCGCTTGGTCTGGGGCTGACATTGCGCCCGTGCCAAGCGCCATGCAGCCTCCGGGGAAACTAACCTGAGCGCGCCGCGCCCGCGCGCTAGCCGCGCTGCTGCCTGTCCGGCACTAGTCTTTGTGTGTCGGGCAGGCAATGAGCTGAGACTCTGTGCAGGTTTGGGGTTTGCACTTGTTTTGTGGGCAATCTGGGCACGCTGGATGCGACACACCAGGGCGCGCCATGCCCTGCTGATACATGGCGGAGAGCGAGCAGTCTGCTTGCGGGAGAAGTTGAAGCACTGATGCAGAATGGCATACTGGTGTCCTAAGGGCCTGCCATGCAAACATGTCATTGTGGAGGCTGAACGCTGCATCGGCAGACAAGTCTGACACACAATTGAGAGGCGCGGCGGCCGGGCCGCCTCCATGACGCGAGCAGCATCATGTGTGTCCCAGTATTCCACAGCTATACGATCAGTGCAACCAGGCTTGCACCATACAGATATTCACAAAGACAGGATATGGTCAAAAAGTTGAGAAGATGGTCCTGCCTGTCACGCAAAGTCATGTGCTTTCAGGGTTAGGTCACACCTAACATGCTGCTCTTTCTTTCCATCCACGAATGCGCTCCAACGGTTCAATACTGCCGCTAGGGAGACAGCGCAGTCCGCAGGCAGTCAGAAACCAGGGCTGCAGCATCCGTACAGGCTCAGGTGACTCGCTTACGTAAGGTCTGTTAGAGCACGCTACGGCTCTATGACGAAGCACGATGGAACAAAGCCGGAGCAGCTGGCATACCATGCAACCGGGGAGGTGCGCCTGGAAACGCGTTGCTCCTTCTGACGCGCGCTGTGCCTGCGCGCATGGCATCTTGTCTCACTCGCACCACAACACTGTTTGGCCTTGGATGCATGTATGTTGTCTGCCACGTCGCGCACAACCGCACAGGGCCCCTGGTCTGCAGCGTGCGTGCAGCCTGCATAGGCGCATGCAGGCATGCATATTAAGCAAACACAGCTACCTGTGAGCGAGCTTGGCTGCGACGCAGACGCTCCAGATCGTCAAGGTTATTGATGCGGCCGCGCCAGACCTGTCGGGGCGCGGCAACGCGCTGGTGCTGCTGCCAGGCGAGTATTGCAAGGAGCCCTTTATCACCATGCAGTGCAGCACCGTGGTGTGTTTTGCACATAGTCGGGCGGCTTGTCGCGCCTGGCTGGCACAAGCATGCAGCTCATCAGCGCTAGCACCTTCAAATTTTGAAGGTCTGACGATGTGGCAGCGCTGCCAGGGGCATGCCTTGCACAGGCCAGGCGGTCGGTGGTCGTAAAGGTGTCATGCTGGCCAGACACGCAGCACAGCGTCCGCTGGCAGGGGATGCACCTGGATGCAGCATGCGCAGGCTCAAGTGCACTCAGGCCTGCGCGCAGGCGTGTTCACCGAGGAGCTTGAGTTTGCCCTGAACAAGCTCATCAGGTGCTGTGCGCTCACCGCTGGCCTTGCCGCTGACCCTGTGCAGTGGCATGCCCTGCATGCCTGAAGCACAGCTTGCCAGAGCTTTCTGGCCACCCGTGCACGCTCACTTCAATGTTACTCACCCTGCATTAGGTTATGCCACCGCTGCATGCCCGGCAAGTCCCTGGCGGAGGGCGCTGAGAGTGGGTATGTGCGGGCAAGCAGCATGCACCACGGGACGGCCCAGCTGTACGACGCCATGTACGCGTACTTCTCGCGCGACAGCGTCGCCATGCCCGGCTTTGCGCACTTCTTCCAGGCGCGTCAGTCTTCTCTCTAAGTCTTCTCTGGGGGCGTGCACGGCGCGCACATGCTCACAGACTCGGCGGCCGGCCTACCATGCAATGCTGCGACCTCATGGCTCTGGCGCAGCTTTGCTGGAGTGGAACGAAAAGCAAGTTGCAACCAAGATGCTATGTGCACACGTCTCCCAAGGCGTGGCAGGAGAGGCTGCACCCACAGTCAGGCTGCCCATGGCGTCCGTGGCGGCAGGTGCTGTCCGTCGCTGAGCGCGCGGATGGCCGTACTGTCATGGACCAGATCAACAAGGTGGCTCACAATCTTGTGCCTGCGTGAGGCATGATATCTGCAACAAAGTGCTTGCGCTGCCTGTGTGGTCCCCAGGCCAATGCATGTGGGCGATATTGGAGCGTGGGGCATGCATTGGTGGTGCGTCTCTCTCATTCACATCAAGCTTGTATGTCGTCTTGCAATCAACTCTGCAACAACCTAGCACATGCTTGACATGAGGGGCAGCAGGGCAAGTCCCAGCCATGCTGACACCGGCCGGGCTGTGTTGCTCAGCGCGGCGGGCGCGTCGTCGTGCCGCCTGTGCATGCGCCGCCTGCGGAGTTCGAGTCCCTCAACAAGGTCAACGCGCTGGTGTGTCCCGACATCCACACCTATCGTGCCCTGGGACCCACGGCCTGCAACGTCTGCACGCCTGCCTCCGTGCACCATGTGCCGAGGATGATTTGCACCTTAGTGTTCTGTTGTATGAAAGGAAAGGAAAGGCTCTGGATGCGCGCGCCCCCTTTTGCAGACCCAGGCATGTTTGGTTAAAGGCCAGGAAAGACGTGAAGACTGAACGCCTTGCTGGGAGATGCAGGTGGCGATGGAGCAGGCGCTGGCAACGGGGCTGCACCGCATGATGCACTGCACCCAGCTGGCCGAGCTGGCCTCCGGCGCCAAGGACCCGCAGGTCGCGCACTTCCTGTCGGGGCACGGCGAGAATGAGGCGCGCTCGCTTCGTCTGCGTAGAGAACCGCCCTGCGTAGCAGCGCCGAGCAGAGCAACTGTGCACAAGTCACGCTTGCGGGTCGGCTTGCGTGCATGTCTGCCGGAGCTGAGACGCACACGCTAGAACTCGTGAGCTTGTGGGGCTTGTGGTCAAGGTAGCGCGCGCAAGCTCTGGCAGTGTAGCGCTTGGCTGTCCAGGCGCATGAGCGCCTGTTGCACAGTCGCTGAGAACCCACGACATGCACAACCGCACTGCCTGACATGCCAGCATCGTGTGCCATAGTGTGGAGGGTTTGCAGGGTGGGGCCATGGCCCCCGCTCGCGAGGCTGAAGATAGAACTGCGCCTTTGTCCGAGCGCGCGGGCTGGGCATGCCACTAGGCCGCTGGGTTTTGCAGCGCAGCAGACATCCGTCACAAAGCGGATTCTCCAAGCAGTAAGTGCGAGGAGTCCGGGCTGCGCAGGCGGAGAAGGTGCGCCTGCTGGGCCACTACGTCACGCACCTCAAGAAGGTCGGCGGCGGCCCCAAGTGCGCAGCCCTGCTATCCTGTGCCCATGCATGCGGCCGAATGCATGTCCAAGCTCAGTCTGGCGAGCTGCGCACTTGCCAGCACTGGGCCAATGCGTAACACGGTTGTGGCACGTCAGGAACTTCCCCCAGGCATGGATAGCTGAAAGATGAGCGCGCTACTAGCTAACCTGACATAAATTAAAGCACTTGAAGTTTCTGAATGCTTGCTCACACTCCGTAAAGCGCTGGCTTCGTGCAATGTGAATGTGCAACATTGCAACCCTAGCCTTCTGCATCCGTTCTGCACCGCACCAGCGGGCTGAGAACCTGCGTGGGCGCACGCAGACGCGAGATGACGGGCGTGTACCTGCTGGACCGCAGCATCTCGCACGAGAACGCCGACCTTGCTGAGGCGGCCGCCATCGAAGCCGTCGCGCCCACCAAGTGCGCTGCCAGCCGGCCCTGGAGAGGCCAGCCTGGACAGGCCCTGTCCCTCAACAGGGACTGGGCGCCTGCATACACTTGAAGCGGCGCGTGATCAACCTGTCCAGGCATGCATGCACTCATGCTACAGCCAAGTGGGCCCGCAAGACTGCTGCAGGCTGGCCATGGGCTCTGCCAACCGCGCGCTCAAGCGGAGCCGCGAGGCGATGGAGGGCGCGCTGGTGGGCGACTGCAGCAAGCTGCACAAGGCCCTGGCGACGGGCACCAAGTGAGGCGGGCGGGGTCTGGCAGACGGCCCATGGTGGAACATAGGCGCATGGATTGCATTGATCTGCTGTGTTTGGCGACTGCACCTGCACGCGTACTTAAAAGGGTCTGCCACGAGCATCTGATGAGGCAGGCTTGGCCGATGCGAAGTGGGCTCGGAGGAAATTCTGCAGGGCATGGTTGCTCTTTCATGCGTGTCACGCGTACCTGCCTAGGTCTTAGGGGCCTGTCTGTCACCAAGTGTCCGCAGCCAAATTAAGGCATACTCATATACAGCAGTACAAATGGCGGAAAATGTACATTACGACCGTGCGAGCAGCACATGGGGGCCAAACAGGAGGCACGGCCCTCAGTCAGACCCCCCAGGATGGAAGGGTACGCCAGGGACCAGACGGCCCACATCCACAGCCTTCTCGTACGTCGCAGCATACTTGCCCCGCCAGTGCGACGTGGGCAGCGCCTGCCTCCGCTTGCTCACCCCTGCACCCGCAGAGTGAGGGCGCCAGCTAAGCTGCGTGCCTCGGGCAGGCCGTCGTTTGCCCAGCTGATGACTGGTCAGGGTGTTGTGCTGGCAGGAGACAGACCCCGCAAGACATACTGCCGAGCTGTTGGGAGGACCTTCACAAGCACGCTGACCAGCACGGAAGCTGGCAGCAACCCTCTGTTGTGCAGGCCTGGTCCTGGAAAGACCCCTTTGCACTGGCATCCTGCAGGCTTTACCTTCAACCACGCATGGACTCCCTGATGCACGATGCTGGGTGCAGGAGACTCAGCAAAGGAGCTGAAGCAGCGTTTGAATGTAGCATGTCACAACCAGCCCTCTGCATGCTTAAACCAGTGCGCACCCTCAGCCAAGCGGCACGACGCTGCATCGTACCCTGGGTCCATAGCGAGCGCCTCGAACACTGCTACGCTCTGCGTTTGCAGCACGCGCAGCTGTCAGGCGCTGCGCGGCATTCAGGCGTCTTCCTGACATGCAAGCCAATGTAGCGCAGGAAGCGAGCATAGCAAAGCTTCCGCGCTGATCCGGCGCCCTATCCCAGCAGGCACGCCTGCGCTGGCACACAGCCGCAGGCAAGCTGTGGCGGTATGCAAATGCTATGGGGCGTCACAGAGTCCTGCATGAGCGGCACGCCTGAGCAAACGCGTCCGAGCCGTACTGGGTGCTCCGCATGAGCCACACGCCGTCATCGGTCTGCGGCAGCGCCGCCAGGATGCGGTGTGCGAGCAGCGCGTAGCAGACCTTCAGGTCGTCGTACGCCTGCGCAGAGCACATGCATATGTGTTTACGCACTGTAGCTGAGGCTGGAGAACGTCATCATGGCCTATGCAACCCCCTTCCTTTCATATGCTCTGCGACAATGTGTGCCGAACATGCATATGCCTGCTCTGGGTTGCTCAAAGTCAATATGGCTCAACGTGGCTGGCTTGCTTTGATTACAAACTATGGCTCACCTCCTTGCAGCTGAGTGGTGGTGGGAGTCCTGCCGCCACCAGACACGGTAACAGAACAGTACTGACCCAGAACGCTGTGTGTAGAGTGTTGGGGCACGTCCAAGGGCAAGTCTGTCAGTGATAAGGGAGACTAGCAGGCGCCTGAGAGTCCCTTGAAGCAGCCCAGGCTCAACACTCTGTGCAGTCTCAGGGGGGCGCCTGCAGGCTAAGTATCGCATGCTGCCACTGCCTGCCGAAACAACTACGATAGGCAGCGCGCCTGGAGCTGCGCGCTGCTCAGCGAGTCACGCAGCGCGGTTAGGCCGTCAGCGGTGGCGGGGTCTTTGTAGCACACGCGGCACTCCGCATCATCTGGCGAGTCCGTGCGCAGCGCAGACAGCGTGGTCGGCCCTCCCAGGTATGGCAGCAGGTGCACAAGCACATGCTGCACCGACTTCCGCTCGCCGCTCGCGAGCTCCGACAGCATTTTCACCTGCAGAAACAGGCCTGAGTCCCAGGTGTGCTACTGCACACAATTCGACAATGCTGTTGTGCTGGACGGACGGACGCACCAGGAAGTTGCCAGCATAGCACGAAACAGCCTGCTGGCCTGCGCGCTCGCAGGGAAGCCCTGTATCCCGGCAGCTGCAGATGTCCTTCCCGCTGGAGGCCGCAGTGCACAAGCACAGGATGGCAGCGAAGGCAAGCACCCATGTCATAGGGCGCTGGCCATAGCACACCATGTTTCCTTGTGTGTTACAAGCGCAACGAGTCGTTGCCAACGACTTCAATGCTTGGCTAAACATTTGCTAGAGGGCTGCTAAACCTACTTACTATGTGGAGGGGGGTGCCATTGTAGAAAGGCCTGTCAAGACGCATGGGGCAGTTTTCTGCTGCAAAGTGCAAACGTTTCACTGCACTGAATCCGCTTGATTACACATAAGTGGTGTGCTATGACGGTAGCACTGCAATGTAACAGGCCGCGCCTCGCAACCCGCACAGAATTTTGCACACACAACCGCCACTGCTCACTCCCCACAAGTCGGGCAGACCTCTCATACAGAGCACATCATGCAACTCCAGCCGGCATACAGGCGTGTTGGCCACCGGCACTCTACATGCAGTACACGCCCTTGGCGAGATGGCGCCGCAGGTATGAAATTATATATAGCATGCATTCAGAAGGAGGTAGCCCCAAGCGTGTTCATGAGTCAGCATGCTTCGGCAAAACAAGCACCAGCTGGCTCAACAAGAGGGTGGGTCGCACACGCACACTACGGACTAGCCTGGAGGCAACGGCCTGTGCGGCCAACACGCCAATGCACTAGCCCAGCATTCAGCGACCAGTGCGCCGCGACAGGCACTGCAGGCGGGGCTGCATGTGCAGGCAAGCCGCAAAGCTCTCCCATCGCCTCAGCAGCAGCCATGGGGCCTAGTTACACAGCTACTCTTCATGTAGTTCTTGCTGCAAGCGTTGTAGTGACCATGCAACCCGCGCCATGTCTGAAGGCGCAGACAGCAACGCTCCTGGCAAGCACCCAACATCCCCATTTTTCAATGCACGCGCTCAGTGTGCTGCATGCCGCGCAGAGCGGCGAAGCGGCGTTGCAGCGGTGTCTGCGGCCGACACACGCCGGCGGCTGGTAGTCCCCGCCTGTGCAACACAGGCACGTCGCCGGTGACAGACGCGCGGGCAAGCAGCTCCATCTGAAATGCGCTCTTGGCTCGCTCATGTGCCAGGTGTGTAGAGGAAGCACATTGCCGTTGACAGAGGCCAGACAGCTGAGGCAGCAGGCCTCTGTAAACAACCGACAAAGGCGGTCATGCCCAAGGCAATGCAGGACCGTAGAGTGTGACAGTCAGCACCTGGCTGGCGAAGGACGCCAGCGGCTCAGCCGGCTGCGCAAGCGCGCCCATGGCGGAAGCCGCGGCGCGTGTGCTGCGGCGCCCGCGCGGCGCCTCGGCCAGCCCCGGGCTTGGCAGCGGCGGCGCTGACGCCGACGGCCTCGCGCGCCGCCGCGGCCTGCAGGCAGCTCGGATTTCAGGCGCAGCGCAGCGCAGCTTGCACTCAATGTGAAGAGGCCACGTCTTTCACGTGCCACACCTGCGCCGCCTGCACTGCATAGTCTGGCGCATGCGCCAGGTGCACCAATGGGGCATGTCGGGAATCCATGTGTGCAGATCAGCCCACCGCCGCAGCAGCGCCTAGTCTCTGGCACAACGCTCTGGACCCCGCAAGGCGCGGAGGGCAGCACCTCGATACTCTGCTGCCAGGTACCAGCACAGGAATGACACTGGCAGCATGACACCGCTGCTTTCAGTGACCAAGCGAGCGCGGGCGGGACGCCGCGGGCGCCACCACCTCGGCTCGACAGTCTGGCACGCCTCGTCAGCGCGGTCCACACTCTGCACGCCGGCGGCCGCCGCCGGCAGCGCGCGGCGCGCGCGCAGCGCGGCGCCGGCCGCCAGCGCGAGCGCACCCAGCAGCGCCGCGCCGGCCGCCAGCCCGGCCGCGGGCCCCGGGTCGCCGGCGGCCAGGCGCGCGCGCCACGCCCGCGCAGCCGCCGCCGCGCAGGCCGCCGCCTGCTTCGCCTGACTGCTCAGGCGCGCGCTCACCGCCCGCAGCTGCAGCGCAGCGTCATGCAGCGCCGCCGCGCCGCGTCGCTCCGCAACCCGCAATGCAGCATGCAACCAGCTGACGAGGCGCGCGCCGCCATCCTGAGCGGCCGCCCATGCACGGCGCAGGGCGGTGACCGCGCAAGCCCGCCCCGCGGTGACGTGCGCAGGCAGGGCGCGCAGGACGCGCGCGGCCCGCTGGCGCAGGGCTTCCAGGGTCTGCGTCGCGCTCGGCTCAGGATTAGGCTGCATGCTGTGCTCTGGGCTGCCGGCCGGCCCAGGACCTTCGCCGGCACCTGGTGGGCCCTCCTCCGCTGTGTCTGGCCCCCGCGGCTCCTCTGCGGGCGCTGAGGCCTCATCCGCAGGGTCAGCAGCTGCTGCTGGCAAAGGCGGCTCTGGCTCGGCTGATGTGCACGTGCTGCGCACGCTATCTGCAGGCTCCAACGCTACGCCCGGTGCTGCCCCGGGCGCGGAGTCCTGGGTCCTGGCTTTGAGCGCGTCATCGTCGGCTAGCGCTGCAGGCTCCAAAGTCGGGCTTTCAGGGTCGGTGTGGGCATGTTGCGACCCCGAACGGACGCGCAGCGCGCCCGCCAGCGCCTGCGCAGCGCCGCCGGCCGCCGCGGCGCGCACCCGCGCCCACGCGGCTGCCGCACTCACAGCCGCGGCGACCCGCTCTGGCGCGCGCGGCGCGCCCGGCTCGCCCTGCCAGCCCCGGGCCTCTTTGGGCGCGTCGCCAGCCGGCGCGCTGCCACCCTGTGCGCCCTCCTCCGAAGCCAGCGCCAGGCGCGCTGTGTCCCACCATGCCCTAACCCTGGCCAGGGCCCGGTCCAGGTGCGGGCTCGGCGGCGGCGGCGCGGCAGCGCGGTGCGTCAGAGCGCGCGCCGCCCACCAGGCCCTTACCCTGGTCAGACCCAGCTCCAGCTGCGCGCGCGCCTGCGCTGGCAGCCCGCCGCCGGCCGCCGGGGGTGTTGCGGCGGCAGCGGGGCCGCTCCCCAGAGGCGGGCCGCTTCCGGCGCTCCAGGGGGGCACGGCGAAGCTGCTGTATACGGGCACCGCCTTGCGCGCCACGGCGGGGCCCTGCCACCACGGCGCTCTGCCACACTCCGCATGCGTCGGCCACGAGAACGGCGCATGCCGTGCCGCAGTGGCCCCGTCGAAAGCCTGCGCGCACGCTGTGCCCAGTGAGCGTGCGCGGGCATGTTGCTAAGCACAAGCACAAAGCAGCTGCCAAGCTGTTTGGACACAGACGCAGACGGGGTCCTGTGCAGTGCCATTCAGCGGCGCTGTCGCCCACATGCAGCACACTGGCATGGCTAGTGTGCGATAACGCTCGGCATGCGCAACCGCTCTGCCACAGCCGCCTTCCCGCACATCTTCGGGGCGCACATCTTTGATGCGTGGAGTCAAGCAACAACCACTGAACAGCGGCGGGTCCGCACCGGCAGGCCCGCTGCCAACCCCGGGCGGAGCCGCGCGAGCGGGCCGCGCAGGCATATGAGGGCCACGCCCACTGCTGCCAGCACAGCCAAGACCGCCAGCAGCGCCCGCGCGACATTGGCTGCACGTAGCACGCAGCGTCCGGCGACCCGCTGGGCCGTGGCCGCAGGAGGCACTTCCCCAGCATCCTGACGGCGCGAGACACAAGCTCGGTCTCACGCAGTGAAGCAGCACGTGCCGCTGTGATGCGCGCGACCACCTGAATGGAGTGAGTCAATGCAGGGCCAGTCACGGGTATGCAACATGTCAAGGCTCCAGGATGCTGAGGGCTTAAAAACGAACAGAGGGGCATAGCCGTTGGGGAGCATCAGCTCAGCACAAGCAGAGAAGCGCATCAGCTCGGCACAAGCAGAGTGCGAGCTGGCATCAAGGGCGCACCCAGTCCGCAGACGGCGTGCGGCGCAGGAAGGGCGTGAGGCGCGCGGGTGTGCTCAGCTCGGCAAAGCTGCGCGGCCGCTCTATCGCGGCGGCCGCCTGCGCGAAACCCGTAAACAGCTCACTCACACCTGGCGCCGGGCCGTATGCATGGTCCAACCTCCACGAAGTCCCACGGAGCATGCACATCGTTGCCGCTGTGACTGTATTTGCCTGGCCCGCTGGTGAGGCAGCGGCTGCACACCTGTGGCGCGCTCGCGCCCGGCGCCGCCTCCGGAGCGGGCCCGACGTCCGCCGGCGCGACCTCAATGGGGCTCGAAAAGGCTCCAGCTGCGCCCGCACCCTCGCCGGCACCCTCGCCCTGTTTCACCGATTCAGGCGCTCACGCCTGCTCCGCACGCCTGTCTAATCTTGCACACTGCATGCAGGCTGTCCAGGCTCTGGGCTGCGGGTGGGACAGTAAAAAGCTCGGGCTGCAGCGCCTGTCTCAGCACCGCACGCAGACCGCCCCAGCCCGGCTTTATCAACAGGCAGCCACCGCACGCCACGGCTGCTGCTGTTCAGCAGGGAGTGCCGGCGCGGGGATGCTGCGGTGCTGTGCGCATGTTGCCGCGGCCAAGCGCGCCGCCGCTAGGCGCACCAGGGCGCCAGGCGGCGCGGCCGCTGGCGCGGCCGCCAGCGCGGCCGTCGGCTCGCCAGCGCCCTCCGCCGCGCCAGGCGTGGGCACTGGGTCGGCCGGTGCGCCCGGCAGCACGTCAGGCGCCGCCAGCCACGCGGCTACCTGCGCCGACGGCGGCCCCTGGGATTCCTCCACCGCAGCAGCCGCGCCGCCGCCCGCTGCGCAGCCCGCAGCCGAGCCCTCGGCGGCCGGCGGCGGCGCCGGCGGCGGGCCGCACGCAAAAGCGGCGCGGAGCAGATCGCGCGCGCCGGCCGGCGGCGCCAGCGGCGGCGGCAGCCGGAACGGCGACTCGCCGGGCTCGGCGATCGTGCCGAGCTGCCCCGCGCCGGGCGCCGGCGCGCCGTGCGGCGAGCGCGGCGGCGCGTCAGCCAGGCTCTGCATGCTCGCCTGCGCGCGCCACAGGATCAAGAAACGGCTCTGGCCCTGACGCTCTGGACGGCTGGTGCCAGCATGTGATGCGCCTGCGAGCCAGGCGGCGGCCAAAAACGTCAGGGCTGCACTCAAACCAGCGTGCTGCTGTCCGGGCGGGCGAGCCCACATGCCGCGCAACGCACGGCTGCCAGGCTGCGAGAGCGGCATCACCGACAGGCGGCCGGCCCTGTGTGCGCTACGGCACACGCTGCGGGTGGGGGCGCTGCGCTGCTGCGCACGCTGCAGGGCGGGGCGGGGCGCGCACCAGGCTGGCCAGGCTGTCGGAGGAGCCGGAGCGGAGCAGCTGGAAGCTGCGCGGGTACTCCGCGCTGGACAGCGCAGAGGCGCCGCCGTCGCCGTCGCCGCCGCCGGACGCGGGCGACTCCGCGCCCCACCCCGAGCCCAGGCCCGCGCCCGACCCCGCAGGCGCCGCCCGGCGCGGCGGCGCTGCAGGCCCGCCGGCGCTCGCCGGGCGGCGCGGGGTTGGGGTGTCGTGACAGGGCGGCAAGCCCTCGGCGCGGCCCCGCGCGGCCGCGGCGCTGCCGGGCCGCGCGGGCGTGACGCCGGTGTACGCGTAGCCGGCCGCGTTGAGGAAGGGCGCGCCCGCCTCGGACGGGCTCGACAGCCCGCTGCGCGCCCAGGCAGCAGGCCTGAACAGGCTGCGGCACACAGTCTGCAGCGTAAAGCCGCTCCCCAGACACGGACTTGAAGGCCGCCACACCACTGCTCCAAAGGCGGTCGGCCAGCAGGAACCAGACGCGGAGCGATACCGAGGGTGGATCAACATCTTCCATGCAGCAAAGGGTTAGGATCCACCCTGTCAGAGCCCTTGCGGCCATGGACGCGCACGGGCGCACCTGACGCTGCTGGACGTGGGCGAGTTGCCGTGGAAGGCGGAGTTGCTGACGCGCCGGCGCCACGGCGACGCCGCGTGCGCGTCGCCGCTCGCCTGGGAGCGCGCGCTCGCGGCGCCGCTGGACGCGCGCCGCAGGCTGCCCAGGTCTGCTCCTGCTGCCCCCGGCATGGCCCCGCTCTCAGGGTAGGGCCCCATGAAAGCCTCCGCACGCTAGCCCTTTCGATCACATCATGCAGGTCTGAAGTACGCTTGTGAGCCTCTACCGAAAAGACATTCAACCAGAGTGCGCCCTGCTCGCTCCCCAACAAGAGAGGCGCGCGCGCACCAACCCACGACAGTGCTGCTGCGCCCTCCTTGGCGGAGGAGCCCAGCGCGTCGGCCAGGCCTGGCGCGCCGCCGCCGCTGGCTTCGGCGTCTCCGAGCTGCGGCGTCTGCGTATTTGGGGGGGGGCTGGCGCCACGTCAGCGTCGCCGAGCGGCGTGCAACCGCAGGGTCGTGCCAGCCTGTGGCGTGGCTTCTGTTGCAGCAGCATGACAAGTATGGCTGGTTGTCGCTGGCACAGCTCTGGTAGGGCACATACATGCGCTTCCTCAGCCAGTGCAGGATCGGCAGACGCCGTTTATAGAGTCAAAGCGCCAGTTGTCATCCGTGAGGTAAGCACCCGCACGCCAGGCGCCCAGCTTCAGCACGCTACGCTCCACCAGATGTCACAGCTCACATGCGGTGACAGGTGTCGGGAGGGGCGCGCCCGTTGCTCGAGCGCGCGGTCGTACAGGCGCCCGACGGCCTCCCAGCTGCTCTGGACGTCGTCCACGCTGACCTCCGGCGACAGCAGCCACGCGCTCTGCGCCTCGTCGTCGCCGCCTGCGCTGCCTGGCGCGCACAGCTGCAGCGCTCACCTGCTGCACCTCAACATGTTGCCGCGTCAGACGGCAGTCACGACTCTGATCAGCTACCCGGGGTCAGCGTAGGGTTAGGGTGAAGCCCCTGGGTGCATGCATCCCAGGTCGTTGCCGTGCATGGCTGCAGCGGCTGTGGGTCACTCGGGTGCAGACCATGCAGCCGGGCCCTGGAGTGCCGGGTGGCAGCTGGCTCGCCAAGCCACAGCGCAGCGGACGGGCAGGTCACAGAACCGCCCGTAGTGCACCCAAGCGTGCACAGCTCTCGGGCGGCCCGCCAGGAGGGCACCCAGTCCCAGATCCAGGCTGCGGAGCGCGCCAGGTCGTGAAGGCACTGTGCTGCGTGCAGACGTGCTTGGCCAGCACGCAGGCGCGCACCGCTAGCGTCATGCGGCAGCTCGCCGACAGCAGGCAGGCCGCTGGACGAGGCCGTCAGTGACGCGCTGCTGCGCATGCTGAGCCGGCGCGTGACCGCGCCGGCCGGCGTGCGCGTCTCCGGGCGCGGCGCGAATGGGTTGCTGCGCGGCGAGTACGGCTGCCCCGCTGCCTGGTGGCCAGCCCGCGCCGCTGCGAGCTTGGGAGTGGGAGCAGCTGATGAAGTGATGCTGACGCGCGCGTTGGGCTGCACGTTTTCGTTGCTGTCGGGGCCGGGCGGCCTGCGCGGCGAGTTACGCCTTGTGAGAGCCCAGGGCACTCCCCACACCATGTGCTGGGCTGCGAGCTTCCCTGATGGTATGCGCGCCTGTAATGCATGCATAACAGCAATACCAGTGCCCATCCTGAGGGTGCACAGTCTATTTCGCTCCTTCAACCTTTGTGCGCGGCTTTCTGGCACCGTGGGCAGCACACAGCGCAGGATTGAAACATCCAAGCGCGCGGTGCTTGCGCACGCACCACTGTGCCGCCCACTGGCTGTCACCGAAGGCGAAGGGCTGCGGGTCCGGAGTGAAAGCGACGTCCTGCACCGCCTTTGCGGCGTCCGGCGGCGTGGCTTCCCCGCACCTGGTGCCTGCCTGCCAGCCGTTGTCAGCAGGAGCCATCACCGTGCATGGGGAGGTACCCACAAGCTGGCGGTGAGTGCACAAGACAGGTCGCGGTGGTACACTCACAACGCTACAGCATGCTGAGCTAGGTCAGGACCCACACGAAAGAGTTTCAACGGCCGCATGGCCCAGCATTTTGAACGAGGCAGGGCTAGGTTTTAGGGCCTGCTGAGGCGATGCACAGCAGTGCGGAGCAGTAGCTGCTAGGGAGCGGAGTGCGGATCAACGTTGAGAGAGGCGCTGGTGGCCTCTGAAGATGCTGGTTGCTAATCCAATGCAAAGCACGGCAGCGGGGCCATCTGTGCATGCCACACTACTTGCGCTTCCCGCGGCTGATCAGAGCGGCACTGTGTGGCACTGACGTATCCTGGTGTTAGAACAGCGCACGGGTCACGATACCCGGACGGGGCCCGCTGATTGATCGCAAGTGCGCGCCTGAAAGCGCGCGCCCGTCGCATACGAACCGCAGCGGATGAGCGAGTACCAGCTCTCCTTCGACCAGAACGTGCACAGCAGGTGCGCCCCTCGTTTGTCTCAGCAGCTTCCCAGCCCCACCACCAGACACAGCCTTGCAGAACAGCCTGCGCGACGTGTGCGTGTCGCTCCCTGTCTCAACCACGCCTGTCAGCCCCCCCGGCCTGCAACACGTTCCTGCCCCTGCCTCCATCAGGCGCTACTGTCGCCCCCACCCCGCAAGCAGCTGCACTTGCTGCCTATGCTGCGAGGCAGGCTCGAGCCCCTACAGCCTCAGAGGCTGTGTGCCTGTGGCCGTGACATGCCTACGCCTGGAGCACCCGCGGCCCCGGCTCCGGCTGGGAGCTGCACTGAGCCAGCCGCGTCGTGCCCGAAGCTCAGCAAAATAGGATTAAAAAAGTCCTTATGAACCTGGAGCGCTGTAGTGAGGCAGGCCCAACTTGCTGGGTGGCACACTCCGACCAAGCAACGCGGGTGCCGTGTTTGGACAGGCCTGGCCATGGGCCGGCCGCGCGCCCGGCCGGCGGCGGCGGCGGCGGCGGCGGCGGGTCGGTGGAGTGGTACCAGGCGGGCGGGACGCGGTTTGCGGCGGCCGACTACAACTACCCGGCCGCGGACGGCGCCGCCTCGTCCAGCGCGGCGTACGGCAGCTTTGAGGACGAGGCGCCCCTGCTGGAAGGTGCCGCACTCCGCACCAAGTCCCTGTGTGGCGGCCTGCCGTGTTGATCATCATCTCATCCGTCTCCAGGCGTGCGGCACGTGTATGCTTTGCACAGCGCGCTCGGCCACAGTCATGGCTGTTTACTGCCTCCATTGGCGTCTGCTGCGGCTCCTCGGCTGCCATCTCGACCTCCGGCCGAGCTCTGCCTCCACACCCGGCACCGCGCCGCGCGCGGCCACGGCCGCCTGCCGCGGCGGCGAACGGGGGCCGCGCGCGCGCGCAGAGCTGGGCATCGACGTGCAGGCCATCCTGCGGCGCTCGGCCGCCGTGCTGACCAACCGCCTGGGCGCGGCCGATATGACGGACCTGGACATGGGCGGGCCGCTGGCGTATGCGCTGCTCCTCGCCAGCGTGCACCTGCTGGCGCGCGCCCTGGCCTCCTTGCTTAGGGACAGGATTATGTCCCTACCCCGTCCCCCGCGGCGGCCTGCTGCCACTCCCTGCCGCGCACGCCGGCTTGCGCCGGCCCGCCGGTACCCCTGCTCCACCCATGTGCAGCCGCTTGCAGGTTGCGGGGCTGCATATTCCTGGGTTGCACTTGCTGGCGCGCACTCCTTACGCACAGGCCTGCCCTGCGCGGATATGGGCTGCCGCACAAAGAATTGAGTTGCACAGGTGGGCGGGCAGGGGCCTGTTGCATGTGACCCCATGCGCGCATGTCGCTTGACATTGGTCCGCCTGCAACCGATGCCAACCCAGAACGAGCAGAGCATACGAGTCAAGGGTTCATATGAGTAATCGTATGCAGCGCTTTCAAGCGGGCTGCTTGAGGCACGGCCTGCGACGGTGGCTGCCGATGCAGTGCGCGCGCCTGCCGCGCAGTCAGGCAAGCTGCACTTCGGCGTGATCCTGGGCTGGAGCGTGGTGGGCAGCATGGCGGTCTGGTTTGTCGCGCACAACATCGGCGGCGGCGGCGGCGAGGGCCCCGGCGGCGCCGCGCCTGGCCTCTACGACTGCTGCTGCCTGCTCGGCTACTGCCAGCTGCCGCTGCTCGTGCACGCGCTCGCCTCGCTGCTCATCCCCAAGTGCGCCCTTGGAGCACCCCCGCGGCAGTCCATCAATCACCTCTTTATCTAGAGTTCATTTGCCTTGACAGTGCCATATAAGTGCCAGACCAGAGAGTATCGCGCGCCCGCCATAGCCGTGCATACGCAGCTGCACCTACAGGTTTTGAAAGATGCCTTATGGGCCGTGCATGCTTTGCTGTGCCCAACCCGTTCATGCTGGGCTGACCCGTTAGGCACATGCAGTTTCAAGTGACGATGACCGAACGTGTCACCGGGTGGCGCTGCAGGGGCGTGGCGACGCTGGCGCTGGCAGCGCTGGCAGCGCTGTGGGCGGCGCGCACGGCGGCGCGGCTCTTCGTGCGCCGCTCGCCGGCACTGGAGGACCACTTCTACCTGCTCGCCTACCCCTGCCTGCTCATGTTCAGCGCGTTTGCGCTGCTCAATGTGTACTGACGCGCGGGCGCTGCCCAGGCGGCGCTGCCAAGGGGGAGCACTGCGAGCTGTCTGCCTGCGGGGTGCATTGGTCGTGCTTCGAGATTGGCTTGATGCGCAGCCGCCCCTGGCTGCGGACATGACAGTCCAGTCTGATAGGCTAGCTAATTCGATTCTGGCAGTGCCAAAACTATCATGTCAGCAAGCATGGCGTCCACCCGTCAGGGTCTGCGGTGACTGCGCAGCTTCAGGCACGTCCTGACTTGCGCGCGTGCCAGCACAGAATGCCTTTCAGAACTAGTGCTGCATTACACCTAAAGGCAACGCATATAATTGCCCACACTGCTCCTGCGGTTCAGAAAATTGCACACAGAAAACACACTGAGGGTAGAATCGACACATACATGAAGGAAGGCACCCCTTGGGGCGGGGTGAACAGTGCAGTTCAGAGCAGTGCACACAGAGCAGTGCTGCAGCTGCTTACTGCCGCGGGCCCCGCACAAAAAAGGAGCCCAGCGTCAGCTGACGCCGCTTGCCGTCATTGCAAGGCGCGCCCACCTTTTCCTGTGCGCGCTTGCTGGGCCGCAGCGCTGTGCAACCTTGTCTCCCTGGGGACCCTGGGGTCTCTCCAGAGTTGCGCCGGCAGCCCAGGATCGGGCCGCCCTGCCCGCAGCCACCCTCGGCGGCTGGCTGAGGCCTGTGGCTGCTGCCGGGGCCGCCCTGCGCGTCGCCGCAGCGCGCCGCCGTGAGCGCTCGGCGCGCCTCGACGGCCGCCCACAGGCGCTGCTGCTCCGCCATGTCCACGCCCGCTAGGTCCACCTCCTCATCAGGCACTGCAGGCGCCGGCCGCGCATTGGCGCCGGCGCTGCAGGGCTCCGCACGCGCGGCAGGCTCGCTCGCCGCGCCCGCCGACGTCGCGCAGGCCCCGCGAGACATGCCGTCCACATCTCCTGCCGCGGAGGCGCGTACGGTGCTGGCGCGTGTGGGAGGCGCGGCCGCGCACGCGTCGGCGGCTGCTGGGGCGCACGCCTGCCGGCGCGCCTCGGCCTCGCCGGCTCCGCTGTCTGCGCAGGCGGCCTCAACCGCGCAGCCGGTGCGCGGCCCCCAGCCCTCCTCCGCGCCCTCGTCCTCGCTCGCCCAGGAGTCGGGCGAGGCGGCCGCGTCCGGCGGCCACTCCTCGCGCCCGTGCGCGACGTCTGCACGCTCGTCCATCGAGCGCAATGAGGGCGCGCCAGAGCCCCCAACGCACCCTATGCCCGCATCCGCGCCCGACACCGCCACGGCCGGCGCGTTGCCGCGCACGCCCCTGCAGCCGCCGGACGCTGTGCAGTCCGCCTGGAGCGCGCACGCCCCGCCGCCGCACTTGGGCGCGTCCGCAGGCCTCCCCACGAGTTCGCCCAGCGGCGGCGCGCTGGGGCTGTGCTCGAGCGCCGCGGCCGCGCCGCAGCCGCGCGCCGCTGGGGCGGCGCCGGGGCCCTGGCGCGCGGGCGCCGGCGGCGCGCTCGTGGCCGGGCGCAGGAAGAAGTCCAGGCGGCTTCGATCCCGGCTGAGATCCATGAGATCGGCAAACCTGGGCGCGGGCGGGCGCGTCTGCACGCTTGGTCCCGCGCAGGAGCCCCTCAGAGCTTGGTGCATGCTGCAGGCGCGCAGCCCTGTCCTACGCCCCAGCTTCGCAGTATGTATGCCGAGGCAGGGCACTGCATGGCGCGCAGACTCTTGGCAGGTCTCTAGGCACGAGCTGCGGGCCGAGACAAGCGCACTTGTCCACCATGGCGCGCGATGCTGTCGGGTTGGCCGCGTTGACGGTGGGCACCAGCCTTGACGGGCGCAGCGTGCGCACGCAGTCGCGCAGCTCCTGCGCGCGGCAGCCGCGTCCGTGGTGAGCCCGGGCCTGCCTGGCACAGCCTCAAGACAGCACAGCACCAGGCGGCTGACAGCGGGGAGCCAGGCATGCTGACAGAGCTCCGGGGTACACCAGCTGGAACAGATGGCATGCAGGCGCGCCTTCCTGCCATCCTGGCTCTCCAGCATCATAGCTGGACACGGCCCTGATGACCGCGGCGGCCCCATCACTGCTGCCGTGGCTGTGATACCCCTCACCATGTCAACCCTACTGGCAGACTGTTTAGGCAGCAGGCATCCCAGTCCACTTCTGCTGGCATGCACCGGGGCGCGCTTCCCCGGATGCGGGCGCGCAAGCCTTGCAGGGGCCGCGCCTCAAAGTTGGAGTGCTCCGAGTACGGCACACCATAGATCGTGGCGCAGCCCTCCCGCCGCACCTCCAGCCCGCCGCTCTTGCGGAACGTCCAGCCTGCGCGCACCTCCCGGGCATCGTATGCATGGGGCAGACACTCTCA
>JAABUH010001215.1_pt1 | contig 30548 bp, 29 predicted proteins | sample 5559121 | NCBI WGS metagenome assembly JAABUH01 (sample SAMN10711871, study PRJNA513364) | rock metagenome | isolation source: Antarctica rocks | place: Antarctica: Victoria Land, Battleship Promontory nord | collected 2015-12-28
ACGGCGGTACGGACACGCCGGAGTTCCTGGCCATGAACCCCAACGGCACGGTGCCAGTTCTGCGCGACGGTGACGGCGAGGCACTATGGGAGACCGGCGCGATTCTCCGCTACCTGGCCGCTGGCTACGGAGCCACCCCGTTCTGGCCCGCGGAGGGCATGGCGCGCGCCCATATAGACAGGTGGGCCGAGTGGTCGAAGATCAACGTCGCGGGCGGCTTCACGGAGCCGGTTTTCTGGAGGGTGGTACGGACGGCGCCGGCAAACCGGGACCCGGCTGCAATCGGCCAAGCCGTGGCAAGGCTGGAAAAATTCCTCGACATCGCCGAGGCGCAGCTCTCGCGCGGTGCGTTCCTGGCTGGGGACGACTTCACCCTGGCGGACATACAGTTCGGGCACGTGCTGTTCCGATACTTCGACATTCCCATCACCCGGCAGGACCGTCCGGCCCTGAGGCGCTACTACGATGCCCTCACAATGCGGCCTGCATTCCGCGAGCACGTCATGGTGCCCTATGAGGAACTGAGAGTGCTGAGCTAGGTCAAGCTTCGAAAGTGGTAGCGGTGACTGGGCACCCGGGCCAGGAAGGTTCTTTGAAGGCCGGCGCAGGATTCCGGAGCGTTCGCATGCTCATCGTCTCTGCCGATCCGCAGCTACCTTGGCCGCCGTCAGGCAGGAAATCCACTCAGCCGACCTGTCCAGAATTCCAGAGCCACCTCACCACCTCAGTCCTCCGAGGCTTCGAGCGCCTGGGCGGCCACCTCGTGGTCGAATGCTTGAGCGCCTCGGCGAACCCGACCGGCCCCGGCCCTGCCGAGCTTGCCGTACGCACGCCTGGCCGGGCCCGCGTGGGCCTGCTCAAGGTCGCCGAACAGGTCGGCCTGGGCGAGCGTGGCTGGCGTCATAGGTTCGATCCTGGCCCAACTCCGGCCTTCCCTCAAGGGGCGACAGATCAGCCGATTAGTATGGGATCACGTGCCCTCTCGGCCGCGCTGCGCCTCGCCTCGGCACTGCGGCTCCCTTTCCGCTCCAGTCGACGCGCTGGAAGGTGTCGATTAGGTTGGATCGCGGCACCTTGAATGATGCACCGCTCACAGAAGGGCGTACGGGTATGAGTGTTACGGAGCCGGAGCAGGCCTGATCGTGATGGAGCAGCGCTGCTCCCTCCCGGCTTTCTGCGCGGAATCGAAGCAGGTTTTCAGTTCGCCATCCGTAGCACGCACCATCGTGTAATCCGCGACGAAGCCATTCCACTTCTCCGGGTTGGCCCGGCTCATAAGGCCCATGCCGGCATTCCAACGATCCTCGCCGAGCGCCGAGGCCGCCAGGCTGTCCGGCAGGTTTCCGAGCGGCAGGAAGCGCGCGAGCGGGAACACGAACAATGGAAATATCACCAAGCCGGCTGCAGCCCCGATCGCGGCGGTGCGGATGATCCACGCCCGCTGCTCCTCGCGGGTGCGGGTATGGCCCGCCGCTCCGTGCAGGGCATGGGCGGCGTCCGCGACCTCGCGCGTGGCCCGCTCGAGGTCGCCCCGGGCGGGGCGCAGGCTTGCGTCGTAGACGCGGGCGATCTCCCGTCGTGCCAATTCGGCCGATACCGTCGCACCCGTATGCGTCTCGATCACCTCGATGCGCGACGCGATCGCGTCGAGGCTCTTTGCAAGGGCGCCGAGCGTCAGGCTGTAGTCCCGGGCCTGGTTCTCCCGCAGTACTGGCTCGATTGCCTCGACAGTGCGGCGCAGGATGGTGATTTCGGCCCGAAGGCCCTCGAAAGCCCGGGTCGCGTCGTCGATCCCGTCTTCCTCGATATCATCGGCCATCAAGGGCCACCATCACCGGCTGAGGTCCTGACCCCGGCCGAGCCGCATCGCTTCACGCTCGGATTGTGCTTCCACGACGCGGCTGAGCCGCGAGCCGTGCTCGATGCCAAGTTCCTCTCGTCGCGCCTTCATGACGCTCTCGGCTTGTGGATCACGCTTGATCTCGCCGGCGAGCACGCGCATCGCCTCCTTCGCATCGTCTTCCCCCTTCCCGTACCGGTCGGCGTCACGCGCCTGCTCCAGCTTTCCCCAGCGCTCAACGTAGCGCTCGGCCCGGAGCGCCGGGTCTTGGCGCACCTTGCGCTCGCGGTCGATCGACGCTGTCAGCGCGGCCCGGTTCTCGCTCCCGCCGGCGGCGAGCCCGGGGTTGCGGTCAAGCGCGCTGCGCAGGTCCTGCCCGACCTGGCGGTCGGTCGCGTCGAGCCGCTCCCCGGCTTGCTGCAAGGCGAGCTCCTGGTGCGCCAGGACGGGCAGTCGTGCCGCCCGCATCCGCTCGGCGTCAGCGAAGGCGCGCGCGTAGCCCTCCACGGCCTGCGCCAGCCCTCCCGGCTGCTGCCCCGACGTCGGGGCCGCCCCGCCGCCCTGCTCCTGGCCGATCCTGAGGCCGGCGAAGGGGCTGCGCTGGGCCTGGGCCTGCCCCTCGGCGCCGCCCCGGACCGGTTCCTGACCGCGAGCGGCGCTACCCCCCAGCTTGAGACCCGAGAACATGCCCCGTTGCGGCGCTTCTCGCTCGGAAGCTCCCTTGGTTTGTGTCGTAGCTTCATGCGCCGGTGGCTCGACCGTGCCCGTGGACACGACGATCTCGGAGCGGGGCACGATCCCAGGCCGCTCGGCGAAGCCGGCCACCTGGTCCGAACCGTCGCCCGGCCCCGCCGTGTAATCGAGCGTCGTGTCCTTCGCCCGCTCCCGGCCGAGGCTCCAGGCGAGACCCTTGCCGTTCCGGAAATCGTCGCGGCCGTAATGGGGACCATGAGGAAGTGTGTGGTCCCCGCGACGGCGAAGGGGCAGGCGCGATATGTTTGACTGGTGCCCCGACCTTCGAAGCAACCGAAGCCTGCCGCTGACCCTGATGCGGCACCGCCCGTCGCCGATGCAGCCGGCGTCGTGCAGGTCAAGGTCTGGCTGCTCGGGATCAGCCCCATGGTATGGCGGCGCCTCCTGGTGCCGGATACCTGCACCTTGCGCGAGCTGCACGGCATGATCCAGGTCGCGATGGGCTGGGAAGGCATCCACCTGTATCAGTTCTGCCTCCGCTCCCGCCGTTACGGGTCGTGGGAGGTGTCGGCCTCCTCGCCTGACATCACCTTGGCAGCGCTGAAGCTGCGCCGGGGCGCCCGGTTCACCTACGAGTACGACCTGAACATCCCGCGGCGGCACGAGGTCAGGATCGAGGAGAGCCGGCTGGATGCGGAGCCGGGCAAGGTCCTCCCGCGCTGCATGGCCGGTGACGGCGCCTGCCCGCCAGAGGACTGCGGCGGGCCGCGGGGCTACCTGGCCGGCCTGGACGACGGATCGTCGTGGGACGCCTTGGAGGACCTGCACACGATGGCGGACATCCTGCGCGAGGTGGTGCTGGAGAACAGGCCCGAGGTGCTCGGGGATCAGGACAAGCGCTGGGAATTGGATGATGCGCTTGAGCGGGCCGAGGCGCGCGAGCGCGCCCGGGGTTGCCCGTTCGTCCAGCGGTCGGTGAACGCCAGGTTGCGCAAGGGCGAGCACCTGATGCTCATGCACCAGCAGTAGTGACCTTTCCGGCGCGGCGCCGGACGAGGAGGTCGGCGGCGAGCAGGGCGGCATCGTCACCTCGCTGCTGCCGGATGCTGGCCACCAGCGTGTGGGCGGCGGGGTCGGTCAGCTGGTCGAACCGGCGCTGGAGCGTGGCGGCCGTCGTCTCGGCGTAGAGCCGGGTGGTGCTGATGCTCTCGTGCCCGAGAAAGCGCTGCAGGTCGGTGATGTCCATCCCCAGCGCGAGAAGCCGGGTGGCCACCGTGTGCCGCAGCAGGTGCGGGTAGACGCGCTTGGTGATCCCCGCGGCACTGGCCACCCCGCGGACGACCTGACCGACGCGCTGCCGGGTCAGGGTGTACGGTGCCGGCCCTGTCCCCTGCTGCCGGCTGGCGAACAGCGGCCCGCCCCGGCGGGCGCCGATGCGCAGCCGGAGCAACTGGGCCAGGTCGCGCCGGATCGGCACCTCGCGGCGTTTCCCACCCTCGCCGTGTTGGATCGTGACGAGGCGCTCGGCGAGGCTGACGTCCTCGACCCTGAGCTGCACCAGCTCGGACGCACGGGCACCGGTTTCCAGCAGGGCTTGCAGCATCAGCCCGGTCCTGCCGCCCTGGGCGTAAGCTTGGTCCAGAAAGCGCAACTCTTCCTCAACGGTCAGACGGTCCACGCCGCCGCGGCGCTCTGGTGTGGCATGCAGGCCGGCCCGCGCCCTGGCGGCTTTGAACACCGCCTTGCTCTGGGCATAGTCGATGCCCTCGCGCACGAGCACGGCGGCGACAGCGGCAGCGGCACGCGCAATGGAGGCCATGGAGCAGTTTGCCTTGCATGGTTCGGAATGCAAACTCGTGGCGTCGGGACAGCTAAATGCGCCAGAGTGGGCCAGCGGGGGCCATGCCCGACCCGCTTGGGCTTTCCACTCCGGCTCTTGTGGAAAGCTCGCACATCAGCTTTCGCCATCCCGACCGGAGGTGCGCCATGCGCGTCAGCATCCTGCTCCAGATCACTGCCGACGACGGCACCGCCGGCCGTGCCGAGGAGGTCGCCGCATTCGAGAAGGCGACGGAGCGGGCCGAGGACGTCGGCCTGTCGCTTGCGGACGGCAAGGGCTTGCTCGCCGCCGTCCAACGCCGGATCGTGCAGGCCCAGGCTGGAGAGTGGGCTGGGCGCCACCGCTGCTGCGCATCGTGCGGCGCCCGGCGACGCAGCAATGGCAGCTACCCCGTCCTGTTCCAGACCCTGTATGGCGATGTGCAGCTTGCCAGCCCACGGCTGCACCGCTGTGCGTGCCAGGGCAAGGAAGGCCGGCCCACCGTCGCGCCATTGCGGGACCTGCTTCCTGGCCACGTCGCCCCTGAGCGGCTGTACCTGGAAGCGCGGTGGGCTTCGCTCGTGCCCTACGCCGCCGCAGCCGACCTGCTCGCTGACGTGCTGCCGGTCGCCTCGGGCGCGAACGCCACCACGCTGCGCCAGCACGTCCTGCGCGTGGCCGAGCGGGCTGAAGGTGAACTCGGGAAGGAGCAATCCAGCTTCATTGATGGCTGCCCGGCGGAATGGGCCGAACTGCCGATCCCGGAGGGGCGCATCGTCGTCGGCCTTGATGGTGGCTACGTCCGGGACTGGGACGACAGGAAGGCCAATTTCGAGCTGATCGTCGGCCGCTCCATGCCGGACGACCGCGATCCACGCTACATCGGCCTGGTGCATGACTACGACCAGAAACCGAAGTGCCGGCTGTTCGAGTTGTTGAAGGGCCAAGGGCTGCAAGCGAACCAGGACGTGACATTCCTGACCGACGGCGGCGAGGAGGTGCGCGCCCTCACCGAGTTGGTGACGCCGGAAGCCGAGCACGTCCTGGACTGGTTCCACATCGCCATGAGGCTGGCGGTGCTGGAGCAGTATGCCCGCGGTGTCGCCCACCATGACGCACATGAGGGCGCGCGCCTGCTGCGCACCCTGGAGCGGATCAAGTGGCTGCTCTGGCACGGCAACGGGCACCGTGCCCGGCAACAGGCCGACGACCTGCGTGACGACGCCAAGGGGCTGGAGCTGGACTACCCGCACCTGGGCAAGTTCGCCCGGTCGGCGCACGAGTTTGCCGTCTACATCACGTCGAACGCCGGCAGCCTCATCAACTATGGCGAGCGGTTCCGGTCGGGGGAGCGTATCTCGTCTGCCATGGCCGAGAGCACGGTCAACGCGGTGGTCAGCAAGCGCTTCGCCAAGCGCCAGCAGATGCAATGGACCCGGCGGGGCGCCCACCTGCTGCTGCAGACCCGCACCCGCGCCCTCGATGGCACGCTCCGGCGCTTGTTCGAGCGGTGGTATCCCGGGCTGGCAAACGACAATCCGTCCAGTGCCGGCCAGCCAGTGCGGCGTAAATACCACACACTTCCTCATGGTCCCGCATAGCCGTCCACCTGCAGTACGCCGTTGAAGCCGGCGAGATGGGCGATCGGGCGCTCGGCCTTGGGGTCGGGCGGGTAGAGGTAGGCCACGGCCGGCGGATCGGTGCCGCCCCAGGGTCGGTCGTCGCGCGCGTAAGCCCCGCCCTCGATGAACACGAAATGCCGAACGGCGGCGTAGATCTCCAGGACGAACATCCCCGGCCCCCCCAAAACGGGGAGCCTATCCACTGGCCGGATTTTGCTCCGCCCGCGTCAGCAGTTCGCCGTCGCTCCAGTGGCCTGGTTTGTCACCGCCCTACACACCCTCGGCGTGCTCGCGCCGGATCCGTACTACCATCTCCAATATCGCATCCCGATCCCGCCCCGTTAACAGACAACTTCTCTCGAACGCGCAACAATCCGACGGCGATATGCCAAAATCTCATCGACGCTTTGGCGGCGGCGGCCCGATCCGTTCGCAATGGTGACCGACACGCTCCGGGAATGGTTCGAGGCCGAGCCCTGGCGATCATCGGGCGAACTCCTGCAGCGGCTCCGGGCAGAACACCCGGACAAGTTCACGGCAGGCCAGATCCGCACCCTGCAACGGCGCGTGAAGGCTTGGAGGGGCGAGGTGGCGCACAAGCTGGTGTTCGGGGACGGCATGACCTCCGTCGACACCACAGCGGATCCAACGATCGCGGCCGTGCCGGGCTGAGCATCCCGCTCAGCACTCCAGGGTTGCCCACCTCACCGCAGCCGCAAGCTTGGCATGGGCCCGTCTACGCCGTCGAGCCCTGCGCCGCCGGCGCACCGCTCCGCGGCGTCGGGGCTTGACCGCGTAGCCAGTCCCTTGCCGAGAGATGGCCGTTCCGACGAAGGGGTAGAGCGTGCTGGCAACCTTTAAGCCCTCGTCAGAGGCCTGGACGGGAGCAATTCCGCATGGCAACGACAATAAGCCTTCGGGAACATTCTCGGATGAGGCAATACGTATCTCACCTTGATCGTCGCGGGACAGATCATCGAGGCCCAAGCCGAACGCGCCGCCTGATCGAAGCCGTCACCCAGATTCAGTCATAGCTCACGTGGACCTGCCGAAACCACCCTGTCGCATGATCTGGGCCAGGGCCCGCGCGTCGTTCCGATCGGTCTTGTTCGGCATCGTCTTCCTGGCCGCGTTGGCCTGACGCGTCTCGATGCAGATCGCCGGCAGACCTGCCGCGCGCAACCCCTCGTGAAGCCAGGCGGTCAGCGAGCACGCCTCGAGCCCAACCCAGTCCAGAGGAAGGTTCAACGCCTGCAAGCCTTTGACGAGCGCCTCCGGGTCACTGAGCGCACGAACTTCCTTCACGATCCTGCCTGTGTCATCGACAAACACAGATCGCCGTCTCTTCCAAGGACACGTCCAGTCCTGCATAATACGTCACGGCTGCTCCTCCTCGATGCTTGTGGCCTCCCAACACGGATCACACTTTATCATCCTGGCAGGAGCAGCCACCGTCGTGTCTGGGCTGGGGACCCCCAATCACCCCATCCGTCCGATAAGTCATGCAGCACAACCGCTCCTTCGTAGCAGCATCATGACGGAAGCGGCATAGAGGAAGGCCTTGGCGGAGGCGATCGTGGCTTCCGGGTCCTTCCAGAGCCTTCGGTTTCGGCTGATCCAGGCGAAGAAGCGCTCGACGACCCAGCGGCGCGGATGGACCGCGAAGCCGACCTGTCCGGGGCGGCTTTCGGACGATCTCGATTGTGATGAGGGTGGCGCTCACGGGTCGGTCGCCGGCATAGCCCGCATCGTCGAAAGCCTTGGTGATGAAGGGATAGGAGGTTGCGGGCCATCCCTTTCCACCCTCTCTTGTTCTGGGTGCGCCGGGGCCACCATCCCGGTGCTCGACGTTCTGTGCGTTTGTTTTCCTGACGCTACTTCGTCGAAGACGGGGCTGACAGGTGGATATGTCGGAGCTGCCACCCGCTGTCGGCCCTCGACCAGACCAGCGTGGCAAGTTGCCGTTCCTCGACCGGCTTGGTGCCGGGTGGCGTGATTGATCCCACCCGTACGCCGGTCACGACCGCAGCGGTGCCGAGTGCCTGCACCTGCAGCCCCGTTATGTGCAGGTCGATGGCCAGCCCGGACTTGAACAAGCCCTCGAAAGCTTTCGCGTCCAGCCTCTGCACCCCGTTCGAGTCTGGGCTGATCTCGGTGAAGCCATCAGCGGGGATGAGGCTCAGGATCCCCGGAAGGTCACGGGCGCTCATGTCCGCGAACAACCGTTCCGATGCCGCTACAGCGCTCTCGTCTGCAACGGTCGCCGGCAGCGTAGGTGCGGCAGCAAGACTTGCCATGGTCAATGCGGCCATGGCCACGGTGCAGCGGCGCCATCCCGACTTCGAGCCATAATCTGGTTTCATTATACGAAGCCTCTTGCAAGCGCGGATCATTTGGGAAGCTCGATGCCGAGCGCCTTCAGCGCAGTTTCGGCGATGTCCTGGTCCTGCTGCTAGGTGCCGCCCGACACGCCGATCGCACCGACCACCGTGCCGGCTTCCTTCACGGGATAGCCGCCACACACGGGCATCAGCCGGGGGATGTTCGCGAGTTGCGCCACCTTCGGGTCGCCGGTCAGGTAGGCATTCCAGACGTGCGTGGGGATGCCGTACGACGCCGCCGTCCACGCCTTGTGGGTCGCGACGTCGCCGGTCAGGAAGGGTGCACCGTCCGTGCGCCCGAACGTCTTGAGGTTGCCGGCGTTGTCGGTGACGGCGACCGCCATCTCGATGCCGATCCCCGCGGCTGCCTCAAGTGCGGCCTCGATAAGCGCGACTGCCGCGTTGCGGGTGATGATTGCCGTGGCGTAGGACTTTGCCTCGCCAGTCACCGTGTCCATGATGTTGATCCTTTCTGCTGGAGCATGGTGGGAGGCGCTGCCCTCAGATCGCAGTATCGAAGCCTTCGAGCATGACCTTGCCCCGCGCCGTCCCGCTCTCGATCAGGGCGTGGACGCGCTTCAGGTTAGCCGCGTTGATGGGCGAACCGCTCGGTCATCGTCGTCCGCAGCGTGCCGGCGTCGAGCAAGCGCGACACTTCGTTCAACAGGCAACCCTGCTCGGCCATGTCGGTGGTGCCATAGATGGAACGAGCGTACATCCGCTCCAGGTGGATCGAGACCGACTTGCGCTTGAACAGGTTGACGTTGAGCGTCGCCGGATCGTCGATCAAGGCGAAGCGGCCTTGCGGGGCGATCAGTTCGGCGATTTGGTCCAGGTGACGCTCGGTCTGGGTCGGGGAGAACACGAAGGACGGGACGCCGATGCCGAGCGTCGCGGCTTCCGCCGCCAGCGGCTTGCCGTGGTCCACCACATGGTGCGCCCATGCTGGCGACCCATTTGCGGGTCTCGGAGCGGGATGCCGTGCCGATGACGGTAAGATCCGTCAGCGCGCGTGCGAGTTGGATGGCGATAGAGCCGACACCACCGGCGCCGCCAACGACCAGGATGGCAGGTGTTGCGCCCGGCACGAGCTTTGCCACGTCCAGCCGGTCGAACATAGCTTCCCACGCCGTGAAGGCCGTCAGCGACACGGCGGCGGCTTCTGCCCAGCCCAGCGTCTTGGGCTTGTGGCCGACCATGCGCTCGTCAACAAGGAGAAACTGGCTGTTGGCGCCGGGCCGACCTATGGTGCCGACGTAGAATACCTCGCCGCCGCGGCGGAACAGCGTGGCCTCTGGCCCGGCGGCGACGACAATACCTGCGGCGTCCCAGCCCAGGACCTTCCACTGCCCTGGCTCGGGAGTGTTGCCCTTGCGGACTTTCGTATCCACCGGGTTGACTGAAACCGCTTTCACCTCGACCAGGATATCCCGGCCGGTCGGGACTGGCGTCGGAAGCTCAATGTCCACCAAGGCCTCCTCACGCTCTAGGGTCCCTGGCTGCTGGTATTCGATGGCACGCATGGGCTGCTCCACTCGTTGAGTGCCGCCTAGCTAAAAGTTTCGACCGATTGACCGGGAACTGCGCTCAACCCCGGGAGGGCGTCCCCCGGCGGGTGGCTTGGCCTAAGGGGTCGCGCGGCCCTCCACCATGACCGCGCGGTAGGTTGCGCCGCTGAACCGATGCGCGGCCGCCTCCTGATAAGCAGGGCCAAAGTACCAAGCCCGGGCGACCTCGATGTCCAGGAATTCGAGAATGACGACACCTTCGAGCGGCGGGCCCTCGAGCACCTCATGGGTACCGTAAGCGGCAAGGAATTTTACGCCATGATCCTTGAAACTCTGGCCGACCAGTTCGCCGTACCGGTCGAGTTGCTTCTGGTCTTGCGTGCTTTCCTTGATGAACACGATGTAGGCTGGGGGCATTACGCATCCTCGAATCGCGAGAGACGGCTCGACGCCGCGGTCCGCCCTGTTCAATCGCCTGCTACGAAGCCTTCGAGCACGAGCTTGCCCCGGGTCTTGCCGCTTTCCACAAGTGCGTGGACGCGCTTCAGGTTCGCGGCATTGATGGGGCCAAACCGCTCCGTGAGGGTCGTGCGCAGCACGCCGTCGTCGACCAGGCGCGACACCTCGTTCAGAAGAGCGCCTTGCTGCGCGATGTCGGCGGTCGTGAAGATCGGCCGTGTGAACATCAGTTCCCAGTGAATCGAAACCGACTTGCGCTTGAGCATACTCACGTCGGCGAGTTCGTCGATTAAGCCCAACCGCCCCTGGGGCGCGATCAATTCCGCGATCTCGCTCGCGTGCTGATTGGTTTGGGTCGTCGAAAAGACGAAGGCGGGCGCCCCCAGTCCAAGGGCCGCGACCTGCGCCGCGATAGGCTTGCTGTGGTCGATGACGTGGTGGGCTCCCATCTGCCGCGCCCAGGCCTGCGTCTCGGGCCGCGATGCGGTGGCGATGACCGTGAGATCGGTAAGCTGCCGTACGATCTGGGTCGCAATCGATCCCACGCCGCCGGCGCCGCCGATGATAACGATCACAGCCGCTGCGCCGGGTACCGATCGTTTCACGTCGAGGCGATCGAACAAGCACTCCCACGCCGTGATTGCAGTCAAGGGCAAGGCTGCCGCAGAGCCCCAATCAAGTGATTTGGGCTTCACACCGACGATTCGCTCGTCCACGACATGAAACTCGGCGTTGGTGCCAGATCGAGTTATGGAGCCGGCATAGAAGACTTCGTCGCCTGGCTTAAACAGTGAAGCTTCGGGGCCGACTACCTTTACGATGCCGGCAGCGTCCCAGCCTAACACCTTCCAACTTCCCGCTTCGGATGGCGTGCTCTGCCGCACCTTAGTGTCGACGGGATTAACCGAAACGGCTTTTACCTGAACGAGGATGTCGCGCCCATGAGGCGTCGGCGTCGGACGCTCGACATCGACGAAGGCGTCCTCACGGTCGACACTGCCCGGACGTTGATATCCCACTGCACGCATAAGCCGGCTCCAGAGTTGCTCTGAACATCAGATAGCCTATAGAGTGCATCGACGTAATACGCACAAGCGTCGCCCATAGTATCAAAAAGGATACCGTCATGGCCAAGGTCCGCCACTCTCGCTTCGATTGCAGTCCGGGTTGTTCGGTCGAGGCGACGGTCAGCCTCATCGATGGCAAGTGGAAATGCGTGATCCTGTTTCACCTTCTCAAGGGCACAGCCCGCTTCAACGAGATTCGTCGGAGGCTCCCCGGCGTCACCCAACGGATGCTGACAAATCAGTTGCGAGAGATGGAAGCGGACGGCCTAATTATTCGTACCGTTTACCCCCAAGTGCCGCCAAAGGTCGAGTACCGGCTTTCACCGCTTGGACTCACGATGGAGCCGCTTCTATATGAGCTTAAGAAATGGGGCGACGCGAACATGGATCTGTTCAGTCGATCTCAGCCAATAGCTGCCGAGTGACGGCCATTGAGCGTTGAGTTATTAGGGGGCGAGATGCATAGGATGGATCTTGATATCGACTTGCTTCGCTGCTTCATCGCAGTCGCCGAGACTGGCAGCTTTACGGTTGCGGGAGAGATCGTCGGGCGAACGCAATCGGCCGTGAGCCAACGCGTGAAGCGATTGGAGGGTCTCGTGCGTTGCCGCTTGCTGGACAGGAACAGCCGCGGGATATGCCTGACCAGCGAGGGCGCGGTGATCCTCTCTCACGCCAGGGAGATGGTGGGATATAACGACCGGATCCTCGATCGCCTTGGACGTAACAAGCAACGACGGCGGCTGCGGCTCGGTATCGCCGAGGATTTCATCCAGCATCAACTCCCCAATGTCTTGAAAAGCTTCAGTCTGACCTGCATGGACTTTGACCTGGAAGTCGAAACCGGCATGAGTTGCGGCTTGAGCAAGGCTTTCGAGTGCGGCGACCTCGACCTCGTCATTTCTAAACAGGACGGTAAAGAGAAACGTGGGCGCGTTTTCTGGCGCGAGCCGCTCGTCTGGATCTGCGCGAACAGCTTCAAGATCGCCCCAGGGCGGCCCCTGCCGCTTGTCGTCCTGCCACCACCTTGTACCTACCGGGCTATCGCTGAAGAGGCGCTCAGAAGGGCGAAGTTGCCCTACGAGGTGGCTTGCACGTCGCGAAACATACTCGGCGTCCAGGCTGCCGTAGCGGGAGGCCTTGGCGTGACAGTGCTTGGTCGCTCGTTCATCCGTGACGGCGTCCGGCCGTTGCGCACCGAGGACGGTATGCCGAGCTTGCCGGACACCGAGATTACGCTGATCGGCGAGGAGCGAATGGATCCCTCGATCAGCGCGGAATTGATCAGGCTCATCGAGCAGGAGCTTGACGCCGGCGGGACCAGCGAACGCTATGCTAAGAATGCCTTGGCAAAGCAGGCTTTGCCAGATGCCACCCTCCTCGTCTAGCCAGGGTCGCTGACTGGCTGGCCTGTAGACGGTCAGTGCATCATCTTGGGATCACGCCCGGCACGAGGTATTGCTGGACGACGACGAGGATGCCGAGCAGGAGCGTGAGAACGATGCTGTGAATGAAGGTGCGCGAAAGGACGAGCCCTTCCTGACCTTTCAAATCGGTGACGGAGATACCTGTGGCGATGTTTTGGGGAGAGATCATCTTCCCCATTACGCCGCCCGACGAATTGGTTGCGGCGATTAGGGTCGGGCTGAGGCCAAGCTGGTTGGCAGCCGCGACCTGAAGATTGCCGAACAGGGCGTTGCCGGACGTGTCGCTGCCCGACATGAACACCGCGACCCAGCCGAGAAAAGGCGAGACGAGTGGAAAGAGAATGCCCACGGACGCAACGCCTTTCCCCAGCGTATAAGCCATCCCCGAGTAGTTCATGATGAAAGCCAGAGCCAACGTCAGCATTACGGTTAGGATCGCCAGTCGGGCTTGTCGCCACACAGACCCGACCTGAGCGAAGAAGACCGCCGGGGGCAACCTGACGAGAACCGCTGTTGCGACGGTGGCGAGGAGGATGGCCGTGCCGGTTGCAAGCGGCTGAAAGGTCCACACCGCGCCATAGGGAACGTTGTTGTATAGAGTGATCGAAATCGCATTGTGCAGACCGGGCCATAGCACCTTCGTTTCGCCGATCGCTGCGACCTTGAGAATGCCCCAAATCACAATCGTTGCCGAGACGACGAGCCATGGGAGCCAGCCACCCCATCCCTGGCGCTGGGGCAGGGCCGGTCCCCGCGTCGACCCGAGCGCGATTTTATAAGCGGGATCGGGCGCCGGCTTCCAGATGCGTAGAAACAAAAGCGTCGCTGCAAGAGAGCCGAGCGATGAGAGCACATCGGTGAGCTTATAGTCGATGACGTTCGCCGCGAGGAATTGCAGGGCCGCGAACGACCCCCCCGCCACCAGCAACATTGGCCACAGGGCAGCGACGGACCGGCGGCCTTCGAACACTCCCACCACGTAGAACGGCAGAAGCAGGGCGACGAAAGGGAGTTGCCGCCCGATCATGGCTCCGAGCGTCACATCCGACAGGTGTGTGACCTGGGCAAGGACTGCCACCGGAACGCCCAGCGCGCCGAACGCCACCGGCGCGGTGTTGAAGATAAGCGTACACACGAGCGCGTCGAGCGGCGTGAAGCCGACGGCGATCAACAGGGCACTGGTGATTGCGACCGGCGTTCCGAAGCCGGCAATGCCTTCCAGCAAGGCCCCGAAGCAGAAACCGACGACGACCAGCACGACGCGTCGATCGTCCGGCAGATTGCCGATAAGCCAGAGTCGAAATGCTTCGAACCGGCCCGATGCCACCGCGACGTTATATAGGAGCAGGGCATTGACGACGATCCACATGATCGGCCAGAGAGCGAAGACGGCACCGTTCGCAGCAGCGTCAAGAGCGAGGCCGGCCGGCATCTGCCAGACCGTCACGGCGATCAAGGAAGCCGCTAGCAGCCCGGCGAGACAGGCTTGCCAACCCGGACGGCGCAGAACGCCGAGCAGGAGCAAGACAACGGCTATCGGAACCGCTGCAATGACGAAGGAGAAAACGAGACTGTCCCCGACCGGCGTGACAAGTTGTTGAAACATTATCCTTGCCTCTGGAACCGCTTTTGCGTCTAGTGCACCGACTCAGACGGAAGGTACACCTACCGTCTGAGATGAATCGGTGCACCGCCTCTAAGCTGGTGGGCCGACTGTTCCATACGGATGAATCATCCGCCTGGGTCGGACCACTAGCAGGGGCCGTCTGCCCGGTGCAGATCCGCTGATTTTGCTTGGCCCCAAGAGCTAAGGGCAGCTCGCGGCCTGCCACGCACTGGTGGAGGTGTTTACGCTCACGCGCGGCCCGGCGAAGCTCAATCCAGCTTCGCCGGAGCGCATGGCTATTACGCCAGCGCAAGATCACGTTGAATCTTACGCGTCCGCCCGGGCTGTTCGCATTTGGCTTCGTTTCACCGCGACGTCCAGCCGGGTGCCAGAGGCTTGAATCGAAAGATCAAGTACGGAGTCTTGTTCTGCGCCGTCCCACCATGGAACATGGCGGCTGCGGAGACCTGCGAGGCCGAGACGTACATGTAGCCGTCGGGGGAATAGGAAATGCCATCCGGCCAGACCAGATCGGGGTCGGTCGCGATAATATGGTTTTTTCGATCGGGCGTGACCAGCCCGATCTGTTTGCTCTCGACCAAAGTGGAGTAGATGTTTCCTTCGTAGTCGATCGAAAGCCCACCATTGACCGCCTTGTCCGAATATCGTTCCACCTTGGCGCTGAGATTGGCCGGAGACAGGCCCTCGTCGTTGAGAACCGAAGTGCGCACACGATAAAGGGAATGCGCACTCAGGGGGCCGAAATAAACCCACTCTGAGCTGACGTCCATGGTGATGCCATCGCATCCCACCTTGATGATCGTGGGTTTCCCATCCTTGCCCGGAACCGTAAGGTCGCTGCCATCGACCGTGATGGGAATGGCTTCCGGGATCGTCGACTTATCGCCTTCAAGAACCCGGCGGCTCAGTCCGGTCTCCATATCGATGACGATGATCGCTGCGCGCGAGCCGTCTCCTCCCGGGCCGATGTCCTCGTCGGCGATGTAGAATTTTCCGTGCTTCTTATCGATGACGATGTCTTGGGGCTGCGACCCCGCCACCGTGACCGGTTCGGGCATATAATAGATGCGTTCAAGCTTGTTGGTACGCGTGTTCCAACCGACGAGTTTGGGCGTGATGTGGGTGCGGAATCCCATATCGATGATCCACACGACGCCGTCCTCGTCGGACCGAAGGCCCAGAACGTTGTCGAGGTACTGATCGGTCCCTTTTCTCGGCGTATTCCACTCCGCATTCGGAAAAGGTTCGAAGGTTGTCGGCGACGTTAGCTTCGCAACGCGTATGTCCGGGTTGTAAAAAGGGTGATGGCTGAAAATGACTTGGTTGTCGGGGGTGAAGGCTATGTTCCCGACGGAGTAAGGGAGCTTTGCTACGATCTCCATCTTGCGCTCTTCGATGCCGCCATTGTCGGCGGCCAGAGCGGCCGAACACAGCGCGAGGCTCGCCGCGAGCCCAGCCAAAGTAGCCTTTTTCATTTTTTCCTCCCGTCCCGGTTCGGACGACGCAAGACTGCGGTTCTTTCAAGGTATTTTGAAATGAAATCGGCTAATCCATGTATTCAGAAGCCAACTAGATCGATGCTTCAGTGTGCCATTTCCGCAAAGCGCCGCCGCATCATTGCAATTTGATCCGATAAGGTACGATGCCCCTTTCTTCGCTGCCGACATCGAGGTCGCGGCCGACGGGCGGCACGGCACGGTGACGGCAGCCGGTACGCTCGCAGATCCTGCAGCCCGGTCCGATCGGAACTGCAGCGGATCCGTCGCTCAGGTCTAAGCCCGCCGCGTAAACACATTGTGGAGCATGCTCGACCTCACACCCGAGCACCACCGCGACGGCCCGGGGCCGCGCCAGGTAGGACCCGCCGCCGCGGCTGACCGTTCTTGCGATGTTAAGGTAGGTGACTCCATCGGGCGTACGTGCGAGTTGCACGAGGATCTGCCCGGGGCTGGCGAACGTCCTATACACATTCCAAAGCGGGCACGGGCCTCCCAAGCTGGAGAACCGGAATCGGGTCGCGCTACTGCGCTTGAGAACGTTGCCGGCGATGTCGGTTTTGGCGAAGTAGAAGGGAATGCCGGGTGATCCCGGGCGCTGCATGGTGCTCAGTCGGTGGCAAACTTGCTCGAAGCTGGCGCCGAACCGCGCCTGAAGCCGCTCGATGTCGTAGCCTGTCGCATTCGCCGTTTCGAGTAAGCGACCATAAGGCAGCAACAGGGAGCCGGCGAAATAGTTGCCCATTCCGATCTGGGCGAGGGCGCGGGCCTCTTGCGTCGAAAACCGGCCCGAATGAACTTCGTTTTCGATCGTACGCCGTTGTTCGAGTTGCCCGATCAAATGGGCCATCCAGAACACCCGGCTCCCGGGCGAGGCGCTTTCGGCCAGTACAAGCCGCTTGTTGCGGCGTTCGAGGCGCCAGAAGGTGCCTTCCCCGAGCAGCGCTGGATCGCTGATGACCACGAAGCCGTGCTTGTCGGCCAGCCGTCGCACGAGGCCTTCACCTAGGCCAGCACTGGCAAAATTCTCGGCCTCGAACAAGCCTTCCGCTGCCCGGTCGAGAGCATCAAAATAGTTGTTGCGGGACTGCACCCAGTCCCGCACGTCTTCGTATGGCGCGAGTGCGCTGGCCGGGGATGCGCTGGACATTCCCCTCGCTTCTTGCAGCTGTTCGCCTTGTGCGTGGTAGGCACGGTGCAGCCGCAAGAACCGGCTCGCGAGTTCAGGAGTCGCTTGGACGGTGGCCTTGATCTCCGCGAGGTCGATCAGGCTGCCGCCGAACAAAGGGTCGGCCAGCGCCTCTCTGAGATCCTGTATGCGCCGAAGGTCTTCACCCTCGCCGAAATGATCAACGCCGATCAAGAAATGTTCGCAGACTCTCTGCAGGACTCGTGCCGGCAGTGGCCTTTGGTCCTGTTCGATCTGGTTTAGGTAGCTGGGTGACACGCCGATAGCGTTCGCCAGCGCCGCTTGACTGAGGCCCCCGGTTTCCCGAAGGCGGCGAAGACGCAGCCCGGCGAACAGCTTCGGCTTCCTCGCTCCACTTTGCATCATTCGCAATCCTTGCCGAAACCTTCGCTCGACGACGCACGATATCAGCTTTCGGCACGGATCGCGATTTGCAATCTTCGCAGAGCTCAGCGGAGTGCCAGCGCCATGATCTACCACGACGTTCACGTTCGCCCTGAGCGGGACCGCCTGCCGAAGGCCGATCAACTCGCCTGGAAGATCGCGGCCGTCGCCAAGGATCCTGTCGAGGTCGAATCGGCAGTCGAGGAGATGATCGTGAATCGGATTATCGACAACGCTGCGGTGGCGATTGCGGCCACCAACCGGCATCCGGTCACTTCGGCCCGGGCGCAAGCCTTGGCGCATCCTCGTGTCGAAGGCGCGACCGTCATCGGTTGTGCCTCCGAAATCCGAGTTCATGCCGAGTGGGCCGCTTGGGCAAACGGCACCGCGGTTCGCGAGCTCGACTTTCACGACACGTTTCTTGCTGCTGAATACAGCCACCCCGGTGACAACATCCCTCCGATCGTCGCCGTCGCGCAACAATGCCGGCGCTCGGGGCGCGAACTGACCAGGGCGCTCGCCACCGGTTACGAAATCCAGGTCGACCTGGTGCGATCGATCTGTCTGCATGAGCACAAGATCGATCATATCGCGCATCTCGGTCCATCGATTGCGGCAGGCCTCGGCACCCTGCTCGACCTTGATCCTGAGGTAACCTACCAGGCCGTTCAGCAGGCGCTGCACGTCACGACCGCGACGCGGCAGAGCCGCAAGGGTGAGATCAGTTCCTGGAAGGCTTTCGCTCCCGCTCATGCGGGAAAGCTTGCCATTGAGGCTGCTGACCGTGCGATGCGCGGCGAGGGCGCCCCGAGTCCCATCTACGAGGGCGAGGACGGGATCATCGCTTGGATGTTGGGAGGCAACGGGGCTCACTATCGGATGCCTCTGCCTGGTCCAGGCGAGCCGAAACGAGGCATACTGGACACGTTTACGAAGGAGCATTCGGCCGAGTACCAGAGCCAAGCCCTGATCGACCTCGCCTTCCGGATGCGTGCACGTGTGCAGCATTGGAGCGACGTGGAGGAGGTCGTGATCGAGACCTCACATCACACTCACACCGTCATTGGAACCGGCGCAAACGATCCACAGAAATTCGACCCTGAAGCCAGCCGGGAAACGCTTGACCACTCGATCATGTATATCGTCGCGGTGGCCCTGCAGGACGGCGGGTGGCACCACGTTCGGTCCTATCTGCCCGAACGCGCGCGCCGGCCCGATACCGTCGCCCTCTGGCGCAAAATCCGAACGATCGAGGACCCGCGCTGGACGGAGCGTTACCATTCGCGTGATCCGAAGCGGCTCGCCTTCGGGGGGCGCATCGAGCTGCGCATGAGGGACGGAACCGTCATCGCCGACGAACTGGCGGTCGCCAACGCGCATACGCTGGGGGCGACACCTTGGAGCCGCCCCGATTACATCCGCAAGTTCCGGACGCTCACCGACGGTGTGTTGGACCCGGCAGAGTCGGAGCGGTTCCTGCACGTCGTCCAGCGCTTGTCTCGGCTCGAACCCGGCGACCTTGGGGGTCTCAACCTCGCCATCCCCGAAGGCCGTCTGTCCCAGGCCGGCCCGGGCATTTTCGAACGAGGGGCACGGTCATGAACGACACACAAACGTCCCTGCTCAAGCCGAAGAAGAGCGTGGCCCTTTCCGGCGTTATTGCCGGCAATACGGCGCTTTGCACCGTGGGCCGCACCGGAAACGACCTGCACTACCGCGGCTATGACATTCTCGATGTCGCGGAAAGCTGCGAGTTCGAGGAGATCGCCTACCTTCTGGTGCATGAGCATTTGCCGAATGCCACGCAACTGGCCGCCTATAAGGGGAAGTTGCGAACGCTCCGTGGCATTCCGAGCACAGTCAGGTCGGTGCTGGAGCAACTGCCTGCCGCGACGCATCCGATGGATGTCCTGCGGACCGCGACTAGCGTGCTCGGCTGCGCCCTGCCGGAGGCGCACGACCACAACACGGTTGGCGCACGGAACATTGCCGATAGACTCATGGCCTCCCTCGGTTCGGTTCTGCTTTACTGGTGGCACTGGTCCCGCAACGGCCGGCGAATCGAGGTGGAAACCGGCGATGACGGAATTGCCGCTCATTTCCTTCACCTCTTGCACGGGCGCTCCGCCCCGGAGCAGGCCGTCCGCGCCTTGAACACAAGCTTGGTTCTCTATGCGGAGCACGAGTTCAACGCGTCCACCTTCACCGCGCGCGTCATTGCCGGAACCGGCTCGGATCTCTATTCCGCGATCAGCGGCGCCATCGGCGCGCTCCGCGGGCCGAAGCACGGGGGCGCCAACGAGGCCGCCCTCGAGGTGCAGAGCCGCTACGGCGCGCCGGACGAAGCGGAAGCCGACATCCGAAGCCGCGTCGCTGCCAAGGAGGTGGTCATTGGTTTCGGCCACCCGGTCTACACAGTCACGGATCCGAGAAGCGCGATTATCAAACGGGTCGCCAAGGATCTATGTCAGAGAAGCGCAGACACGACGGTGTTCGATGTCGCCGAGCGGATCGAAAGCGTCATGTGGAGTGACAAACGAATGTTTCCGAACCTCGACTGGTTCAGCGCCGTGGCGTATCGGGCATTGGGCGTGCCGACGTCGCTATTCACACCGCTTTTCGTCATCTCGCGGGCATCCGGCTGGAGTGCGCACGTGATCGAGCAGCGCAACGACGGCAAGATCATCCGGCCTGTCGCGAACTACATCGGACCGGACGACCAGGCTTTCGTTCCCTTGGCGGAGCGAGCTCCGGTCAGGCCACTTCGCGCAGGCGTCGTCCAATGACTTATCTGATCGCCGACGGTCTGCCCGACACGCCTGCGGGCACGCGATTCCGGACCTTGCTCGGCCGTCCTTCCATACTTCAGCTTCCCGGAGCGTATAACGGCTTGGCGGCTCTCCAGGCCAAGCAGGCCGGCTTCGAGGCGCTTTATCTTTCGGGGGCCGCCATGACGGCGTCCATGGGGCTGCCAGACCTCGGCGTCATCACGGTTGATGAGGTTTGCTTTTTCGTGCGGCAAGTCAGCCGGGCGTCGGCGCTGCCCGTCCTGGTCGACGGTGACACGGGGTATGGAGAAGCGCTCAACGTTATGCACATGGTGCGGTCGTTCGAGGATGCGGGCGCGGCGGCCGTGCACATCGAAGATCAACTGCTGCCGAAGAAGTGCGGACACCTCAACGACAAGAAGCTTGCGGACGCGCGGGATATGGCCGCCAAGGTGGCGGCGGCCCGCCAAGCGCGGCGGCACCTCCTCGTGATCGCTCGGACTGATGCCGCTGCGAGCGAAGGGATGGATGGCGCGGTCGCACGCGCTCGCCTCTACATGGACGCCGGTGCCGACGCGATCTTCCCGGAGGCGCTGACGACTGGCGAAATGTTCCGCGAGTTCGCCCGGCGGATGCCCGACGTGCCGCTGCTTGCCAACATGACGGAGTTCGGTCGAACTCCTTTCTTGACCGCCGCCGAATTCGAGGAGATGGGCTACCGCATAGTGATCTGGCCGGTCAGCGCCTTGCGGATCGCCGCGAGGGCGCAGGAGGACTTCTATCGAGTGCTGAAGCGCGAAGGCGGAGCCCAATCACGACTGGACCGCATGCAAACACGTACGGAACTCTACGCGACCATAGGTTATTCTGATTACGAAGCGCTCGACCGCTCGATCGTCGAATCCATCGTGCCGCAAGGAATGCCGCAGATGGAGTGAAGCAAACCTCCTTTTGCAGCCAAATGGCTCGGGTGGTCGCCATGCAGATGACCGGGCACTCGCACGTCAGTTTAGCCACAATTGATAAACGACGGGCGTGCGACCTGCTTCTGCAAGTGTGACACCAACGGTCCTGATTCGTGTCTCGGGGATACCCGGATGCGGGCGAAGCTGATTCCCTGGCACGAGGGGGATTCGGGCGATGGCAGCAGTCAACCTACGGTCAGACTATTCGGCGGCCGAACTGCGACGGCTCGCGACGACGACCCGGAGCGCGAACCAGGGTCGGCGGCTGCTGTCGCTGGCTGCTGTCGTGGACGGGATGACCCGTACGGAGGCGGCCAGGGTCGGCGGCATGGACCGGCAAACGCTGCGCGACTGGGTGCGCCGCTTCAACGATCATGGTCCCAAGGGACTTCTGGACGGCTGGTCCAAGAGGCCCGAGCCACGCCTCTCGGCCGAGCGGCGGGCCGAGATCGCGGACCTTGTCGAGACCGGGCCGGACTGGGCCGTGCACAGCGTAGTGCGCTGGCGCCGGGTCGACCTGCAGCGCGTGATCCTCGAGCGGTTCGGGGTGGCCTATCACGAGCGCACGGTCGGCAAGTGTGAATAGGCGTGGAATAGGGACCCCGTTAGTGGGGTGATCGGCGTCCAAACGGGACCCCTCTGGCGATGGGTTCACGGTGGCTCTCGTTTTGGTCGAGGGCCGGTTTGGGATGTTCGTTGTGGAGACGATTGCGCGGATCCGTCGGGCCCATTTCGTGCAGGGCAAATCGATCAAGGCGATCTGCCGCGAGCTGCGGGTGTCTCGCAAGACCGTGCGCAAGGTCATCCGGTCCGAGGCGACGGACTTTCAATATGAGCGAGAGCAGCAGCCGATGCCGCGCCTCGGCGCATGGCGGGAGAAGCTGGACGAGTTGCTTGTGGCCAACGAGGTCAAGGCGAGTCGCGAGCGGCTGACGCTGATCCGACTGTTCGAAACGCTGCGTGGGCTTGGCTACGAGGGCGGCTACGACGCGGTTCGCCGGTATGCCCGGGCGTGGGGACGCCAGCGGGCGGCAACGTCGGCGGATGCGTTCGTGCCGCTGAGCTTTGCGCCGGGCGAGGCGTATCAGTTCGACTGGAGCCATGAGATCGTGCTGATCAACGGCACGACGGTCACGGTGAAAGTCGCGCATCTGCGGCTGTGCCATAGCCGGATGCTGTTCGCCCGGGCCTACCCGCGCGAGACGCAGGAGATGGTGTTCGACGCGCACGACAAGGGCTTCGCGTTCTTCAAGGGCGCCTGCACGCGCGGCATCTACGACAACATGAAAACCGCGGTCGACGCGATCTTCGTCGGTCGCGAGCGGGCCTATAATCGCCGGTTCCTGCAGATGTGCAGCCACTATCTGGTCGACGCCGTGGCTTGCACCCCGGCGTCAGGCTGGGAGAAAGGCCAGGTCGAGAACCAGGTCGGCCTAGTGCGGGAGCGATTTTTCACACCACGTGTCCGGGTCAAGAGCTACGACGAGCTGAATGCCTGGCTGCTGGACCAGTGCGTCGCCTATGCCCGGGTGCACCGGCATCCCGAGGTCCGCGACCGAACGGTGTGGGAGATGTTCGAGGCCGAGCGCCTCAGCCTGGTGCCCTATGGCGGACGGTTTGACGGCTTCCACGCCGTGTCCGCGTCGGTGTCCAAGACCTGCCTGGTCCGGTTCGACAACAACCGCTACTCGGTATCGGCGCACGCGGTCGGGCGGCCGGTGGAGATCAGGGCATACGCCGAGCGGATCGAGCTGCGCCAGGCCGGGCAGCCCGTTGGCGAGCATGCACGGTGCTTCGGCCGGGACCAGACGGTGTTCGACCCTTGGCATTACGTCCCGGTGCTGGCGCGCAAGCCGGGCGCCCTTCGGAACGGGGCGCCGTTCAAGGATTGGCTGCTGCCCGCCGGGCTGGAGCGGGTTCGGCGCAAGCTGGCTGGCTCCGCGGACGGCGACCGGCAGATGGTCAGCATTCTTGCGGCAGTGCTGAGTGATGGCCTGCCCGCGGTCGACGCCGCCTGCCTGGAGGCGTTGCGCGAGGGGGTCCACTCGGCCGACGTCGTGCTCAACATCCTGGCTCGGCATCGCGAGCCCGCGGCGCCCCTGACCATCATGACACCGGACGCGCTGCGCCTGACGCACCCACCGACGGCGGATTGCGCCCAATACGACACCCTGAGGAGGCCTGTGTGATGGAGCGTTCCGAGATCCTGACGATGATGGCGGAGCTAAAGCTGTATGGCATGAAAGCGGCGTTCGACGAGATCGTCGGCACGGCGGTGAAGCGCCAGCATGAGCCGACCCGCATCGTCGGCGATCTGCTGACGGCGGAGGTCTCGGAGAAGCAGGCGCGCTCGATCCGATACCAGATCGCGATCGCCAAGCTGCCGCTGGCCAAGGACGTGGACGACTTCGCGTTCGATGGCACGCCAATCAACGAGACGCTGGTGCGCGACCTGGCTGGCGGGAACTTCGTCGCCCATCAGCGCAACGTCGTGCTGGTGGGCGGCACAGGCACCGGCAAGACGCACCTGGCCATCGCGATCGCCCGGTCCTGCATCCGCGGTGGAGTGCGCGGGCGCTACTTCAACGTCGTCGACTTGGTGAACCGGCTCGAGGCGGAGGGGCGCACGGGCAAACAGGGCCGGATGGCGGACTATCTCTGCCGCATGGACTTCGTGGTGCTCGACGAGTTGGGCTATCTGCCGTTCGCCCAGTCCAGCGGCCAGCTGCTGTTCCACCTGATCAGCCGCCTCTACGAGCAGACCTCGGTGATCGTCACCACCAACCTGGCCTTTGGCGAATGGCCGAGCGTGTTCGGCGACGCCAAAATGACAGCCGCGCTGCTCGACCGGCTAACGCACCACTGCGATATCGTCGAGACCGGCAACGAGAGCTGGCGGTTCAAGAACCGCGCCGGGCCGGGCCTGGTGAATGGGGCGTTTGTTTCGTGACGTCACGATTGGCAGTGGACCTTGCCGCGTAAGCCGATCGGCGACGGACCGATGAGCGATGCCGAGCGTCAGGCTCGCTGTCGCGCTGCCCGTGCTGCGGGTCGCCAGGCCATACGGACCCGGCGCCCCGCCGATTATCGCAGCCGCGCCCGGCGCTGGCACGACACGGTGGCCGAGCTGGTCGTGTTGCAGGCCGAATACGAGGCCTGGCTCGCTGCATTGCCAGAGACGCTCCAGGACACGGCCACCGCCGAGGCGTTGCACACGATCTGCGACCTCGACCTCACAGACCTCCAAGCGGTCGAGCCGCCGAGAGGCTTCGGCCGGGATTAAGCCCGCGCGGCTTTGCGGAACCGTCGGCGACAGGTTCTCACGCCAACATCATCAACATGGGTCAAGCAACGATGTCGGCGCTGCCCGTCACCCCTCCGCCTACGGCTCCGGGCCAACGGGCAGCGCCGATCCAAACCACCAAAGGGGTCCCTTTTGGACGCCGATTGGGGGTCCCCTTTCCATGCCGATTGACAGGCAAGCTCCTGAAGGCGCTCGGCTTCTCGCATATCAGCGCCCGCCCGCGTCACCCGGCGCAGGAGGAGCGCATGATCGAGGCGTTTAAACAAACTTCCCCGCCACGCTAAGGGCCCATCTCGGCGATCTGGCGACACGAAAGCCCATCGAGATCTGGTTTCAGGACGAGGCCCGCATCGGCCAAAAGAACGGCCTTGTGCGGCAATAGGCCAAACGGCGAACCCGGCCCCGTCAGCCCGCCGACCAGCGCTACGAGAGCGCCTACCTGTTTGGCGCAATCTGTCCGGCCCGCGGCACCGGCGCGGTGCTGGCCATGCCCTTCACCGACACCCACGCGATGCAGCTTCACCTCGACGAGATCGCCCGCACCGTCAAACGCGGCGCCTATGCCGTGCTGCTCCTCGACCGCGCCGGCTGGCACACCACCCCAGCTCTCAAAATCCCGAAGAACATCACCATGATCCTGCTGCCCTAGCGCGCCCCGGAGCTCAACCCGGTCGAGAACATCCGGCAATACCTGCGCCAGACCTGGCTGTCCAACCGCGTCTTCGACACCTACGACGACATCATCGATGCCGCCTGCGACGCTTCGCGAAGGCTCATCGCCCAGCCCAGCACCATCACCCCATCGGATCACGCGAATGGGCCTTTGCAGGTCAAAGGTAAGGGCCGTTGGTATGACCGCTCACTTACTTGAGGTTTTGGCCGAGCCGCAATAACGCCCCGACCTGACAAGTCGTGCATGACGGCGTGTGCGCCGCCGCGCATCTGGCTTCTGCGACAGCATGGCCCGCTGAAAAATGGGCTAGTGCACGGAATCAGACGGAAGGTACACCTACCGTCTGAGATGAATCGGTGCACCGCCTCTAAGCTGGTGGGCCGACTGTTCCAGACGGATGAATCATCCGTCTGGGTCGGACCACTAGAACCTGATTCCAGCCCATTCCTTCTCATCGACTACACCAATGCGAGCCTGAGATGCCGAATGCGGCGGCCGGGCGCGATCAACTGGGCGGCCGCGACAATCCCTTGTGCATCGATGCCAAAGTGACGGTAGAGTTCGGCCACTGTCCCGGTTTGCCCGAAGTGTTCGACGCCGAGCGAGCGGGACCGATGACCATGCACCCCACCCAGCCACGCCAGCGTTGCGGGATGGCCGTCAATGACGGTGACGAGCCCGCAATGGGCCGGGATGTGGGCGAGGAGACGCTCGACGTGGCTTGTCGCATCGCTTCGGCCGGCCTCGCGCGCCCGCTGGGCGGCCGTCCAACCCGCGTTGAGCCGGTCGGCCGAGGTGACAGCGAGCAGGCCGACATCACGCCTGTCTTCACCCATCAAGCCGATGGCCTCGATGGCTTCCGGAGCCAGCGCGCCCATATAGGCCACGATCACTTCGGCGTTAGGGCCGGGCCTGCGCAGCCAGTAGCCGCCATCGATGATTTCCTGAGCCAAATCGGGCGTCATTGTGCGCTGAGGCTGCTCGATGGCGCGGGTCGACAAACGGAAGTAGATCGAGCCGCCGCTCGCGTCATGAAGCCAGGTCCGTTGGTCCGGTTCGGTCGCGTCGGAGCACTGGATATAGTCGAAAGCGAAGCGCAGAAGCACGGCGAGCTCGTCGGCGAAGGCAGGCTCAAAGCTCGCGAGGCCGTCCTGCGCGATGCCGATCAGCGGCGTCGCGATCGACTGATGGGCTCCGCCCTCGGGCGCGAGCGTCACCCCCGAGGGCGTTGCAACGAGAATAAAACGTGCGTTTTGGTAGCAAGCGTAGTTCAGAGCATCGAGGCCGCGTTCGATGAACTGATCATAGAGCGTACCCACCGGCAGCAGCCGTGCGCCGAATGTGGAATGTGACAGGCCGAGCGCCGACAACATGATGAAGAGGTTCATCTCGGCGATGCCGAGTTCGAGGTGCTGGCCCTTGGGCGAGAACTGCCAATTGTAGGTCGAAGGAATGCGCTCCTTTTTAAACACATCGGCCATCTCGTCCCGCGCATAGAGGCCGCGCCAGTTCACCCAGGCTCCGAGATTCGTCGACACCGTCACATCCGGCGAGGTCGTCACGACGTGCCGGGCGAAGTCGGTGTCTCCCTTGGCGATCTCATGCATCAGCAGGCCAAAGGTCGCTTGCGTCGCCATCGTGGGCTGGATCGCAACCGCGAGAGACTCCGGCACAGCCACGCGCGGCGCGCTGGCGCGACGCGGCCATTTTCGAAAGAACGGCACGTCAGCCATGAAGGCTCGCAGGCTCTCCGGGTTCTCGAGTCCTTCGAAGGGTTCCCATTCGCAGCCTTCACGAATGTTCATCGTAGCCCGCAGAGTTTCGACTTGCTTGGGCGTCATCAGCCCGGCGTGGTTGTCCTTGTGACCCGCGAGCGGCAATCCGTGACCCTTGATCGTGTAGGCGATGAAGCAAACCGGACGGTTGTGCTCGCGAGCGTCCTCGAATGCCGTCAAGATCGAGGGCAGGTCATGGCCGCCGAGATTGCCCATCAACAGCGCCAAGTCCGCGTCGGACCGGCTCTCAATCAGCCGGGTGACAGGCCCTTGATCGCCAAGATCGTCGAGCAATCGCTTGCGCCAGGCAGCGCCGCCTTGAAAGGTCAGTGCCGAATAAAGCTGGTTGGAGCAACTGTCGATCCATTGGCGGAGCTTGTCACCGCCTGGCTCGGCGAAGGCCGCCTGCATGAGGGCGCCATGCTTCAAGATCACCACATCCCAGCCAAAATTGCGGAAAATGGTCTCGAACCGCTCCCAGAGCCCTTCGCGGACCACTGCATCGAGGCTCTGTCGATTGTAGTCGACCACCCACCACGTATTACGCAGGCCGTGCTTCCATCCCTCGAGCAGTGCCTCGAAGATGTTGCCCTCGTCCATCTCGGCATCGCCGATCAGCGCGACCATGCGGCCTTCGGGACGATCTGACGCGAAGGGCTTGTCGCGAATGTAGTCTTGGACCAGCGAGGAAAACAGCGTCTGGGCGACGCCGAGCCCGACCGAACCGGTTGAAAAATCCACGTCGTCGATATCTTTGGTGCGCGAGGGGTAGGATTGCACGCCGCCAAAACCGCGGAAGTTCTTCATCCGCTCCAAAGGCAGGTGGCCGAAGAGGTATTGCAAGGCGTGGAAGATCGGGCTCGCATGGGGCTTCACCGCAACCCTGTCCTCGGGCCGCAGCACCGCACCGTAGAGCGCCGTCATCAGCGTGGCGACCGAAGCCGAGGAGGATTGATGACCGCCCACCTTCATGCCGTCGCCGTTGTCGCGCAGGTGGTTGGCGTTGTGGATCATCCAGGTGGAAAGCCACAAAACCCTGTCTTCAAGGAGAGAAAGCAAGGGCAGGCGTGGGTCGGACATGGCCGCGGCTCCAGGTTGGTGTCCCATTGTAGCCGTGTTCGATTGGCCGAAATCAGCGAAGCTTGGTTGGCGTGAGCTTCAATTTGGGTAAGATCGCTCATTGTCCGGCCTGAAGAATGAATCCATGCCAAAGCAGCAATTCTAAGTGACGAGCGGGGGAGGTGGATTCCTCTATGGATTGATGTGTGATTCAAGCTCCGGATGGAAACGCTTGAGGCACTTATCCATGGAGTGCGGTCGGCCTGCGCGGCTTTTCCGGATGGGCGGCGCGGGGAGGTGACCTGCTTCATGGCGGACATCCGGCTGTCAGCCTCCTCGCTGTTCTTGCTCTTGGGAGGAAGGTCCTTGGGCATAAGGCGCCAGGCGATGCCGCCGCGCAGGACGTAGAAGATCCCGTTCAGGATATCTCGCATCGACCACCACCGCGGCCGACCGAGCGAGGAGGCTTCAGGCATGAGGCCGCTCATTCATTGCTGACGCGGAGCCGAAAGTGGTCGAGCCTCAAAGCCTGGGGAATGAAGATTGCCAAGCGCCGGGGTATGGCGCGCGCTCGGGTCGCCGTGGCCTGCAAGCTCGCCGTCATCCTGCATCACATGTGGAGCGACGGAGCCGAGTTCCACTTCGGCAAGGAACCGGGCACAGATGCAACCGCCGTTGCGGCGCAATGAGGGTCACGTCCGTCAAGCTGGTGTCATTGGGCCGGCGTTCATCCGGGCGTTCAAGGGCGGCCGGCTCCGCTATGTGTGGAGCCCCGCCGTCCGCCCCCGTCCGAAGTCTGAGCCAACTAACCGAACGCTATCCATGAGGTGATCAAAGAAGCGCCAGGACAGGTCATCGCCCCCAGGGGTGAACCGATTCGTTCCCGTGGGGACGACGGAGTCTCGAACTCGTTGGGCAACCCGGGAGGTCGTGTAACAGATTGAGGTGTCTCGCCCGACTGACCCCATCATGCGACGGCCAAGCGCCGACCGCGAAGAGAAGCGAGTGACCCTCGGGAACGACATCAAAAATCCCCAGCAGGACGGCTTGACGACAATCCCCCAATCAGAGAGGACTCTCAGAATTGCCGATGCCAAAGCGCATTCTTGACGATCTTGACCGGAAGATCATCGTGGCACTGCAACTTGATGCTCGGCTCACGACCTTGCAGCTCGCCGAAAAGGTCGGTCTGTCGGCCTCGCCCTGCGCCCGCCGGGTTCGCCTCCTCGAAGCTGCCGGCGTGATCACCGGTTATGTCGCGGTCGTCGATCAACAGGAGGTTGGTTTACCGGTCAGCGTTTTCGCTTCGGTCAAGCTTGAGCGTCAGCGCGAGGAGGAACTCGACCGCTTCGCGCGGTCAGTCGCGCAATGGCCTGAAGTGCTCGATTGCTATCTGATGACGGGGGCGCGGGATTTTCTCATGCGAATCGTTGTCCGGGACCTCGAATCTTACGAGCGGTTTCTCAAAGAGAAACTCACCCGGCTCGAGGGCGTTGCATCGATCGAGTCGAGTTTCGCTTTGGGGCACGTAAAACGCTCGAATATGTTGCCGATTTGGGGTTGAGCGCGCGGTTCTGCCCTTGGGAACTGGTGCAAGCGCATGGTTAGGTTGTGAACCGCCCCGGGTTTGCCGGAGGCCTGTTGGTTTGAGTCCTACGCGGCGATTGGCAGGGCCTCAAGCTGTGCGTAATAGGCGGCCTCGGCCTCGGCGGGTGGAATGTTGCCGATGCGCGCGAGCAGGCGGCGGTTGTTGAACCAGTCGACCCATTCGAGGGTGGCGAATTCGACGGCCTCAACCCAAAACCGGCACGGGCGCCGTCGAGATGATCCGCCATCTCAAGGTGGCGCGCGACACCGCCGTGAAAAGCCGAACGCAGGCGATGGTCACGCTCAAGACCCTCATCGTCAACGCACCGGCCGTCTTGCGCCAGACGCTTGATGCGCTTCGAGGCAAGATGGCCCTGATCCGTCACTTGGCCGCGCTCCGGCCGGGCCCAATGATCTCGACCGTGGCATCGGCCAAGACCGCCCTTCGAGCAATTGCGCGACGCTGGCTGACCCTCGATGCCGAGATTAGGGCGCACGACGGCCCCATGACGCCGGACGGCACCCCGGTGATCGGCGCGACCACATACCCGGGCCTCTACCTCAACACGGGTCACGGGACGCTCGGATGGACTATCGCCTGCGGGTCGGGCCGGGTCCTGGCCGACCTCCTGACGGGGGTCGAACCGGAGATCGAGACAGCGGATCTGTCGCTGAACCCTGTCGGAAGCGCCCCGCCCTTCCTGAGTCAGATCATCCCGCAGGCCCACAATCCTGAGGATCTTGCCGCGTCTCGGGATTGCCGCGCTTGCGTGCCTGGCCCTCGATTGCCGCGGTCCCGAACGTTTTATCTACTGAGCGGGCCTGGCCAGGTGTCATGCCGAACAGGCTGCGGAACGCAGCGCCGAAGGCTGGCTGGCTTGCAAAGCCCGCTATGGCGGCGGCGC